>Ga0180215_1000361_pt1 | contig 59725 bp, 59 predicted proteins | sample eDN3rd37CBELigBY_FD_128871 | JGI IMG/M metagenome (GOLD analysis project Ga0180215, IMG submission 128871) | Enriched backyard soil microbial communities from Emeryville, California, USA - eDNA 3rd pass 37_C BE-Lig BY (version 2) (version 2) | ecosystem: Environmental > Terrestrial > Soil >... | reverse complement strand
TGCCGATCTCGAGGTCTCCCGTCTTCGCCACCTCGGTGATGGCCAAGCTGGGCGCGCTCATCCCTACCAGGACGACGGCCGACAGCAAACTTCCCCATGCAAACGTCTTCGAACTCATTGGCTACTTCCTTCCTAACCCTGAGAGGGGCTCCGTTGAGGTCATTATGGGTGAGAGGGCGATTCTCCCCGACCGTACTTTCTCCGGAATTCTCGTTTGCCCGCCGAACCGAGGACGCGGGAAATCCGTCCGCGCGCGAATTCCATGAGGGCGAGGGGTCGACTTCACGATCGGGAAAGGGTAGGATCAGACGTCACCACTTCTTGAAAGGCTTGCCGTGTCCACGTTCGAAACGCTCGCGATCGCCCCCTCCCTCCTCTCCAAGCTCGCTCCGATGGGCATCACCGAGCCCACCGAGATCCAGTCCGCTGCCATCCCGCCGCTGCTCGAAGGCAAGGACGCCATCCTCCAGGCCCAGACCGGGACCGGCAAGACGCTCGCCTACTTGCTTCCCGTCCTCAGCCGGCTGGATGCCGAGCGCTCCGAGCTTCAAGCCATCGTGATCGCGCCGACCCACGAACTCAGCATGCAGATCGTCTCGGTGATTCGCGACCTGACCGAAGGCTCGCCGCTCTTCGCCCAGCAACTGATCGGCGGCGCCAACATCCGCCACCAAGTCGAGCGCCTCAAGAAGAAGCCTCCCATCGTCGTCGGCACGCCCGGCCGCCTCGCCGAGCTCATCACCATGGGCAAGCTCAAGGCCCAGCACGCCAAGATGGTCGTGATCGACGAGGTCGACCAATTGCTGGATCCCACCTTCCGCACGGCGGTGACCCGGATCCTCAAAGCCGTTCCGCGCTCGCGCCAGACCATCTTCGCCTCGGCCACCATCTCGCCGGAGGTGCAGGACGTGGCTCGCCGCTGGATGAACGAGCCCCTTCACCTCAAGGCAGAAGGCCCCCTGAAGCTTCCGACCAGCCTCACTCACGGTTACCTGGTGGTCGAGGAGCGCGACAAGCTCGACGCCATTCGCCGCATGCTACACGCCTTCGAGCCGAAGGCCGCCCTTGCCTTCGTCAACGACGCGCGCCGCATCGGCGAGCTCGTCAGCAAGCTCTCCTTCAAGGGCCTGCGGGTGGCGGCCCTCCAGGGCGGCGCCAACAAGCTCGAGCGCTCTGAGGTCCTCAAGGACTTCCGCGCCGGCAAGATCCAGCTCCTGCTCGCGACCGAGGTGGCCGCTCGGGGCCTCGACATCCCCGACCTCACGCATGTCTTCAACCTGGATCTGCCCACCGACGCCGACCATTACCTGCACCGGGCCGGCCGTACCGGACGCGGCGGCAAGCCCGGAACCGTCGTCTCCGTCGTGACCGAGCGCGAGCGCTTCGTCATCGACAAGTTCGCCCAGGCCCTGGGCATTCCCTTCGAGCCCATCCAGGTGAGCCACGGCAAGGTGCATCGCCCCAGCGACGCCCATCGCCCTTCGTAGCCCGATGCGCCTGGTGGTCGACGGGGATGCCTGCCCCGTCAAGGATCTCATCCTGCGAGCGGCCCATCGCCTGAGCGTCCCCATGATCCTGGTGAGCAACCGCCCGATGGGCTTCGGCAACGAGCCCGGAGTCACGGCGGTCATCGTCCCCGAGGGCCCCGACCAGGCGGACCGCTGGATCGTCGACCATGTGACCGAGACCGACCTCGTGATCACGGCGGATATCCCGCTGGCCGCCGACGTCGTCGCGAAAGGCGCCGTGGCGCTGGGGCATCGCGGCGAGGTCTTCGACGCGTCCACCATCGGCGAGGCGAAGGCCCGTTGGACCCTGATGAACTCCTTGCGCGAACAAGGCCTCGACCTGGGTGGCCCCAAGGCCTACAGCGCCAAGGACCGCGCGGCCTTCGCCAACGCGCTCGATCGCTTGCTACGACGCGCCTGACGCCTTGAGCAACTCCCGTAGTATCTCCTGAAGACCGTCTATCCACCTCGTCTTATGCTGGAAGTTAGCCGCAAGCCCTGAGCTGCGACTTCTGACCCAGGGAGTGACTCCCGAGCGGGAGACGAAGGAGAGAGAGATGAGTGAACTCAAGAACAAGGCGACGTCCTTTGACGGCAAGGTGGCCCTGGTCACCGGAGGCGGTTCGGGAATCGGTGAGGCCTGTGTACGCTTGTTCGCCGAAGGCGGCGCCAAGGTCGTGGTCGCCGACATCAACCTCGACGGGGCCGAGCGCGTCGCCGCAGCCGTCCGTGAGGCGGGCGGAGAAGCGGCCGCGGTACGGGTGGACGTGGCGGATGCCGCCTCGGTGGAAGCCATGGTGAACTTCGCCAAGGAGAAGTTCGGCGGCCTCCACATCGCCGTGAACAACGCGGGCATCGGCGGCGAAAGCAACCCCACCGGCCAGCTGTCCATCGAGGGCTGGGAAAAGGTCATCGCCGTCAACCTGAGCAGCGTCTTCTACGGGATGCGCTATCAAATCCCGGCCATGCTCGAACAAGGCGGCGGCGCCATCGTCAACGTCGCCTCGATCCTGGGCTCCGTGGCCTTCGCCGGAAGTCCCGGGTACGTGGCTTCCAAGCACGGCGTGGTCGGCCTCACCAAGACCGCGGCCGTCGAGTACGCCACCCAGGGCATTCGCATCAACTCGGTGGGGCCCGGCTTCATCTCCACCCCGCTGCTCGAAGCCGTCGAGGACATGAAGGCGGCGATCGCCGACCTTCACCCGATGAAGCGCCTCGGCACCGCCGAAGAGGTCGCCGCCCTGATCGGCTTCCTGGCGTCCGATGCCGCCTCGTTCATCACCGGAAGCTACCACCTGGTCGACGGCGGCTACACGGCCCCGTAACCCAGGACCTCCAGCCTTGAGCCCCTCGACCGCTAGGTCGGGGGGCTCAAGGCGTGAGGAGGCTGAGCGCAGGACCTTGCGCCTTCAAGCCTTCAAGCCCACAAAAAAGAGGGTGGCGGTCGTTCCACGGCCAAGCTTCGCATCGAGCGTCGCCGTTCCCCCGTGGTTCTCGGCAATCCCGCGCACGATGGCGAGTCCCAGGCCCGTGCCGCCGGTTTCACGGCTTCGCGAATCGTCCGGCCGGTAAAACGGCTCGAAGATGAACGGCAAATGCGCGTCGGCGATCCCCGGACCATCGTCTCGCACCGAGAAACACACGCGACCGTCTTCCTCGCGGGTCGAGACGATGATGCTGCCCCCCTTCTCGGTGTACTTCAAGGCATTGTCGAGGAGGTTACCCATCGCGCGGGCGAGCAATCGCTCGTCTCCGAGCATCGGAGCTGACAGCAGGCTCGCCGTTACGTTCAACTCCGCTTGCTGGGCCACGATCAGGCGCTCGTCGAGGAGCTTGCGGGCGATCGCCGCCAGGTCCACCTGCTGGAGCTGGAGGGCGGCAGGGCTCTTGCCCCGGGCCAGCGCAAGCACGTCGCCCAGCATCTCGTCAGCGGCCTTGAGTTCACGCGAGAAAAGTTCGGTAATCGCGCTCGGTGCGCCCTCTTGCTGCAAGAGCGGCAAGGCCAAGGTCATCCGCGTCAAGGGGCCTCGGATTTCGTGCGAGACGTCGGTGAGCAAGCGCTCGCGCTGCTGGATGGCCCGGCGAAGCTCGACCCGCATGCCCTCGAAGGCGCGCTCGAGCTCTCCGAACTCGTCGCTACGACGAACGGAAATCTCGGTATCCAGGTCCCCCTTTCCCAGGCGACGAGCCACGGCCACCATGGCCCTCAGCGGGCGGATGACCCAGAACCAGAGCGGCGGGACGATCGCAAGCCCGAGCAAGGAGAGCCAGAGGAGCGCGAATTCGGAAAGCCCCGGCCCCGGAGGCGGCAGGCGGGGAGGACCATCCTTTGACAGAGTCGGCATGGCGGGAAGGATCGGAGACCTGGCCCGGGGACCTTGCAACCACGTCGGCTTCACCTCGAGCGCGCCGAAGGGACGGCCTGCGGCCTCCAGCCGGATCCAGTGCGTGGTCCCTTCCCGGATCGGACGATCGTCTACCAGGAGCGCACCGGTCTTCAAGGCCTCAGGATACGTCGAAGCCGCCTCCCATGGCACGAAACGCAGGTGGTGGTGCGTGATGCGCTCCAGATCCGCGAGTTGCCCAGGAAGCGGCGGGCGGCCGTCGAGGATGCGCTCGACCTCTTGGCCGATGGCCGCGATCTGCGGCGTGATGAAGTTGCGGATGCTCTCGTTGCGGCCTTGTTGCTTGAGATGATGACCGACCATCAGGGTGATCGGGACGCAGGCGAAGAATACCAGGCTGACGCTGAGGCCCATCTTGAGGACCAGCGATCGCCTCACCATTCGAAGCGGTACCCCACTCCGCGAACCGTGACGAGGTGACGCGGCCGCTTGGGGTTCTCTTCGAGCTTGGTCCTCAGGCGCGAGACATGCAGGTCGACCGCCCGATCGAAACTGTCGATCTCGCTTTCGGAATCCAGGAGGTTCAGGAGTTCTCCCCGGGTGAAGACCCGGCCCGCGCGCGCGGTCAAGGCCTCCAGCAAGCGGAATTCCATGGGGGTCAACGGAACGTCACGCCCCCCCAATCGAAGCAGGCGTCGATCATGGTCCAGGCCATCGGCCTTCGGGGCGGGAACCATGCGCGCCGAGCGGCGCAAGACCGCCTGGATGCGTGCGACCAGCTCCAGGTGATTGAAGGGCTTGGGCAGATAATCATCCGCTCCCAGTTGCAAACCGCGAATCCGGTCCAAGTCGTCGCCCTTGGCCGTCAACATGATGATGGGGCGGGCATCTCCGCCTTCGCGAAGGAGGCGGCAAAGCTCGAAGCCATCCATCTCGGGAAGCATGACGTCGAGAAGGAGCAAGGCCACCTCGTCGTCGAGCAGTTCGGTTCCTTGGGAAGGGCGCGACGCGCTCACCAGGTCATAGTCGTGCTGGGCCAGCAAGGTCTTGAGCAGGCCCGCCATCGTCACGTCGTCGTCAATCAAGAGGATCTTGTGCACGCGGATCTCATTACGGGGTAAAACTGGGGCTGATCACCTGATGACGGCATTATAGCGGCCCTTTGTATCAATTCCGTATCGGCAAGACCCGCAATGCTTGTCTAAGCGGATGGACACGCGGCAGAGTCGCGGCGAGAGCAGCTTTACACGCGTTTACATCGCCCCGTCCCCCGACTAGACTGGGCAAATCGTGGGGACGCGACGTCACGGGGAGGGGCCGATGGAATCGTCCGTACGGGCGCCGCGCGTGCTCGCCATGGCGGGAAGCTTGCGCCGGGAATCCTACAACAAGCGACTGATTCGCATCGGGGCGGAGGCGCTGCGACGGGCCGGCGCCGAGGTCGATCTCCTGGAGCTCAACGAGGTGGCCATGCCCCCTTACGACGGGGATCTCGAAGACGCCTCGGGCCTTCCGGAAGGAGCCGTCGCGTTCAAGCGCCGGTTGGCCTGGGCGGACGGCTTCATGATTGCGTCACCCGAGTACAACCACTCGATTCCCGGAACCTTCAAGAATGCCATCGACTGGGCCTCGCGCGGAGACGAGGACGTCTTCTCGGGAAAGGTCGCCGCCTTGATGGCGGCCTCACCGGGGGGAGTCGGGGGCATGCGGATGCTTCCCCATTTGCGACAGGTCCTCACGGCGCTCGACGTCTTCCTGCTGCCTTCCCAGGTCACCCTGGCAAAGGCCTCCGATGCCTTCCAGGCAGACGGATCGCTGAAGTCCGAGTTCTTCAGCAAGCATGTTCAAGAGCTGGCGGAAGCCTTGGTCAAAGAGCTCGACTTGCGCCTTCGCGCCACGCTTCAAGTGACGTTCTTCCCGGACGAGACCAACCGCCCTTCGGCGCCCTGAGGAAAGGAGTAACGCATGTCCTGGACCATCGACCCGGCCCACAGCCGCGTGGGCTTCGCCATCAAGCACATGATGATCTCCACGGTTCGCGGCGAGTTCACCGAGTTCGAAGGGGAGATCACCCTGGATGAACAGGATCCCTCGCGCTCGCAAGCGACGGGCCGCGTGACGGTGTCGAGCATCGACACGGGAAACGCGGAGCGTGACGGCCACCTGCGCAGCGCCGACTTCTTCGATGCGGAGAAGCATCCGACGATCACCTTCGTGAGCCGGCGGATCGAACCGCAAAGCGGCGACTCGTTTCGCGTGACCGGGGATCTCACGATGCATGGCGTCACCAAGGAGCTCACCTTGGATGCCGAACTCACGGCGCCGGCCAAGGATCCCTGGGGAAACATGCGGCGCGGCGTGAACCTCACCGGTTCCCTCAACCGCAAGGATTTCGGGCTTACATGGAACCAGGCCCTCGAAACCGGAGGCTTCCTGGTCGACGACAAGGTCAAGCTGGAAATCGACCTCGAGGTCGTCCAGGCCTCGCGCGAGGAAGCGAGCAAGCTGGCCGAAGCCGAATCCTCGGCGGCGAGCCGCTAATCATGCAATAAAACCCGGCGCGAGCGGAATGCTCGCGCCGGGTTTTCTTGGTTTTATTGAGGTCTAGCGCCTGCGATGCAGTTGGCAGTCACGCTGAGGCTTGACGGTGCCGTTGGCTGCGACCTGCTCCCCAAAAGCGGTTTCCGGGTAGTAGACCGTCGAACCGGCTTTCTTGGAGCACTTGGGACAGCTCTTCTCGAGGACCTTTTCCCCCGTCTCGGGATTCAGTTCACGGCGGAACAGATTATCCTTGAACGGGTCCAGGACCTTGGCGCGCCCCTTCATCGACGACGTCACGCTAGATCCGCGGCTTGGGTTGGAAGCAAGAACGGCACTGCACCGGCTTGCCCGAGATGGGCTCGAACGGAACGGTGGTCTCGACGCCGCAGGAGCTGCAGACGGCGGGATACATCGTCCGGGGAGCCATCGTGCTGGTCATCCCGGAAGGACCGCCGCTCGGCGCCCCCGTCGAAGCCGACGCGGGGCTGGGCGACGGACGGCCGAAACGCCGGGCCGACGAGGACTTCTTCTTGTGAAGCGCGGCGTAAGCCTGGTTGCGCTTGGCCTTTTCGGCCTTCGTGTTGTTCTTGCCCATGGTTACTTCCGGAAGCAGTCGCGGCAGTAAACGGGCTTCATGCCATTGGGCTTGAAGGGAACCTGGGTCGCGGTGCCGCAGGACGAGCAGGTGACGTCGTGCATCTCGCGAGCCGAGCTGCCGAAGCCGCCCGAGCTACGGCCACCGCCGAAGCTGGAACCGCCACGGGCCGCCTTGGCCTCGATGCGGCAGGGCTTGCAACGGCGAGGGGGGTTGGTGAAACCCTTCTCGGCGAAGAACTCTTGCTCGGACACGGTGAAGGGGAACTGGGTTCCGCAATCCACGCAGGTCAGCGACTGTTCGGTAAACATGGTCAAGTCGAAATCTCCTCTGATTCAGGGGTTGAAAACACCGGGCCTAAGCCCGCTTACGGAAACTAATGCGACCTCGAGTGAGATCGTAGGGGGAGAGCTCAATCTTGACGCGGTCTCCCTGAAGGACCTTGATGCGGAACTTGCGCATCTTACCGGCCAAGTGACCCAAGACCACCACGTTATTGTCGAGCAATACGCGAAACATGCCGTTCGAGAGCGCCTCTTGGACGATGCCCTCGACTTCGATCGTCTCTTCTTTCATTCGTCTCCAAAAAAAAAAACGGTCCGCGTTGTTAAAACGCCGACTCGCCATTTAACAATTCGCCTCTTAGCCACTGATTACGGCTCAGGGCTTATGTCTCCATTACGATAGCACCTCCGTGAACTCATGTAAAGGGGGAACTTCATCCCACCTCCCGGGCCAGGCCCTCGAATGTCTGCTCGCTCGCCGCGGACGGGGTGAAAACTCCCCTGGCAAGCCGGAATTTCGGGCCGTCGCAAAGGTTCATTGCCCGGTTGACGCCGGGAGGCTCGCGCGATAGCGTGGACATGGTACGATCCGCATAGCAGACGACCGCATGCACCGCGTCATGCTGTTACGTGTCAATAAAAGGGAGAAGCACCTATGCAGAAGATCAAGGTGGTCAATCCCATCGTCGAACTCGACGGCGATGAGATGACGCGCATCATTTGGCAGTTCATCAAAGAAAAGCTGATCCTGCCCTACCTCGATATCGATCTGAAGTACTACGACCTGGGCATCGAGTCCCGCGACAAGACCGACGACCAGATCACGGTCGAGGCCGCCGAAGCCATCAAGAAGTACGGCGTCGGCGTGAAATGCGCCACCATCACCCCGGACGAGGCGCGCGTCAAGGAATTCAACCTCAAGAAGATGTGGAAGTCGCCGAACGGCACCATCCGAAACATCCTCGACGGGACCGTCTTCCGGGAGCCCATCATCTGCAAGAACGTGCCCCGCCTGGTGCCCGGCTGGACCCAGCCGATCGTCATCGGCCGTCACGCCTTCGGCGACCAGTACCGCGCCACGGACTTCGTCGTTCCCGGCCCCGGCAAGCTCACCATGAAGTTCGAGGGCGAAGACGGCAAGGTCATCGAGTACGATGTCTTCAACTTCCCCGGCGGCGGCGTCGCCATGGGCATGTACAACCTCGACGAGTCCATCCGCGGCTTCGCCCGGTCGTGCATGAACTACGGCCTCTCCAAGGGCTGGCCCGTCTACCTGTCGACCAAGAACACCATCCTCAAGGCCTACGACGGCCGCTTCAAGGATCTCTTCCAGGAGATCTACGAGACCGAGTTCAAGGCCAAGTTCGAGGAAGCCGGCATCACCTACGAGCACCGCCTCATCGACGACATGGTCGCCGCGGCCCTCAAGTGGTCGGGCGGCTTCGTCTGGGCTTGCAAGAACTACGACGGCGACGTGCAGTCCGATACCGTGGCCCAGGGCTTCGGCTCGCTTGGCCTGATGACCTCGGTCCTCTTGAGCCCCGACGGCAAGACCGTCGAAGCCGAGGCCGCTCACGGCACGGTCACCCGTCACTACCGCCAGCACCAGCAGGGCAAGGAAACCTCCACCAACCCGATCGCGTCGATCTTCGCCTGGACCCGCGGCCTCTACTACCGCGCCCAGTTCGACGGCACGCCCGAGGTGGCCAAGTTCGCCACGACCCTCGAGCAGGTCTGCATCGAGACCGTCGAGGCCGGCTTCATGACCAAGGACCTCGCCATCCTGGTCGGTCCCGACCAGCCCTGGATGACCACCAACCAGTTCCTCGACAAGCTCGATGAGAACCTCCGCCACAAGATGGAAGTCGCCACGACGACCATACCGAAGGCGAAGCCTGCCGAGCAGCAGGTCTAAACCGAAATCCAAATCCAAAGCGCCCCTCACCACACGGTGGGGGGCGCTTCATCTTGAAACTAGGGGGCGAGGGGCGTCTCGGCTTCGATCGACGGACGATTAGACCGAGCTGCCGCCGTTGAACTGCGTCAACATGGACGTCAGGCTGCTGTAGACATCCGACTTCTGGAACTCCACGCCCGTGTCGTTCTGCAACTGCGCAAGCCAGGCCTTCTCGGCCTTGGAGACCTCCTGAAGCGAAAGCTGGTCCATGAAGTAGCTGAAGCTGCCGGAGTCATCCACCGACTCCTCGCCGACGATGGAGTTCAGCAGCTTCTCTTGCAGCCGACGAACGTTGAGGTCACGGAGCAACTCCTGTTGGCGCCGGATCGCCTCCTCGCTCATGGCCGTCGTGGATGCGCTGATCGCAAAGTCGCTCATGGTCAGTTCCTCCCTTGCGTCTTATACCCGAAAGCCCGGCCGACGTTCGCGCCTCGGCCAAAAAGACGTGCGACATGCGGGTCGCAAGAGCGAGTGGCAGCCGAAGACTTAAGCAAGCCTACCATGCCCATGTCTCGATCCGGTATCAACGGGACGTTATCTCCAGATTTCGACCATCGAGCCGCGGCCCGTGGTGAACTGGCGCAACTGGGCGTCGTTCCAGGCGGTGATGCCGGGGCGGAAGGGGTCGCAGATCTTGAAGGAGCCGTCGGCGTTCAGTCCGGCGACGTAGATGAAGTGCCCCACTCCTCCCGAGATCGAGCCGTTGAGGATGACGCCGTGGCCACTGCGAAGGACCGCGCGGATGCTGTCCGGGCTCGACGAGCTATGGAACTTCGCTTGCAAGCCGATGGCCCGGGCGGCGTTGGGAATGGCGTTATTGTCCGGAATGCCGTAAGCCGGGTTGGTGCGGGTCTTGGAGGTCAACTCGTTGATGGTCGCCAGGTTCGCGGGACGGATGCCCCAGGCGGCGGCGGCCATGGTGAGGCTGGTGGGCCCGCAGGTCCAGTTGTTGGGCTGCGCGATGAAGATGGCGTTGCGATCGGTGTTGATCCCCGTTCGCGCGGTTACCGGAGCGGGCGCCGAGGTATTGGCGCCTCCCGGAAGCTTCAGGACCTGACCCGCGTGAATGACGTTGGGGTTGGCGAGCTGATCGCGGTTGAGGTCGTAGATCTCGCGCCAGCGGTCGGCAGACCCGAGCGTCCGAGCCGCAATGCCCGAGAGCGAATCGCCGCTCTGTACCGTGACGGTCGGTGCGGGAGCCGGCGCGGGCTTGGGAGCCGGTGCGGGAGCGGGCTTTGGAGCGGGCGCCGAGGCATTTGCCCCGCCGGGAAGCTTCAGGACCTGGCCGGCATGAATGAGGTTGGGATCCGAGATCTGGTCGCGGTTGAGGTCGAAGATTTCGCGCCAGCGATCGGCTGCGCCCAGGGTCCGGGCGGCGATCGCCGACAGCGAATCGCCGCTCTGCACGGTCACCGTCGGGGCCGGCGCGGGGGCCGGCTTCGGCTCGGGCTTCGGCTCCGGTTTGGCCTCGGCCTTCGGTTCAGGCTTGGGTTCGGGCTTGGCTTCGACCTTCGGCTCCGGTGGCGGTTCGGGCTTAGGCTCGGGTTTCGGTTCGGGCTTCGGCTCGGGTTTCGGTTCGACCTGAGGCGCAGCCGGTGGAGCCGGCGCGCGCAGCTGGGACGCGGCCTGAGAGAGTTCCCCGAGCAATTGGGCCATGGAGCGTTGCTGACTGGCCGCCGTGGCCGTCCGGCTGAGCGAGAGCGCATCGACGGGCATCGCCGGGACGGGACGGGCCGGGACGACAATGGGGGGCGCGACCGGCACAATCACGGCCGGCGCGTAGGCGATCGCCGGCCCCGTCGTCGGAGGCGTCCATGGAAGATACGGAGTCGTAGCGGCGTTCAGTGTCATGCGTGCACTCCCCTCTGGTCGTCACGTCATGTCGTCGGAAGGCTCCGTCGGCATCTTGCGTTAAGGTTTGGCTATGAACCGCGATCACCGCCTTTCCTCCACCGGCTGGGCCATTGCCCCCCGCACATGCCGCGAGGCGGGATCTTCGCCATGCCCCTAGAAGGGCGAACTTGGGGGTCTGCGACCTATCCAACCGCCAGAAACGGCACCGTTAGTACAATTCAGGAATTGCTACGGATTGCGATCAGTCACAAAACTTGGTAACGTGACGTCATGACTACTTCTCGCATCCTTAACCCCATCCTCGCCAACCGCGTGATGTCCGCCGAGGACGCAGCCGGCTTGATCGGCTCGGATACCCAGATCGGGATGAGCGGCTTCACCGGATCCGGCTACCCCAAGGACGTGCCGCTCGCCTTGGCGCGCCGCATCTCGGATGCCAACCTGCGCGGAAATCGCTTCCAGGTGAGCATCTTCACCGGCGCCTCCACGGGCCCGGAGCTCGACGGCGCGCTGGCCATGGCCGGCGGCATCCAGCTCCGCCTGCCCTACCAGTCCGATCCCGAGACCCGAAAGCGCATCAACGCCGGTGAAATGGACTACATGGACATCCACCTGAGCCATGTGGCCCAGCACGTCGAGTACGGCTTCCTGGGCAAGCTGGATTACGCGCTGATCGAGGTCTCTTCCATCCTGGAGGACGGGCGATTGGTGCCGAGCTCCTCGATCGGCAACAACAAGACCTGGATCGAGCAAGCGGACAAGGTCATTCTGGAGGTCAACAGCTGGCAACCCGCCGCTCTCGAAGGCATGCATGACATCTACTACGGGATGAAGCGCCCGCCGCACCGCGAGCCCATTCCCCTGGTCAGCGCGGGGCAGCGCATCGGCACGCCTTACCTCGAGGTGCCGCTGGACAAGGTCGTCGCGGTCGTGCCGACCAACTCCCCCGATCGCAACTCCGCCTTCAAGGCCCCTGACGCCGCCTCCAAGCAGATTGCCGGCCATATCCTCGACTTCCTCTCCCGCGAGGTCAAACTGGGCCGCATTCCTCCCTCCTTGCTGCCGCTCCAATCCGGCGTGGGCAATATCGCCAATGCTGTCCTCTTCGGGCTTCAAGAAGGTCCGTTCGAGAACCTGACCTCGTACACCGAGGTGATCCAGGACGGCATGATCGACTTGCTGCGCTCCGGGAAGATGCTCTACGCCTCGGCCACGGCCTTCTCGCTGAGTCCGGACGCCTTGAACAACGTCATGGGCAACCTCGAGGAGTTCCAGCAGCGCATCGTACTGCGCCCCCAGGAAATCTCCAACCACCCCGAGATCATCCGGAGGCTGGGAGTCATCGCCATGAACGGCATGATCGAAGCCGATATCTACGGAAACGTGAACTCCACCCATATCATGGGCTCGCGGATCCAGAACGGCATCGGAGGATCGGGGGACTTCGCACGAAACGGCTACGTGTCCATCTTCATGGCGCCGTCGTTGGCGCAGAAGGGGGCCATCTCGACCATCGTGCCGATGGTCTCGCACGTCGACCATACCGAGCATGACGTGGACGTGATCGTCACCGAGCAAGGTCTCGCGGACCTTCGGGGGCTGTCGCCGCGCCAGCGCGCTCGACTCATCATCGAGCGTTGCGTCCACCCGGACGTGAAGCCGATCCTGAAGGACTACCTCGATCGCGCCGAGCGGCTTTCGTACGGCAAGCACACGCCACACCTCCTCTCGGAGGCCCTGGGGATGCATGCGCATTACCTGCAAACCGGGCGCATGTTCGAAAAGGATCGCCGGTAGGCGGCCACCTCATCAGGAAGTCCCCAACAGGGCGAGGAGCGCATCGGGCCACTCGCCCTTGTTTGTTTCAATTCCCACCCGGAAGATCCATGATGGTCACTGCTGAGCTCAGGACATGCCTCGGAGGACGTGATCATGAGAGCCATGCTACGTGAGGCGACCCGCTCGCTGCATCTCTCACTCGAGATGCGATTGGCTCCCCTGCTCCAAACCGATTCCCTCGACGCGTACCGTGATCTTTTGCTGACCTTTTATGGCTTCATTCCTCCCCTTGAAGACCAGATCCTTCGAATCCTTGGTCTGGAGGCATTTCCGACGGGCTACGAGCTGAAAGAGCGACGTCCCCTGCTGGTCCGCGACCTGCTCGACCTCGGCTTTACCGAACGACAGCTCGCCGCCTTGGCGCCTTGCCCTGAAGTCCCTCGCATCGAAACCAGACACCAAGCCTTGGGATGCCTTTACGTCCTCGAGGGCTCACGTCTCGGGGGGCAGCATCTCTATCGGCAATTCGAGGCTAGTCTACGTATTTCGCCGGCCTCCGGCGGATCCTTCCTGCACGGAGAGGGCCCCAGGACCGGCCTACGGTGGCGACGCTTCATCGCGGTCCTGGACGCAGATCCCGCTCCCGAAGAGGCTCGCCTGGAGGCGGTGGACGCGGCATGCCGCACGTTTCTCGCGCTCGAAGGCTGGATCGCTAGGCGGCTGAGAGGAGCGCTCGATGGTTGAGCCCCTCCATGCCTCTCCCGAGGCCGGTCTCTCGCAAAGCTGGTGTGACGATCTCCCCATCCGCGCCCCCGGAAGCATCCAGCCCTTCGGGGCCTTGCTCGTGATGGATCGCTCGTCACTTACCCTCCTTCAAGCCAGTGCCAATGCCTCGGACCTTCTGGGGATTCCGGTTGCGCGCCTACTCACCATGTCGCTGCCCGATCTACTGCCGCGCGCCAGCCGCGACGCGGTGGTCGACGCCATCTGCAAGCTCAACGATCGGGCGTTCATTCCCCTCCGACTCGGGCAAAACGAGCCGCTCGTCGATCTCGATGGCACGCTTCACCCCATGGGACCGGCGATCATCTTGGAGCTGGAAGTGGCACGTAGCGACCTGTTCACGGCCTTCCGCAGCGCGACCAGCGTCATGTTGGATCGCCTGACCAATGCCCCTACCCTCGAGGCCCTTCTCGAGCGAACGGTAAGGGAGTTGCGCGCACTCACCGGCTACGACCGCGTCATGATTTACCGGTTCGACCCTGACATGCACGGCCATGTGCTGGCCGAGGCGCGCGATCCGGTGATGGAGTCGTATCTGGGCTTTCACTTTCCCGCATCGGACATTCCCCGGCAGGCGCGCGACTTGTACCAGAAGACCTGGCTTCGGCTCATTCGCGATCGAGACGAGTCGCCCGTTCCGTTGATTCCTTCGCAGGCCGCCGGCCTCGAGGGGCCCACCGATCTCGGGCCATGTGTTCTTCGGAGTATTGCTCCCATCCACCTGGAGTACTTGCGCAACATGGGCATTCGCGCGAGCATGTCCATTTCTCTGATGAGCGGAAATCGGCTTTGGGGGCTAATTGCTTGCCACCATCGCGAAGCCCGGTTGATCCCGTTTCACGATCGCATGGCATGCGAAGTCATCGGAGCCCGCCTCTCGGCCGAAATCGCCCTGCATGAGCAGCGCGCGAGTGCCGAACGCATGGTCGTGATGCAGGCGCTTCAGCAACGCCTCGCAGCGGATGCACTTCGCCGCGGGGGGATCCTCGGGGCCCTTCGCGCCCACCTTCCCCGGATCGCAGCGTTGCTCGGAGCAGAAGGGGCGGCGATTGTCGGATCCGAAAAGACCATCATCGCCGGAAAGACCCCCGAAGTCCTTGAGATCAAGCGCCTGGCCGATTGGCTTCTCAAACGCCCCATACACAACTGCTGGGTGATCAGCTCGCTGTCTGCGCAATGGCCGGAAGCTGCCAGACTTAGCGATCATGTAGCCGGCGTGATGGCCATGCGCCTGGAAAAGCGTGGGCGAGACCTACTCTTGTTCTTTCGTCCGGAAATCGTTCGGGAACGGACCTGGGCCGGGGATCCCAACCGGGCCGTCGAGGTCAAGCAGGGTGGGAGTCGGCTGAGTCCCCGGAACTCCCTGGCCGCTTGGCGGGAAACCGTCAAGGGAGTTGCCGACGACTGGAAGCCCGCCGATCGTCGATTCGCTCGCGACCTCGTGGTCACCTACCGGCGTCAGCGCCTTCATGAACGACGCCATGCCTCCGTTCAAGAAAATGAGTCCGTGGACGTCATGCGGCGAAAGCTCCTCAACATCATCTCCCACGAGCTTCGCACCCCCTTGACCGCCATCGAGGCGTATGCGGAGTTCCTCTCCGAGGGCCTTGAGGGCGAGTCGGCAAGCGAGCAACGGCAGTTCGTTTCGGGAATTCGGATCGGGGCAAAACGCCTGGAAACCATGATCGACCGCATGCTCGAGGCCGCCCAGCTCGAAGCCGGAACCCTCCCGATGCACCGAGTTCCCGTCGACCTCCGGGACGTGGCCCGCCGCGCGTTGCGCGAGGTGACGGCCGCGGCGGAGGGCAAGGGGATCCACGTGACGAGCTTCGAGCTACCGCAAACCATCTGTAGCGTTGACGAGGCGAGAATCGAAGACGTGCTTCGCCACCTCCTCGACAACGCCATCAAATTTACGCCCGCCGGAGGCCGTGTCTCCCTCCACATGGAACGGCTCGACCATGAGGTCCGGATACAAGTCTCCGACACCGGAGCCGGCCTCTCACCGAGCGCTCTGTCTCATGTCTTCGAGAAGTTCTACCAGGCCGACATCGAAACCACGCGTGCCTTCGGCGGCCTCGGTCTCGGCCTCTTCATTGCCAAAGAGGTCGTCAAGGCTCATGGCGGCAAAATTGGGGCCCTGAGTGAGTCCGGACGAGGCAGCACGTTCTGGTTCACCCTCCCCTGCTGACGGGCGGGGGCTCATCCTCAGGATGCTACCAGGGTTCGAGCGGCGCGCATGGGAAGCTGCGAGACCCCATGCAAGAGCGAGTTCCCCAGCGGTTGCAGCGCCTCGCCAGGATTCAAGTCCAGGCGGAATTGCCCGAAGCGAGCGAAGAGGACTTGCAAGGCGATCTTCGCTTCCAGGCGCGCCAGGGGCGCCCCCAGGCAGAAATGCACGCCGTGGCCGAAGGAGAGGTGCGGGTTGGGATGACGCGAGACGTCGAAGCGCTCGGGGTCGACGAAGACCGCCTCATCCCGGTTGGCCGAGCCCACGAAAGCGATGATCATCTGCCCCGCGCTCACGCGCTCGCCGCCGAGGATGAGATCCTGGCGCGCCACGCGCGCGAGCCACTGGACCGGCGAACGGTAACGCAGGACCTCCTCCAACGCGCGGGGAATCCCGTCCGGGTTTCGGCGAAGCGCGTCCAAGGCCTCGGGATTCTCGAGCAAGCAAATCATGCCGTTGGTGATCAGGTTGACGGTGGTGACGTGTCCCGCCAGCAAGAGCAACATGCAGAACGAGAGGATCTGCTCCTCCGAGAGTCGTTCGCCGTCTACTTCCGCAGTCAAAAGGTCGCTGATCAGGTCGCCTTTTGGACGAACGCGACGCTCGGCGAGGATCTCCAGGAAGTACGCGTCCATCTCCTCGACCACGCGACGCGCCCGCTCGCGTCTCGCGTCGTCGCGGAGCATGGCGTCGCCGTCCCCGTTCAAGAGCTCGTCCGCCCAGCGCTTGTACTGAGGGCGATCGCCGGCGGGGACTCCGAGCAGCTCGGCGATGATCATCACGGGCAGGGGATGGGCGAAGGCGTTGACCAAGTCGAAGCGCGATTGCGTGTCGATGACGTCGAGAAGGTCGTGGGCGATCGCCTCGATGCGGGGCGCCAGGCCGGCAATGGCCCCGGGCGTGAAGGCCTTGGCGATCACCCCGCGCAGCTGCCGGTGACGCGGAGGATCGATCGAGATCAAGCTTTCGCGAAACGTTTCCTCGCCGCGCGCCTGCGGAACCTCCGACGAGAAGTTCGCGTAATCCGTGAGGACCGCCTTGACCTCGGCGTGGCGATACACCCCCCAGGCATCCTGAGCGGGATCGTATCGGACAGGCGATCGGCGGCGCTGCTCGGCATAGAACGCGTAAGGCTGCAATCCCTGATCCATCGGAGCGAATAGCGACATCTTGCTCTCCTTCCAGACAAGGGGGGGATCCCTCACAACCCTACCTCGCAAGGTCAAACACCCCCACGGCAGGAGCTCCAAAGGTCGCCGTTAACGAGCATCCGAGCCTTGGCGCCCGGGACGAGTGCGAAAAGAACCTGAGGCGTCCGGTCCCGTGTGAAACGGGGCTCGGACGCCTCAGGGGGTGGGAAGAGTTCGGAGGTCAGGAAGGCGAGAGCACGGCCTCATCCGTGAAGAAGCGGAAGCGATCCGGGTAGGACGCGGCGGCGGCATCGACATCCGCCTCCGTGATGCGGCGCATGATCGTGTCGCGGCCGAACAACCGGGAGAGCTCCGGGGACTCCGCCAGGAGGCCCCAAGCGACGAGCGGCAGAACCCGACGGGCCAAGGCCAGGCGTTGCGGGCTGAGCTGGCTGCGTACGAAGTGAACGTGGCCTACCTCGTCGACCAAGATCTGTCCGAAGAGCTTTTCGAGTCGGGCCATGACCTTGGGCTGATGGGCGAACAACTCGCGGGCTTTCTCGAGGAGCAGCGCGAAGACCGCCACGCCGCAGATTTCGCCGCAGAGGACCAAGATGTTCGACTCGTTCTCGGGAAGCTTCACCATGGCGCGTATCAATGCGCGCGTCGTGACGGCGGGCCGGCCCAGCTCCATCTCAAGGCCAATGGCGGCGAGCGCATCCCTGAGAATCCGCGTATGGTAGAACTCCTCGATTTGAATGTAGGCATGCGGATCGTTCGCCGCCTGCATGGTCGGAGAATTCGAGGCGAGCGCATACTCGACCCCGTAGCGTTCCGCCCGGTTGGTCTTCGCCGTGGCGAGCGCCCAGAGCGTCACCTCATCGAGGTAGGGCTCGGGATTCTTGCGGGCGTGATTCCGGTCGAAGACCCGCTGATCGACCGGCGGCGTTCCCACCCAGCAGTTGGGGGCCGCGTCGAGTTCAGCGAAGAAGCGCTCGCGGACGTCGAAGCGCTGGGTCTGCATGTCGGGAATGCCGTCACGGTTGCGGAGGTAAGCCAGGTAGGCGGCGCGGAACGCTGCCTGCTGCGCCGGAGTCATCGGCTCGAACGCGGTGCTCATGGTTCCCTCTCCTTTTTGGCGGACGCTTCAATATCCGCTCTCCAGCCATCGCTGAGATTCCCTGCGACGAGGCCACATGGCGCCAAGCTCTCGGGGCCAAGTAACGCGCGGCCTCGCATGATTAACGCTTGTTAAGATAATTGAAGCAGGTTCGATTGGCAAGCGAGGATTGCCTCGCCTGCATGGCCACCATGACCGAAACTCCCGTCGCAGACAGAGGGGATGCCCGCCGAAACGCGGTAGGATCTAGAAGATCACGCGAACGCCGATCGGGCTCCGCGTGCCGGTCTTCAGCTCGAACGCCCCCCATCGATAGGCGATCTCGACAGGCATCCAATCCATGTCGGGCGAGCCGCCGGCAAGCGGATAAAAGAAGCGCATGAGGTCCCCGCGCAGGATGAAGGGGCTATCCTCGCCGCCCAGCCTGGCCGCGAAGGGAATACCCACGCCTGCGTAACGCACCTCACGAAGTCCCGTCGTCGAGTCGGGAGTCTCCAAGCCCCTGGTGATGTAGCCGAGTGTGACCCCGTAACTGAGGCCGAACGCGGTTTCCCCCAGTTTCCAGGTGCCGACGACGCTCGGGCCCGTATTCTGCGCGACGACCGCTCCAAGGCTGAGCGCCGGCGTCACGCCGTAGCTGCCGCCCAGCATCAGGCCGGCATCGTCGTTCCATCCGAATCCGAGAATCGCCTGGCCTTGGTGAATATCCGACCGCTCGAAGAGCAGGGCCTGGGCGGGAGTGGCAGCGAGCAAGACTGATGCGGCAAGCGGTAAGGCGGCAATGGGCTTCATGGTCTCTCCTTTTCGTCCTCCTATGATGCCGTATCCGAGCAAGCTTGACCATCGACGCGGAAGGCGGTTCATCGGCTATTCGGACGGCTCGCGCCCCGTCGACCAGAGCAGCCCCAGGATGACCAGCCAGAGCGTCACGGCCATGACTCCCATCAGCCCGTTTAGCGCGGCGGGCCCGAAGGCCACCAGCAAGACGCCGCCGAGGCTGGGGACGCTCACCTGGCCGAGCATGGCTCCCCCCACCTGAAACCCGACGGCATGATCGGCGAGTCGCCCGAGGTGGCGGGGCGTCAGGGTCATCAGGCCGGGGTAAATGGGGGCCAGCGAGGCCCCCACGATGGCGAAGCCCGCAATCCGAACCCATTGCCAGGGGGCGAGGACGAAGCAGAGGCCGCCGAGCATGCCCGTGGTGGCGCAGAAGGTCAAGAGGCGCCGGACGCCGACGCGGTCGGCGATCGCCCCAATCAAGAAACGCCCCGCCGTGAGCGAGATCCAAAAAAGACTCACGGCCGCGCCGGCGAAAGCCTCGGAGGCCTGCCGGTACTGAATGAGCAGCGTATAGGACCAGTTCGCCATGGTCATCTCGAAGCCCGAGTAAACGAAGAAAACGAGCACCTGGGCGAGGACCAAGGGGTGTCGCAAGGCCTCGCGCATCGTGGCCGGCTGCAGGGCCTCCGGCGTGGGAACGCCCGCCTGGCTTGGCTCATCGGGTTGCGCGTCCCTCGGCCAGGCCCTCAACGTTAGCGTGAAAAGGGTGGTCATACCCAGCATCACGATCAAAAGGATGCCGTAGGTCCACTGCCAGGGGAAATGCCGTGCGAGTAGGGCCGCCGCCATCGTGGCGGAGAGAGTGGCCCCGATGCCGTAGAACGCGTGAAGCCAGTTCATCTGGCGGGCCGAGAAGTGACGGGCAGCGTACGCGTTCAGGCCGGAATCGATGGCCCCGCCACCCAAGCCCCCGAAGACGGCACTCCCGACGAAAACTGCCCAGGTCGGAGCCAGGGCGAAGCCTGCCAAGCTGAAAGAAACCACGGCGCAGCTCGCGGCCAGGAGGCCGCCGACTCCGAGCGCCTGCAAGGCTCGACCCGCCATGAGACTGGATACCAAGTAGCCGACGACCGTCGCGGCGAGCACCAAGCCGAGGTGATCGGCCGTCAGCCCGAAATGCGGGTACACGGACGGCCAGACGACCCCGAGGACCGAGTCCGGCAGGCCCAAGCTGATGAAGCCCAGGTAGGTGATGACCAGCAAAAAGAGCGACGGCATGGGGAGACGATAGCATGTCCAAGGGTTCTCACAACGGAGTCTTCTCAGTTCCGCCCGTAGCCCTTCGCCCAGGCTCAGGTCAGCGGCCTGCTACTCCGGCTTTCTCGCGCGCTTCCCTCATGAAGTCGCCTTGGCGCTTCCCCGTCAGGATGGAGGCACAAACGACGCAGAAGGTTTCCACTTTTCCGCCAGGGACCTCCAACGTCACCTCGAAGCGACGCTTGATGCCTTTCGTTTTGACCATGCCCTCCCTATCACAGCGCGCGCACTCGAACTTCCGCTTGGGATCATGGTAGTCGATTTCCCTGACCTCGAAATCCGCCATGACGCATCCTCCTTACGGTGGCACACCGCTTCCAGCGGCAGTCTCTCTCACCCCTGGCGATGCGTCAACGACATCTCCCATCCTGCTCGTGGACCGGAAAACCGCTTAGAAAGAAGCTTGCGAAGAAGCGGCTTCGCCGTCCTCATAACGCAAAAGCAGCTTGGCGGAAACTCCACCAAGCTGCTTTTGTTTTAGTACCCGATACGGGATTCGAACCCGTGTTACCGCCGTGAGAGGGCGGCGTCCTAGGCCTCTAGACGAATCGGGCAAAGCCGTTTCCGGCAGTACCCCCAGCGGGAGTCGAACCCGCCCTACCACCTTGAAAGAGTGGTGTCCTAACCGATAGACCATGGGGGCTTATCGCGACGTCTCCGTGCGACAGAAATGAATAGTAGCACAGGGGGTAACCCCTGTCAACACGTAATTCACCCGATTCGTCGAGTCGCTCGCCAGCTAGCGCTGGGACGGGGGGCTCATCGGATCGCTGTGAACCAGGCGATACCCGTATCCGTTGGCCACGAAGTGGGCGAACAAGGACTCGAGTTCCGCGGCCGTCAGCTTGCCGTCGAGGCTGCGATCCGCCACCGCGAACGCCTCGCTCAGGATGGACGCGCTGGGATTGATCTGCCACGGCGCCGGAGTTACCTGAAGGCCCGGCGTGGAAAGCTCGGCCATCGAGAGCTTGCGATCGCCATCCCGGTCCAAGGCCAGCACCGCGCCGGCCGCGACGTCGTTGAGATGCTTCACGTAACGGGCCACGATCCCGTCGCTCGCCATCTCCGAAACGCTCAAAACCCCGTCGGAATTGGTATCATGGGCCATGAACGCGTCCTGGGGCATCCCCCAGAACTGCGCTTCCTCGAAGGAAATCCGCTTATCCCCGTTCTTGTCGGCGTAAGTGATCGAGAGCTCGAACATCTTCCGCACCGCACGCTGCAGCTCCACCGTCCGCGCCTGCGCCGAGAAATTCTCGCCGACCGTGGACTTGGGCGTCGTCACCGGCGCCCCGCAACCTGCCAGGAACGCCGTCGCAAGAAGCGCAAGAAGAGGCTTTTTCACGGAATCTACTCCTGTCGTTAGACAAAACTTAAACTGCTTCGGGAGTTATCGCGGCTTCGGCCCCGAACTTGCGCGGAACATTCCCGCCGCCTCGCCCGTCATTCCCTGGGTCCCCCTCGTCTTCCGGAGGTTCGCATGAAACGCCTCGCCCTCGTGGCCGCTCTCTCGGTCTTCCCCCTCATCGCCGGCTGCGACGGGCTCATGGGCTTCATCGCCGAGCGACAGGCCATCACCAAGGCCGAGTTCAACTTCGACCGCGTCGAGCTTCAAAGCCTCGACATCCCCCTGCTCAATCCGGACCCCAAGGCCCATCTTCGGGTCGTCCTCAAGGTGGCCAACCCCAACGCCATCACCGCTAGGCTCGACCGGCTCGACTACACGATCTTCCTGGAAGGGACCCAGGTCGGTGCGGGCACCATGACCGACGACTTCTCCGTCGAAGCGGGCGCGTCGCGTGAACTCGTCCTGCCGCTCGCCATTCCCTACCAGGGCCTTCCCGAACCTGCCCTCAATGCCATCCAGGCCCGCCGCGCCGCCATGACCCTCAAGGGCAACTCCCAGATCGACACGCCGCTGGGCCGCCTCAACTACCCCGTCGAGACCTCCTACACGGCGAATTTCATCGAGCCCTAACGCGAACGCGGGACTAGACACGCTCTTGCGGCACTGAAAGCGGCGCTTTGAGCTGGCAACTCGGGCAGTAATGCGTGGCTCGTCCCCCCACGCGGATGAGCTCGACCGTGCCGGGACAGCCCCGGCACGGCTCCCCTTCCCGTCGAAAAACCTGAAGCCGCTCTTGATACCGGCCGCGATGCCCCCAGAGATCCCGGTACATGCCGCGCTTCCCAGACGTTCCCCGCGCGGCGATCCCCTCGCGAAGCACCGCCAGGACCTCCGTGTAAAGCTTCCGCTTCTCCACGTCCGTCAAGGTATCGGCCTTGCGCTCGGGGTGAATCCGCGCCCGAAAGAGCGCCTCGTCGGCGTAAAGGTTCCCCACCCCGGCCAAGACCTCCTGGTTCATCAAGAGCGGCTTGATCATACCTTTTCGGCCCTTCAAGCGGCCGAGGAAGCAGTCCAGGGTGAACTCCGGCTCCAGTGGTTCGGGGCCCAGCTTGGCAAGACCGAGCACGGTATCGCGTTCCTGGGAGGTCACCAAGGCCACCCGGGCGAGGTCCACGACGTCCCGCAGGCGAAGCTGGTAGCCGTTGTCGAGTCGGACGGCGAGCTTCGTGCGAGAGGCAAAAGGCTCCTCCGCCTCCTGGTAAAGCAACTGGCCTTCCAGCATCAGGTGTACCGCCAAGAAGCAATCGTCAGACAGCCGGATCAGGAGGTGCTTGCCCCGACGCTCTGCCCCCAGGATTCGTTTGCCCCTCAGCTCGCGAACGAAGGCTTCGGGGTCGGGGTGACGCACGACCCGCGGCTCGTAAAGGGTGACGCCGGTGATGCGACGACCGACCACCGCCTCCTCGAGATCCCGCCGGATCGTCTCGACTTCCGGAAGCTCGGGCATACCCACCTCCCCGCCTCACGGCGACCCGACCCTAACGCATGCGCACGTCGCCCTCAATGCGCGCCCGCCGGCTACCGAGCCCGCAACTTGCCGTTGCCACGTTCTCGGCAAGCTCCTAGGATGGCGACGACTCGAAACTCGCGAAAGGAGGCCGGCATGCCAACCCTCGCCGAATCGCGTATCCGGCGCCCCCGCATCCCCTTCCGCTTCGACCTCGAACTGGAAGGCTATACCCTCGTCAACTACGCCCTGCCTCCCGAACGCCTGGCCCGTTGGATCCCCGCCGACGCCACGCTCGCGACCCGGACCTGGGCCGGCAAGCGTCACGCCTGGCTCTCGCTTTTCCTGGGCATCAACCGACTTCGCGGCATCGCCGGTTTCCCCGCCGTCCCCCTTCAGTTTCCGATGCTGAACTACCGGACCTACCTCGAAACCGACCACGGGCACGCCCTGTACATCTTCCGCTCCGTCATCGGCTCCGAGGCCGCCACCCGAGGAGCGCGCATGTACCCGCAGCTTCCTGCCGAGAGCCTGCCGTTCCATTTCGATCTCGACTGGCAGGACGACCGTCTCGAAGGCGTCGAGGCGACGGTCGGCCGTGAGGCCTCCGAGCTTCACCTGGAAATCATGCGCTCGGGCGCAGCCCCCGACACGCACGGCTTCGCGGGTCCCCAGGAGGCCGTGGATTGGCTGGGAAACGTGCCCGACGCCTTCTTTCCCACCGGAGATGACCAACTGGGCCTCATGTACTCCCCGCATCCTCCCTTGGAACCTTGTGGAGGACGCCTACTGGACGCGCGCCTCCCATGGGCCGAGTCCCAGGGCCTCTTGAGCGCGGAGGAGGCCCTCTTGCCGGACGGAATCTTCATGCAAGGGTGCGCTCCCTTTCCCACGTTCCTGTGAGCGGCTAGACGCGGCGCGGTTTTCACCGTAAGATCCGAGTTGCGAAAGGACCCAGCATGCCCACCTACACCCCGCGCACCGGTTGCCTGCTCATCAACCTGGGAACTCCCGATTCCCCGAAAACGTCCGACGTCCGAGCCTACCTCAAGGAATTCCTCTCGGACCCCCGGGTGGTGGACCTCTCCGCCCTCGGGCGCTGGATGCTCCTCAACCTCGTCATCTTGCCCTTCCGTCCCGCGAAATCCGCCAAAGCGTACAAAACCATCTGGTCCGACGCCGGGTCGCCCCTGCTCCTGCATAGCCGCGCCCTGCAAACTGCGGTCCAGGAGCGCCTCGGCCCCGAGATTCCCGTCGCGCTCGGCATGCGCTACGGACGCCCGTCCATCAAGGGCGCCCTGGAATCCCTGCGCGACCAGGGCGTGGACCGGATCGTCGTCCTTCCGCTCTACCCGCATAACGCGTCGTCCTCGACCGGATCCTCGCTCGAGCTGGTTTACAAGGAACTGGCGAGCTGGTGGGACGTGCCGGCCATTTCGGTGGTCGAGCCCTTCTACGACGATCCCGGCTTCATCGCGGCCTGGAAAGCCATCTCGGCGCCCATGCTGGAGGCCATGCAGCCCGATCACGTGCTCTTCAGCTTCCATGGCCTGCCCGAGCGCCATCTGAGCCGCTCGGTCGGAGGCCATCCCATCTGCCAAGGGGCCTGCGACCCCATCGGCCCTACGAACCGGCACTGTTACCGCGGCCAGAGCTTCGCGACCGCCCGGGCGCTCGCCGAAACCCTCTCCCTTCCCGCGGATGCCTACTCGGTCAGCTTTCAATCGCGACTCGGCACCACGCCCTGGATCCGCCCCTTCACCGACGAGGTCCTCGTGGAGCTCGCTCAGAAGGGCGTGAAGCGCCTTGCCGTCTTCAGCCCCGCCTTCACCGCCGATTGCCTCGAGACCCTCGAGGAAATCGGCATGCGGGCCCGGGAGACCTTTCTGGAACACGGAGGCCAGGACCTCCAGCTGATTCCCTCGCTCAACGCCACTCCCCGCTGGGTCGACGCCGTCGTCGACCTGCTTTCGCCCCATCTCCCCGCCCCGCAAAAGGCCCTCACGCCAGGAAACGCCTCATGAAACGACTTGACCTCATCGCCACCGCCGCCTTTGGCCTAGAATCCGAGGTGGCCTACGAGCTTCGCAAGCTCGGCTACGAAGACCAGCAAGTCGAAGGGGGGCGCATCACCTTCCGTGGGGACGTCATGGCGATCGCCCGCACCAACCTCTGGCTGCGCACCGCCGACCGCGTCCAGCTGCGCATGGGCGAGTTTCCCGCCCGCACCTTCGACGAGCTCTACGATCAGGTCCGCGCCCTCCCTTGGGCCGATATCCTCCCCGAGGACGCCGAGTTCCCCGTGGACGGCAAATCCGTCAAGAGCCAGTTGTCGAGCGTTCCCGCCGTCCAGGGCGTCGTCAAGAAGGCCATCGTGGACGCCATGGCCGAACGCTACAAGCGCACGATCCTTCCCGAGACCGGCGCGCGCTACCGCTGTCAGGTGGCCCTCCTCAAGGACGTGGCGACCCTGACCATCGATACCACCGGCGACGGACTGCACAAGCGCGGCTACCGGCCCATCGTGGCGCCCGCTCCCCTCAAGGAGACCCTGGCTGCCGGCTTGATCCTTGTCAGCCGCTGGCACCCGGATCGCCCCTTCGCCGATCCCCTTTGCGGCTCGGGCACGATCCCCCTGGAAGCCGCCATGATCGGCCTCAACCGGGCGCCTGGCCGCTACCGGAAGTTCGATGCCGAGGCCTGGCCCCTGGTGCCGGCCGAGATCTGGCAGCAAGCCCGCCAGGAGGCCGACGACCTGCTCATCCGCGATCGCCAGCTCTCGATCGTCGGCTCGGACATCAACCCCGAGGCCGTCAAGCTCGCGCGCTTCCATGCCGAGCAAGCTGGCCTCAGCGACCATGTCCGCTTCGAGGTCAAGCCGGTGAAGGACTTCCAAGCGCAGGGCGAGTACGGCTTCATCATCACCAACCCGCCCTACGGCGAGCGCCTGGGCGAAGAGAAAGAAGTCGAAAAGCTCTACCGCGAGATGGGCGAGGCCTTCGCGAAGGCTCCGACCTGGAGCGCCTTCGTCTTGACCTCGTTCGAGCGCTTCGAGCATTTCTACGGCAAGCCCGCCGCCAAGAAGCGCAAGCTCTACAACGGCCGGATCCGCTGCGACCTCTACCAGTACCCGGGCCCCCGGCGCCCGCGCCCACAGGCGCCCGTCGAGAGCTAACCATGGCACGCGAGCCTCGCGAGCTGGTCGTTCCCCCGGACGTCACGCCCCAGGCACTCGAAACCTTCGTCGCGAGCCAGCTTCCGGATACGGATCGCCTTTTGGTCCGCGACTGGGTGAAGCTCGGCCTGGTCCTCTTGGATGGAAAGCCCGCCAAGAGCACGCGTTACGTGCAGCCGGGCCAGGTGATCACGGTTTCGCCGCCGCCCTTGACGCCCCATGAGGCCGAGCCTCAGGACCTGGACTTGCCCATCCGCTACCAGGACGAGGATCTCCTGGTGGTCGCCAAGCCGGCGGGCATGGCGACGCACCCGGGCCCCGGCTGGTGGAAGGGATCCTGCGTCAATGCGCTGCTTTTCGCCGTCCGGGACTGGCCTGGCATCGGTGGCGTGGCGGGACCGGGGATCGTGCACCGGCTGGATCGCGACACGACGGGCTTGTTGATCTTCGCCAAGAGCCAGCGCGCGCATGGCCCGCTGCTGGAAGCCTGCCGGACGCGCGCAGTCCGGCGCGAGTACCTGGCCTGGGTGGAAGGAAAACTCGAAGGCCACGGCACGATCGACGCTCCCCTGGGCCGAGACGACGCGCATCCGGAGCGCGTCGTCGTTAGGCCGGACGGGAAGGCTGCGATCACGCACTGGGAGGCGATCGCCTCCACCCCCGAGCGCACGCTCCTTCGCGTTCGCCTGGAAACCGGCCGCAACCACCAGATTCGCGCGCATATGGCGTCCATTGCCCATCCAGTCTGGGGGGATCCGGTCTACGGAACGCCCGGCCCTTTCATGGCCCTTCACGCCTGGAAGCTCGCTTTCGACCACCCCGTCACCGGACAGCCCCTGGAGTTCAGCGAACCTCCGCCTGCTGCTTGGGATGCCCTCGGAAATTACGCTATAGTGCCTTAAGCGTCTCGCGCCATCCGGCCCGCATCTTGCCCCGAGGCGCGCCCCGAGGGCAAACGAGACGATACCTCGGATTGCCGGCTCCCTGACCGGGAAAGCAGAGGGAGGCACGCGTGAGCAACGTCCCTAGCCACTGGTACAAGGACGCCATCTTCTACGAGGTTTCCCCGCGCGCGTTCAAGGACGGGAACGGCGACGGCATGGGCGATTTCTTGGGCCTGACCCAATCGCTCGACTACATCCGCGAGCTTGGCGTCAACTGCATCTGGCTCCTGCCGATGTACCCCTCGCCGCTTCGCGACGACGGCTACGACATCTCCGACTACTACAACATCCACCCGCAGCTCGGCACGCTCGACGACTTCAAGCGCTTCCTCTCGGAAGCCAAGAAGCGCGACCTTCGCGTGATCGCGGATCTGGTCCTCAATCACACCTCCGACAAGCACCCGTGGTTCCAGGAAGCCCGCAAAGGCCCCGAGAACCCCTACCACGACTATTACGTCTGGAGCGACGATCCCCTCAAGTACCCGGAGGCGCGGATCATCTTCACCGATACCGAGAAGTCGAACTGGACCTGGGACGAGATCGCCAAGCGCTTCTACTGGCACCGCTTCTTCTCGAACCAGCCCGACCTCAACTTCGACAACCCCGCCGTCCGCCAGGAAATGCTCAATGTCTTCAAGTTCTGGATGGACATGGGGCTCGACGGCTTCCGGGTCGATGCCGTGCCGTACCTCTTCGAGCGCGAAGGCACCAACTGCGAGAACCTCCCCGAGACGCACGCCTACCTGAAGGACCTGCGGGCCTACATGGACCAGCATTACCCCGAGGCCATCCTGCTCGGGGAAGCCAACCAGTGGCCCGAGGACGTGCTTCCGTACTTCGGGAAGGGCGACCAGTTCCACATGAGCTTCCACTTCCCGATCATGCCGCGGCTCTACATGGCCCTGCGTCAGGAGGATCGCGGGTCGCTGGAATGGATCATCAACCGGACGCCCCGCATCCCCGAGAACTGCCAGTGGGCGATCTTCCTGCGCAACCATGACGAGTTGACCCTCGAGATGGTCACCGACGAAGAGCGCGAGCTGATGTGGCGCGAATACGCCCCGGATCCCCGCATGCGCCTGAACGTGGGAATCCGTCGCCGGCTCTTCCCCTTGCTCGAAAACGACCGTCGCCAGGTCGAGTTGCTTCACGGCCTCTTGCTCTCGTTGCCGGGCTCACCGGTCCTCTACTACGGCGACGAGATCGGCATGGGCGACAATATCTACCTCGACGACCGCTTCGGCGTGCGCACGCCCATGCAATGGGACGATAACCGCAACGCCGGCTTCTCCACGGCCAAGCCCAGCCAACTCTACATGCCCGTGATCGACGATCCGGGGCTCTACCACTACCAAGCCGTCAACGTCATGGCCGCGCGCGAGAACAAGACCTCGTTCTACTGGTGGCTCGTCAACCTGATCGACCACCGCGAGCGCTTTCAGGCCTTCGGGCGCGGAGATATCCAGTTCCTGCACCCGGCCAACCCCAAGATCTTCGCCTACGTTCGAAGCTACGAGGACCAACACGTCCTGGTCGTCGCCAACCTCTCACGGGTGCCCCAGCCCGTCGAGCTCGACCTGAGCGAATGGCCCTGCCATACTCCCGTCGAGATCACCGGGCTCAACCCCTTCCCACAGATCGTCAACGAGCCCTACCAGCTCAGCCTCGGGCCCTACGGCTTCTACTGGTTCCACCTGGTGCCGGTCGATGCGAGTTAGCGGCATCCTGCTCCACCCCACCTCGCTGCCCTCGCCCTACGGCATCGGGGATCTGGGGCCTGGAGCGTTTCAGTTCGTCGAGACGCTTGCCGAGATGCGGCAAGGCCTCTGGCAAGTCCTGCCGCTCACGCCGACGAGCATCGGAGACTCGCCCTATTTCTCACCGTCGGCCTTCGCCGGCAACCCCATGCTCCTCTCCCCGGATCGCCTGGTCGAGGATGGCTGGCTCGAGCGCGAGGACCTGGCGCAAGTTCCCCCGTTCGACGCCTCTCGGGTCGATTACGAGGCCGCGGGGCGCTTCAAGGCGGCCCTGATCGACCGCGCGGCCGAACGCTTCGAGGCGAGGGCCTCAGCCCCGCAAAAAGCCGCCCTCACGGCTTTCGCGTCGGCGGAAGCCGCCTGGCTCGAGGATTATGCGCTCTTCATGGCCCTCAAGCAGGAGCAAGACGGGAGACCATGGTCCGACTGGCCCCGGGAGCTCGCGGGACGCGAGCCCCAGGCGCTGGCGGAGGCGCGGATTCGCCTAGCCGGCGAGATCCGCCGGCAGGTCATGGCGCAGTTCTTCTTTTACCAGCAGTGGCGGGCCCTCAAGGCGCATGCCAACGGGCAAGGCATCGAGATCGTCGGCGACCTTCCCATCTTCGTCGCCCATGATTCGGCGGATGTCTGGGCGCATCCCGAGCTCTGGCGTCTCGACGCGCAAGGCCGCCCCGAGGTGGTGGCGGGCGTGCCGCCGGATTACTTCAGCGCGACCGGTCAACTCTGGGGCAACCCCCATTACGACTGGGAACGCATGGGAGCGACGGGCTACGCCTGGTGGGTCCAGCGGATTCGCACGCTCCTGTCCCTGGTGGACCGGGTCCGAATCGACCACTTCCGGGGCTTCGCCGCCTTCTGGGAAATCCCCGCGGGCGAGCCCACGGCCATCAACGGGCGCTGGGTGCCCGGCCCCGGCGAGGCGTTCTTCCAGGCTCTCGCCGATCAGCTCGGCCCCCTGCCCATCATCGCCGAGGACCTCGGCGTCATCACACCCGACGTCGTCGCACTTCGCGAGGCCTTCGGCCTTCCTGGCATGAAGATCCTCCAGTTCGCCTTCGACACCTCGGAAGAAAACAACTACTTCCCGCATCTCTTCGAGCGAAACGCGGTGGTTTACACCGGCACCCACGACAACGACACCAGCCGTGGCTGGTTCGACAACGCGAAGCCCGCCGACCGCGCCCTCATGGCCGAGTACATCGGCAAGACGAGCATCGACGAGCCTCACTGGGAGCTGATCCGCCTCGCCATGGCCTCGGTGGCGGACACGGCAATCGTTCCCCTCCAAGATCTCCTGGGGCTGGGCTCGGAAGCCCGCATGAACCTGCCGGGAACCGCGAGCGGCAACTGGGCATGGCGCTTTCGCTTCGAGGCCCTGACACCCGAGCTCAAGGCCCGATTCCGGCGGCTTACCGAGCTCTACGACCGCGAGCGCTGAGCCGCTCGCCGAGACGTTCGCTGGCTAGAACCACTTCTTCTTCGGCGCGACGGGAAGGCGGGGTTTCTCGCCCCTGACGGCCGCTTGAACGGCATCGATCACGTCCTGGCCGACCCGAGAGCGGTAAAGCACACCCCAGATCCGGTCCACCCGCTCGTTCATGTCGACGAGCCGCTGCGCCAGGGTTTCGGAGATCTTGAGCATGATGCCCGGATCCGCCTTCGCCAAGGCCTGGAAATCCGGGTAGATGGTGAAGCGGCACGGCGTCTTGGCCCTGACGGTGGCGGCCCGAGGGCGCTTCAGGAGCGCGCCGATCTCGCCGAGATAAGAGCCGGGCTCGCTGATCTCGGTAAGCTTCTCTTCGCTGACGAAGACTTCCACCGTTCCCTCTTCGAGCACGAAGAGTTCGAAGGAATGCTCTTCCTCACGGAAGACGTACTGCCCTGGGGCGTAAGTAATGGACTGGGGAGCGGCCGACACACCGCGAGACGCTTCTTCCAACACGCGCGGACTCCTTCCAAGCGTAATCCTTGCTTGCTGCCTTATTCCCCGACTCTCCCCGCGCCAATCCCATGCGCGGGGCAACCCTGATAGAATGGAGTCGTCCCAGCGCGTTCGGGCCCGTTCAGGCCCTCGGCTCGAGAGGCCCTTGCCACTCGTGCCCCGCGGCTGTCAAAGGAGAACGCATGAAAGTCGTCAAAATCGAAAATACCCCCAACCCCAACGCGATCAAGCTCCTCGTGGACGGCAAGATCCTCGAGTCGGGCTCCCGCTCCTACGATCACCCGTCCGAGGCGAAGAGCGATCCCATCGCCAGCGCCCTCTTCGAGATCCCCGAAGTGAAGTCGGTCTTCTTCATGCCGGGCTTCGTGACCGTCGTGAAGGATGCCGCCGCCAGCTGGGACGGAGTTGCCCAGATGGTCACCCACGTGCTCGAGGCCCAGGCGCCGATCGCTTCTGCGCCCGCGACCGAGAGCCCTGCCGCTGAACAGGACTCTGACGAGCGCTTCAAGCAGATTCGCGACGTGGTCTCGAACCGCATCCTCCCCGCACTCGCCATGGACGGCGGTGGCCTCGAACTCCTGGGTTTGGACGGCCATGTGCTGAAGATCCGCTACCAGGGAGCCTGCGGCAGCTGCCCCAGCGCCGCGGCCGGTACCCTTCGCGGTATCGAGCACCTGCTTCGCGTCGAGGTCGACCCGGCCTTGACCGTCGTCGCCGGCTAAGCCCCGCGACTCCGGCGGCCGGAAGGGCGCGACTCCTTCGAGGATAGTCCCCTTTCGGCCGCCCGCATGACCTCGTCGAGGTCCTAGAAGGAGGCGACATGGCCATGACCTGGCTGGACACGGCCCTCGTCCTCTTCATCCTGCTCCAGATGCTCTTGGGCATCCGGCAAGGGTTTTTCCTGAGCGTCGCGAGCCTTCTCACGCTCGCCGTCTCGGCCGGCCTCGCCCTTTTCGGAGGCCCCTGGCTCGCCTCACACCTCTCGTCGCTGATTGATGGTCCCCGCTCCCTGCTTGCCCTCGTCCTCGCCATGCTGCTCGGACTTTTCATCAGCCCCGTGATGGCCACGGTCTTGTCGCGCCTCATGGCGAAGCTTCCCTCCAGCCCGCGCTTCCAACGGGTGGACCGCGCCTTCGGCATCGCCTCGGGAGCCCTGCGCGGCGTCCTGGTCTCCGCCTTGCTGGTCGGCCTCTACTCGACCTTTACCGCGCGGATCCCGGCTCCAGACAGCGTCTCGGGCCTGTTGTTCCGAGTCGCGGAGCGTCCCGTCGAGGCCTTGACGCACCATGTGCAACGGGAGTTCCCCGCGCTGGTCGTGATGCCCGGCGGCTGGGAGCTCGTGACCGAGACGGCCTCGGCCAGCGAGTCCTTGGCTCCGGACCGGCTGGCCCAGAGCATGCTCGACATGGTGAATCAGGAACGCCGCGAACGGGGCCTGAGCGAGCTTCGCTGGGATGGGAAGCTTGCGGCCGTCGGCCTGGCCCATTCCAAGGACATGCTCGCCCGCAACTACTTCGCCCACGAGGATCCCGAGGGGCGGAGCGCCACCTACCGCGCCGGCAAGGCGGGAATCACGTACACGATCCTGGGAGAGAACCTGGCCTTCGCGAAAACCCTCCCGCAGGCGCATCGGGGCCTGATGAACAGCCCCGGCCACCGCGAAAACATCCTTCGACCTGAGTTTCGGCGCTTGGGCATCGGAATCGTGCGCTTGCCGGCAGATTCGCGCTACCTGCCCAAGCAGGCCGCGCCGGCGGGGGCGAGACCCCGGACCGGGGGCTACCTGCTGATCACGCAGGTCTTTGCCCGCTAACGCCCTCGGAGGGCGATGCGAGTTAGAAGAGGCGGAGTTCCTCGGGCGGCGGAGCGAGTTCGGCAGCGGGCTCGATGCACGCGGGCCCTTCGGCCTTGGCCGAATTGACCTGCGGACTGACGGCATGCACGCGCATGGCCTCGGCCGGGAAGCTCCCAAGAAGCGGGATGAGGCGCTGAGTATCCGTCATGCGGGGATCCAGCCAGAGGGCGTACGCCTCGGGCGGCAGGATCACGGGCATGCGGTCGTGAATCGGGGAAACAACCGCGTTGGGCTCGGTCGTCAAAGTGGTGCAGGACTCGATCACCGTGCCGTCGGGACCTTCCCAGCGCTCCCAGAGGCCCGCGAGCGCGAACGGCGCCCCGTCCTTCATCGAAAAGTACATGGGCTGCTTCTTGCCACCGATGGTCTTCCACTCGTAGAAACCGTCCGCGGGAATCAAGCAGCGGCGCGAGCGAAACGCGCCACGAAACGACGGCTTCTCTTGAAGCGTGTCCACCCGGGCATTCACGAGGGTTGGAGCCTGCTTGACGTCCTTCACCCAGGAGGGGATCAGGCCCCAGCGCAGCATATCCAAGCGGCGCCCTTCGAGCCCCGCCCTCACCACCGCGACGCCTTGCGTCGGAGCGATGTTGTAGCGCGGGTCGAGCTCAGGCATTGCCGGCAGGTCGAAGAGCTGGGCCACGACCTTGGGCAAGGATTTCAACGTGAAGCGTCCACACATAGCTCTAGCATACCGCAAGCGCTTCCCCGGCTAACGCCCGGGACGTGAGTCGCGCCAATGCTTGCTCATCTCATCAACTTCTGTTAAGTTAATCTTAACCTTAACTCCCCATGGGGGAGGCGGCGGGGTGGTCCAGAAGCAAACGTTTCCGCACGAGGAGGAGCATCGCATGATGACGCGCGTGACCTTGGCGTTGACCTTTTCCCTGATGCTCGCCGGCTGCGGACTGGGCGTTCAGCCCAGCGGATTGCCGCTGCGGGATGCCGGCCGGGTGCAGGCCACCCAGACGGCGAGCATCTTCCCCACGGAACCTGGCTTCGTTTGGCAATACGACGTCGTGGCCCATCCGGCGGACGATCCGTACGTCGATTACCGGGGGACCGAGACGGTCCGGATCGAGTCGTCGCGCAATCAAGATGGCAAGGTCGTCGTCAATTGCCGGGCGATCGACACCTTTACCGAGCGCTACCGCTTCCCGCAGCTCACGCTTTCCGGCAACCAGGTCACGCTTCGTGGCGTCACCTACTGGGGCTCTGCGGCCTCGGAGGCGGGTGGTCTGACGATCGACTTCCTGCACCTGCCCTTGAAGGTGGGGACGCGCTGGGATGACGGCGAGTGGATCGGTGAGGTCGAGGCCCGCGAGAAGGTCACGGTGCCGACGGGCACGTACGACGCGTGGCGCATCAACGTCATCGGCACGCATGACCGGGTCTACACCGCGGTGGGCAACTACTGGGTGGCCCCCGGGGTCGGCATCGTCAAGAGCGACCTCTCGATCCCCGGCTGGAACATCGAAAGCGAGTTGATCGTGGCGGGCGTCCAGCGCTGAAAAGGGCCCGGATGACGCCTCGCTTCTCCCTCACCCACCTCATGCTCGCGCTGGCCCTGGGCGTCCTCGCCCCGGGGCCGGCGTTTGCGTACGAGTACGGCTGGATCGTCTCGGGAAGCGGGCCTAGGGCCGGGGCTGCCGCCACGAGCGCCTCCGCCTCGAGCAGCATCGGCATCGGGGTTTGGAAGCAAATCGCCGGCAAATCGGGTTATCGACCGCAATCGGGGAATGGCCCTTGGCATCACCTTTTGGCGCAGTCGACGCGCCTCCGTCCGGCTGTGACGCGAGAAGCGACGCCCGCAACGTCGGCCACGCCTAGCGCCGATGCGACGTCTCGACCGGCTGCTCCCCCCGCAGCATCGCCACGCGGATCCGCTTCTGGCGGCGACGCCAAAGGTTCCCCGCCACCAGGACGCTAGCCGCCAGTTCGACGGCCCCGAAGACGGTCAGGTAGGTGCCCAGCCAGACGGCCCAGGGGATGTTGGGGCCGAGGACGAGGCGTAAGGCGAGGTTGAAGGCGAAGAGCGAGAGGACGGCGACGTCGAGCACCATGAGGACGGATGCGAGTTTGCTGCCGTCGGTATTGCGCCGGGGAACGGCTCTCAGGAAGTAATATGCTCCGGGCAGGCCGGCGATGGCGCCGCCGACGAGGCCGATGGCGATCGCCCCCAGTGCCCCCCTGTACCAGGCCGGATCCCCGGTTCTCAGGTAAGCGACGTCGCAGGCCAGGGCGGCCATGAAGGCGATCAGGGGCCAAAAGGACAACGCGACATAGGCCTTGAAGGCCGCCGAATGGGATCGCGCCATGACACACCTCCTGACCCGAGTCTAGGAGGCGTGTCCGGCGTTCACAAGGCGTGTTTGAGCGCCCGCGGGCAAGCCCGTGCTACGAGACGGTCGCGGCGGGCTGCGGAGCAATCAGGGCGAGGCCGTTGGCAATCAGCTCCTGGCGATCCGCGGTGGTCCCGAGGCGTGCGAGCTGGTCGCGAACCTGGGCTTGGCCCTGCGCCAAGAGCTGATGCGTCGCGGCGAGCTCCAGCCATTCGAGGCGAAGCAGCCAATCCTCGGGGTAGCGGTCGAGCGTCGCAAGGACCTCCGCCAGCCGGCCCTCGCGCTCGGCGGGGGAGGCGTCGGCCGCGCGCAGGTCGCGAAGCGCCTGGTAGGCGTCGATGAGCTCGGCCGGATAGGCCTTGTCGGGAGTGTCGTGCTCCGAGCGGCTGCTGACGCGAGGCGGGATGGGCACGCCCTCCGAGGCGCTCTCCAAGCGGCCCAAGGGGATGCCCAGGCGCTTTGCGAGGACGTGGACGGCCTCCGTGAGCTGTTCGAAGCTTTCGCAGACGAAGAGCTGGGGCTGGTAGGTGGTGATGTCGTACGAGGTGGTGATGCAGGTGTCGAGGTCGAAGGGGACCTTGAGGACGGCATCGGTGAAGACGCGCTGGCTTTCGCCGACCGAGCTCAGGAGGCCCGCGCCGTAGATGCGGGGGTTCTCGAGGTCGCCGATGAGGCCGTACTCGACGGTCCACCAGTAGAGGCGCGAGACCATGTTGGCTTCGGAGACCGAGCCGATGGCCGCCTGGCACTCCTTGAGGCGCTCTTCGGCTTCGTGAATCTCCTCGGGGGTCGAGCCGGGGGTCTCCTTGACGATCGACAGGAGTCGGATGGCCTCGTAGAGGGCATCGTCCTCGGGAGTCGAGAGCGCCTGGCTACCGAGCTCGCAGAGGGTCTTCACGAAGGCCGTGAAGCTGGGATCGCGAAGAATCGGGGCATGGCCCGCGGATTCGTGGATGATGTCGGGCGCCGGCGTGTAGGAGACGTGCTCCGCGCTGCGCATGTCGCAGGCGATGGGCAGGATGCCGCGGGCCTGGAACTCCATGAAGGCCGCGGGGGGAATGAAACCGTCGACCGCGACGGCGCGCCAGCCGAAGCGCGAAAGCGCGTCGTTCATGGTCTCGATCCGGGGAATCTCCTCGACGCCGATCCCCGAGGCCGCGAGGCCTTCCAGGTAGATCGCATGTGCATGATCCCGGTGAAACGCGACGTTTTGTCGCATGACGTAACGCCAGACGGCGTGGTCGACTGCGGTGTAGCTGCCGTAAGGCTGCTCCACGATGAAAGGGCTCAAGTGAGCTGGAATCGGCTCCGTCATTGGACCTTCCGCCTTCTTCAACCTGAGGCTCACCCGTTGAGCCTCTTCCGATGCATTCTATGATACCGGATTCTGCACGATAACGGGCAAGACTGGCAAATCCTCGTGTCTGAACCAGCCAGACTGCCCCATGAAGGCCGAGTCATGGTTAACTAAAGGGATGTACACCGACAAGAAAGGCGATTCCATGGCCGACGAGCTGACCTTCGAAACCCTCAACCTGGCTCCCGAGCTGCTGGCCGGGTTGCGCCGGAAGGGCTTCAAGCAGCCCACCCCGATCCAGGCCCTCGTGATCCCCGAGGTCCCCAAGGGCCGCGACTTGATCGTGCAAGCCCAGACGGGTTCCGGCAAGACCCTCGCTTTCGGCCTGCCGCTGATGCAGCGCGAGCCGGTCGACGAGCGCGCGCCTTCCGCCCTCATCGTGGCCCCGACCCGCGAGCTGGCCAAGCAGATTCGCGCCGAGCTGACCTCGGTTTCGGGGGCGATGCCCCGCAAGATCGTCGTGGCCAGCGGCGGCGAGAGCCTCGACAAGCAGGTCGACCAGCTCAAGCGCGGTGCCCATATCCTCGTCGGCACGCCCGGCCGCCTCGTCGACTTGATGGAGCGCGGCGCGCTCAACCTCAAGCACGTCCAGGTGCTCGTCTTGGACGAAGCCGACGAGATCCTGGCAAAGGGCTTCGAGCAGGAGCTCAACAAGCTGGTCGAGCGCATGCCCCAGATCAAGCAGACCCTGCTCTTCTCGGCGACCATGCCGTCCGCGGTCCAGCGCCTGGCGGACGCCACCCTGCGCAAGCCCCACCGGATCAAGGTGGCCGCCGCCCCCGAGACTCCCGCCGAGCTCGATCACTACCTGCTGGAGGTTCCCGAGGATACCCAGGTAGAAGCCCTTTCCGCCTGGCTCACCAAGGAACGCCCCTTCATGACCCTGGTCTTCTGCCGGACGCGCGCCGAGACCGAGTGGCTAGCCGATGAGCTCGGCAAGCGGGGCTTCGAGAACGAGTTCCTCAGCGGCGAGCTCTCCCAGGCCAAGCGCAGCCGGATCCTCGAGCGCTTCCGCTCGGGCGACCTGCCCTTGCTGATCGCGACCGACCTGGCCGCTCGCGGCATCGACGTGCCGGGCGTCACCCATGTCGTGAACTTCTCGGTGCCTAGCACGCTCGAGACTTACGTGCATCGGACGGGCCGGACCGGGCGGGCGGGCCGCAAGGGCATCGCCCTGACTTTAGCCACCCCTCCGGAGCGCAACAAGGTCCAGGCCATCCGCAAGGTCGTCACCCTGATGTCCTGGGGCGGCCTGCGGGTCGAAGGCCTTCCCAAGGCCACGCCCCGCCGCACGCCTCGCGCGTCCCAGGCCGCGGGCAAGGGCTACGACGGAGCGCGAGGCAAGGCCACCGGCAAGCCAGGCCAAAAACCCGCAGCCGGCAAGGCCGCAGGGGCTTCGGCGTCCCGCGCGTCGAGCGCCAAGGGTGCCGGCAAGGCTGCCTCGGGCAAGCCCGCAACCGGCCGGCCGGCCTCCGGCAGGCCCGCCGCCGGCAAATCCGGTCCCGGTAAGCCCGGCCCGGGGAAGGCCGGTCCCGGCCGCTCGGGCAAGGGCCCAGCAGGCTCCGGCAAGCCCTCGGGCCCCAAGAAGCGCTGATCCCAGCCCCCGATTGAACCCTAAGGCAAGCGCCCGATGCGTCCTGGTGACGCCTCGGGCGCTTGCTTTTGACTTTTCCGTTGCCGGCCTCAGCTGAGCGGCGGCAACGACGACGGCGCTAGGGAGCCTGGACGACGATCGAGCGGGTCGCGAGCGGGCCGGGATAGCTGCGGTTGGGCTCCGATGGGATGTAGGGTGGTTTCTCGGTGGTGAAGGACTCGGTGGCGATCGCCAGCTCGTAGGTTCCGGCCGGCAGGCTCACGGGCACGCTGACCGTGGCGGCCTGCGGCAACATGTAGATGGCCCGGAATTCGCAGTTCGCCTCGGGGTTCACCTCATGGCGCGTGATGCTCCCCCGGATGGTCACCCGCTTGGCGGCGAGATCCACGTCGGCCACGAAGGTCTGAGGCCGGATCTCGTCGATCTCGAGGGCGGGTGCCGACAGCAAGACCCATGGTTCCAGCGAGACGGTGGCTCCGGCCGTGGCGATGGCCGGCGCATCGAGGTAGAACATCGGGGCGGGCTTTTCGACGGGAAGCGTGCAATCGTCGCGCTGCTTCGGGTTCGACCCGTTGGGCTGCAGGAACGACAAGAGGTCGGCGGAACATCCCGTCAGGATCACGGGGACGCACAGGGCCAGGGCAAGCTGCTTCATGGGGGGCCTCCTTTTCGGTCAGACTCATCCTAGCCGGAAGGAATCACAGGAGCGATCACATGGGGAGTCATCCCTTGCCAAGGAGGTCCTCGATGCTCGTCCACTTGCTCGCATCCAGCGTCTTCCTGCTCGCATGCCTGAGCATGGCCTTCGCCTGGACCAGTCCGTGGGTCTGGGGCTTGCTCGCCGGCTGCCTCTTCCTGATGCTCGCCATCAGCCGGGATCCCCGAGACCTCGGCTTCTTCGGGCTGGGCATCGCCCTCGGGGGCTTCATCGACGTGCTTCAGACGGGGTCGGGAGTGACGGTCTACGCCACGCCGGGCCCCCTCCTGCTATTCCCCGGTTACGTGCTTTTCTACTGGGGGCTGGTGGGGGTTTCCCTGCGGCACCTGTTCAAGCTTCTACCGAAGGCGACCTTTCACCCGCTGGACCTCGCGCTCTTTGTCGGGGTGATCGGGCTATCGCTCTTCGCCAACGTCGCTCCCGACGGCGTCGCCCTCTTGATGCTCTTGGCGCTGGCCGTTCACTTGGGTTGGGTGAGGCGGCGCTGGGATTGGCTGGCGGCGATCGCCCTCATGACGATGGGGCCCCTCACGGAAAGCATGCTGCTCCGGGAGGGGCTATATCATTTTCCGTCGGCAGGCGGGCAGCTCGTGCCGCTTTGGCTCATCCCGCTTTATGCCGGCATCGGGGCTTCGTTCCGAGGGATCGTCCCGGTCCTTGAAGGCGCCCTCGATCGCGCGCGCCTGGGCCTTCGGAAGCCGTCGACGGACGGTTAGGCGAGCCCGCGGTACTGCGAGAGGACGGTGATCGGGTGGGGAGTGCCGTCGAAGGAGGGGGAGTCCATGTCGATGGCCGCTCCTTCGATCCCGTTCGCCTGCATCGAGTTGATGACTTGCTGAACTTCCTTGGCGGCGATGGCGATCAGTTGGACGTCCTTGATCGCACGCTTGGTCACGAAGTGCTTGGCCGCGGAGGGGCTCAAGAAGGTGAGCAAGAGCTTCATCTCGATCGTCGGCGCGTTGAAGGTCAGCCAGGTATCGTCCTGTTCGAGGACGTAGAAGGCGGTCTTGTTGGGATCGTAGGCCATTCTCTTGCTCCTTCTCACGGGTGACGCATTCCGGATGCAGTATAGCACGGCCAAGCGTCCTTATGACCCCGTCGAGCCGGGCGCCGCGACGGCATCCGTCGCTCGGGCCCGAGTCGCCATGGGCCCGCCAAACAAACTCAGGGAAGCTGACATGTGACGGACGACGGGGCAATGACATGATCGCTCATGTCACATGAGGGCGACGAGCCATGAGCTTCGAGCATGCCAACCAAGCGAATCTGATGCGCCTGAAGGTAGCCTTCATGGAGGCACATTCCGCCGACGGCGCCTTCGTGGCGACGGAATTCTTCGAGGCGCTTCACCGCAACCTGCCGGGCATCCTCTTCTCACTCGATCCCTCGAATGCCATCTTGACCATCAACCCGCGTGGCGCCCAAAGCCTGGGGTACCGAGTAGAGGAGCTGGTCGGCGCGCCCCTTCCGCAGATTCTCCACGAGGCCGACCGCGTCGCGATTCTCGAGCAGCTCAGCCGGTGTCGGAAGGATCCCGGCCAAGTCTTGCTGGGAGATTTCCGCAAGGCCCGCAAGGACGGAAGCGAGCTCTGGGTGCGCGAGGCGGCGGTCGCCTTTCCCTTCGCGGGGCGGATGGTGACGCTGGTCCTTTGCGAGGACATCAGCGACCGTAAGCGCCTCGAGCATCAGCTCCAGGAGCAATTCGAGCGGCTCCAGGAACTCGACCGGCTCAAGACCAACTTCGTCAACTCGGTCACGCACGAGCTTCGCACGCCCCTCACGTCGATCATGGGGTATGCGGAGTTCCTCGAGGACGGCATCGGTGGCTCGCTGACCGAGCAGCAACTCGATTACGTTCGGCAACTCCTAGAAGGCTCCCGGCGCCTGGAGCGTCTCCTCAACGATCTCCTCGACTTCGCACGCCTGGAAGCGGGGACCTTTCGCATCAACAAGCAGGATTGCGACATGGTCCCCAAGGTCCGCGCGATCGTCGATAGCCTCATGCCTCAGGCCTTCGAAGCCAAGCTCACGCTCGCGGTGGACCTTCCCGACGGGCCGCTTCACGTGCAGATGGACGCCGCCCGCATCGGGCAGGTGCTCTTCAACCTCATCGGCAACGCCATCAAGTTCACGCCGGCCGGAGGTCGGATCGTCATCCGCCTCCGCCAAGAGGCAGGCCAGGTCCGTTGCGAGGTTCAGGACTCCGGCATCGGCATTCCCGCCAACGAGCTGTCGATGCTCTTCCAGCGCTTCACCCAGTTGCAAGGGGGGCTGTCCAAAGGGGTCGGGGCGGGGCTGGGACTCAGCATCAGCAAGGCCATCGTCGAGGCCCATGGGGGAGAAATCGGCGTCCACAGCGAACCGGGACAAGGCAGCACGTTCTGGTTCACGCTTCCCATGGACGCCCCAGCCGTCGGGACCGACTGAACGAGTGTCGGGAAGCGAATCTGACAGGTTTCCGTTTCAAGGAGGCCATGCAGATGTTAAGCTAGTCGTTACACTTCTCAGATGACTTGCAGGGACGACGCATGACCCACGCGAAAAACACTCAGCCCATCCCCCCGGCCTCGCCAGAAACGCGGCCGCTACCGGCCATTCCGGGTGCGGATATTCAGGATCAGTTTCGCCTGCTGGTGGAATCCATCGTGGATTACGCCATCTTCATGCTGGATCCCGCCGGGCGCGTCATGAGCTGGAACAAGGGAGCGGAAGCCTTCAAGGGCTATACGGCCACCGAAATCGTCGGCCAGCACTATTCCCGCTTCTACCTTCCCGAGGACGTCGCGCGCGGACTCCCTGCCCAGTTGCTCACGCGCGCCGACGCGGAAGGCCACGTCGAAGTCGAAGGCTGGCGCGTCCGCAAGGACGGCACGCAGTTCTGGGCCAACGTGGTCATCACGGCACTACGCGATCCCCAGGGTCGATTGACGGGCTTCGCGAAGGTCACGCGCGATCTCACCCAGGTCCGCGAAGCCGAGCGACTCAAGCAGGAGTTCCTGAGCATGCTCTCGCATGAACTGCGAACTCCCATCAACTCCATCACCGGCTTCGGAAGCATCCTGGAAGACGATATCGCAGGCCCGCTCACCGAGCCGCAGCGCTATTACCTCGGCAAGATGCTGCAAGGGGCGGACTCGCTGCTCGCGCTGGTCGATGAACTGCTGGACATGAGCCGCATCCAGTCCGGACAATTCCGCATCGAGCCCGAGAGCGTCGACCCGCGGGCCGTCGTCGAGACCACGCTCGGCTCGCTGGCGCCGCTGGCCGAGCAACGGCAGCAGCGGCTGGAGGTGCAGCTGCCCGAGGACCTGCCCATGATCATGGCGGACGGCCAGCGCTTGGGTCAGGTGCTCATCAACCTGGTCAACAATGCCATCAAGTTCTCGGGAGAGGGCGGCACAATCCGGGCCCGGGTGGGCGTGGAAGGCGATCGCCTGCGCTTCGAGATCGTAGACCAAGGTCCCGGCATCGCCGAGGCGGATATCCCCAGGCTCTTCCAGCGTTTCACCCAGCTCGACATGGGCAGCACGCGCTCGGTCGGCGGCGTCGGGCTCGGGCTCTCGATTTGCAAGGCGCTCGTCGACGCGCACGGGGGAGAGATCGGGGTCAAGAGCGAGCTCGGCAAGGGAAGTACCTTCTGGTTCACCGTGCCGCGAGGGGACCGGGGCACTTCCCCTTAGGCAACCCCACGCACGTCCAAAGCACCCGTTTCCACGAAACTAAAAGCAGGCGCCACCCTTCGGTTTGGGGGGGTGGCGGGCGGTAGAAGGGCAGAGAAGCGGGACCAGGTTTGGTCAGATAAAAGTGGTTTTGCCATCCTCCCATCCTCCCTGCTTGCCCGCGCTCATGCGCAGGTTTTTGTTAGGCGCGCTTTGCATAAATTCAGCTAATACTTCGAGCTGGGTATAATAAGTATGGCTTTTCACTTCCGCTGCACTTAGAAGAGAGCCGCCGCGTTGCTGCGAACGCGTGCTACGGCCGTGCTGGCGTTGATGAATTAGGGGACGATTCCGCGCAGGATTCGCACCCAGCGCAGTGACCCCCGAGCCTTTGACATATGGGTCTGCGGTACTGGCAGACGAACTTCACTCGAGTGAACAGATGAGAGCCGCCGCGTTGCTACGAACGCGTGCTGCGGCAGTGTTCGCATTGATGAATTAGGGGACGATTCCGCGCAGGATTCGCACCAAGCGCAGTGACCCCCTAGCCTGTGATATTAGCGTCTGCGGTGCTGGCAGACGAACCTCACTCGAGTGAACATTGGAAAGTGAGTGAGCTTTGACTGAATTAGCCCAACTAGACACTCCAGTGCTGTTGTTAATATTGCTGCTGTTCTATGGCGGAACCCTCTACATGTCTTGGCGGATTAGTCGGCGGCGCGAAAACGCCGACAGCTACATGACCGGTGGTAATAAGCTTGGGTTCGGTATCTCTGCGGCGTCCATGACCGCAACCTGGATCTGGGCATCCTCCATGTATGCCTCCGCGACCTCCGGTTACCACTACGGCATTTCCGGGCCCATCCACTATGGGCTATGGGGCGCACTGATGATCCTGCTGATCTACCCGTTTGGTCGGCGAATCCGTAGCGTCGCCCCACGAGCACACACGATTGCCGAAGTCATGTTCGTCCGGCACGGTCGTTCTAGCCAGTTGATGCTTGCTGGTTCCAATATCTTGGGCTCGGTCATCTCCCTGACCTCAAACCTCATTGCCGGTGGTGCGCTGATCCACTTACTCTCCCCATTGAGCTTCCAATCCGGTATCGTCATCCTCGCCGGAGGTATTTTGCTCTATACCTTGTGGAGCGGTTTCCGGGCGTCCGTCTTGACTGACTTCGCCCAGGTGCTGGGGATGCTCGGCGCGGTGGTCATCATCATCCCGGCGATCTTCTTTGCTGCGGGTGGCCCGAGCATGTTCGAAACCGGCGCAGCTAACTTAACAGCGCAGCAGTCAAATTTCTTCTCTTCTGACGCTTTCCTGAATCAAGGTGCCCCCTATATTGCGGCCGTGCTCGCCTACGCGATCGGTAACCAGACGATTGCGCAGCGCTTGTTTGCAGTTCGGGAGGATCTGATAAAACCGACCTTTGTAACCGCGACGGTCGGTTACGGCGCCACGATCATCGGTGTTGGCATGCTGGGAGTGATGGCCCTTTACCTCGGAATCACCCCGCTGGACGGCAACGTCAATAACCTAATCCCGCAGATGGCCTCCACGTACCTTGGTCCAGCCCTGCTATGCCTGTTCATCATCATGATTGTCGGTTCGCTTTCTTCCACGGCAGACAGCGATCTGTCCGCACTGTCGGCGATTATGATGGCCGACATCTACGGACAAAACGTGGCCGGCCGCAAGAAAGCCAATCCCAAGACCATGCTGCTGGTGGGCCGTGTCACGATGGTGATAGCCATGGCAGTGGCGCTCTATTTTGCAGCTGGGAGATTCAACATCCTTGATCTGCTGGTCTTCGTTGGGGCGCTCTGGGGTACTTTGGTCTTCCCGGTGATTGCTTCCTTCTACTGGGAGAAGGTCACCAACGCGGCCTTTACTGTCTCCGTGATCGCCGCCATGGCAGTCTTCTTGCCCGTTCGCTTCCGTTGGATCGAGATGACCGGACCGATTGCTTTCATCACCGACATGCTGTCCACCATTGGTATCGGGGTGGTGTTGGGTCTGATGGCTTTTGGCTTCTTCGGCCGGCGCCCAGCTCTCATCGTCGGTGTCGGGGCCAGCGTATTGGCAGCACCGTTCACCATTGGCTTTCTACACGACTATGCAGTGCTTTCCGGCTCTCTTGTCGCATATGCGGTCTCCACCATTGTCTGCTGGGCGATGTCAGTCCGAAGTGGTGCAAGCTTTGACTTCGCTGTCATCAAGGAACGCACCGGAAACTTCGAGAAGCGTCACCCAGAACAAGAGCTGGCTGCACCGACTGGAGGGAAGTAAATGACAACCTTTTTCTTGAGTCTGTACGTATTGATCTGGCCAGTCATCGTTGCCGGTGTGCTGGTCATCATCGCTCGTGCCTTTTTCAAGGAACTTAGGGAGGCTCGCGATCGCGGCGAGCGGATTATCTGACGCTGTCGGTTTTCCCCGTTATCTCGGTGAGAGTGCCGCAGCACGCCGCATAGTTCCGTTCGCCCGCGGGTAGTTCATGCCGCTCCGAGACGCAGTCGAGTTTCGGCTGGGCGCTGGGACCATGTCCCCTCATGACGGGTTTGCTCTCACTCGTCGTTCGGGACGGGTGGCCCCTGCCGTCGAGGAAGAACGCGAGCTCGCTGGAAGTTGACTACCAGCGAGCTCGCGTTCTCCTTCCCAAGGCGCTCCGAAGCGCCCCGTTCCAGCCGCTCGATGGAGATGCATAGCCAGTAGAGGACACGCGCCCGCCCGCGGTTCTTGGCGACGACGGTAGGAGCATCGCCGGCTCGATTACGGGGAGGAGGCTGAGTAAATGAATGAAACGGCCATGCGCTGACTTCGTTTGAAAATGTCATTATCGTTCTCACGACAAATGATGACTTTTTCGAGCGGTCCAGCCCCACTGGAACGAGGCTTCTCAGTGGCCCTTTCCGGAAATCGGCCCCCAGCAGCATGGTGAAACCTTACCCAAGCCGCTTGCGTCCGCCCGGCGTCAGCCCAAAGAAAAACGGGCTTCAACCGAAAAGGCTGAAACCCGCTCTACTGCTAAGTGAGTCTGCTGGGACTCGAACCCAGGACCCGCTGATTAAAAGTCAGCTGCTCTACCACCTGAGCTACAGACTCACGCAGGCGTTCAATGTATCACGCTTGCTCCGGGAGCGTCAAGGCCCAACTCCAGGTAGCAAGCCAGACAGAGAGACGATGGATGCGATCCTTGCGTCTCCCAGGCACGGATTCGCTTCAACGTGACGACGATTCATGTAGACGTCCCCGCTTGCCTCGCGCCACCAGGGCGCGGGAGCCAGCCAATAACCTCCGTTCACACTTAAGGAGAACGAAAAGTGACGCAAGATCTCACACCAGAAGCCCTCATCAACGCCCTCGGCCTCGAGCCCCATCCCGAAGGCGGCGCCTTCAGCGAGATTTACCGCTGCGCGCTCCGCACCGCGGATCGCCATCTCGCCACCTCGATTTACTTCCTGCTCGGCCCAGGAGAGGTGTCGGCCTGGCATCGCGTCGCGCACGACGAGCTCTGGTTCTATCACGGCGGCTCGCCCCTACGCCTCAAAGGCATCTCCAAGGACGGGCAACAAACCGAGATCCTCCTCGGACTCGACGTCCTGAACGGCCAACGCCCGCAAGGCTTGATCCCCGGCGGGGATTGGCAGGCCGCCGTCCCACTCGACCCCACCGGCTGGACCCTAGTCAGTTGCGTGGTCTCCCCCGGCTTCGACTTTGCGGACTTCGAACTCAGCGACCTGAGCGCCATGCGGGAGCGCTTCCCGAACCTCACGCACGAGCTCGTCCTCAAGCCGGAAGACGCGCTCGACCCCGCGTAGTCCCTTGCACGAACCGTCGAACAGAAGCTTGATGGGAATTCAACCGAACGGCCACGGAGATTTCACACGCCCGAAAACTTGCCCGGGTACGATGACATCGGAAGCCTGAAGGGTGAGACGCTTAACCACCAACATGCGGCTCGAATCAGTCTCGAGGCCAGGTGAATCCGAAAGCTCAAGATCCCCCTCAGCATGAAGGCCCCCGCTTGGCGGGGGTCTTTCCTCTTGGGATGGGCTCCCAGGCCCAAATAAAGGCCCCCCGCACGGAGGCGGGGGGCGGAGGGGCTTGTTGACCTGCGTCGATTAGTAAACGATTACGTGGCGGCGTCTCCACAGAAGGCAGAACCACTGAGGATTACCGTCCCTCTTTCACTCATTGCAGGTCTCACTCCCTACAGCTTCACCATACCTCCATTTGCGCCTTTTGCCATCCGTAGCCTGTACCGATCTCGCATCAAGCCTGCAAGCAGGCGTTATCAACGACACAACCGGAACGCGATCGCCCCCGCTCCCTCCCGCGCCCCAACCTGGCATACTTAAACCATCGACACACCAATACCCCCTCTCTGAACCGAGGCCCGCCGGTCGCACACCCCGGCGGGCCTTCCTCATTGCCACCGCCGCGCAAACCAAAAGGCCGGTTTGCGGGAAGGTTCCCGCAAACCGGCCTTTTGGGCTTCAAGCATGAATCTTGGCATGCGTCGCGCTAGCGGCACTCCCCGGCCAGCGAGAGCGCGAAGTTGCGAAGCACCTTGTCTCGCGACTCGAACTGCCCCAAGAGGAACATCAGCTTCACCGCCGCAGCCTCCGCGGTCATGTCGGCACAGGACACCGCCCCTGCCGCCGCCGCCCGACTTCCACATTCGTAGAGGCCCAGGTCGACGGATCCGGAAAGCGATTGGCTCGTGAGGGCGACGATCTTGTCCTTGGCGACCGCCCGCTCGATGAAGGGAATCAGGCTCTTCTCGGCGATAGGCACGTTCCCGGCCCCGAACGCCTCGAGCACGATCGCCTTCGCGGGCCCGTCCAGCAAGGGATCGAAGAGATCCGGAGACATCCCCGGCATGATCCTCAGGACCAGCACCTGATCCGAAAAATCCCGGCTGACCCGGAACAGCCCCGACGGCCGGCGCATCAGATCCGCCCGCAACTCGATGTTCAGGCCCACCTGCGCCAGGACCGGGAAGTTCGGCGACGCGAAGGCATCGAAGTCATCGATGCTCAGCTTCTTGGCGCGGTTGCCCCGAAACAGCCGGTGGTCGAAGTAGATGCCCACCTCGGGAATGTCATAGGTCGCCAGCTCCAGGGCCCCGATCAGATTGTTCTTGGCATCCGTCCGGATGGCCGAGATGGGCCGCTGCGCCCCCGTCATGATCACGGGCTTGGGCAGGTTGTTGAGCATGTACGAAAGCGCCGAGGCCGTGTAGACCATCGTGTCCGTGCCATGAATGATCACGAACCCGTCGTACCGATCGATCTCGCGCTCGATCTCCGAGGCCAGCAACTGCCAATGCGCAATCTGAACGTTCGAGCTGTCGATGTTGTACATCACCCGAACCTCAATATCCGCAAGGTCCTGAGCTTCGGGAATGTACCGGAACAGCTCCTTGGTGAGATCCCCAGGGCGAAGCTCCCCGTTGAACGGGGACATGCCCAGGGTTCCGCCGGTATGGAACAAGAGAAGTCGCTTCATAGGTTCATTCTAGCAGAAGGCCGGCCACCCGAAAGAGGAGTCGAGCCTCAAACCGGGGGGCCGTTGTCCAAACCCGGCGCAATATGGCATCATAACGGCATCTTGGCGATCGCCACCCAACTCATGCCGCCCCAAGGAGGGCCAAAAGGTGTTCAAACGCTGGCTTCTCGTCCTGATGATGGCGCTGAGCGCCGGCCTCGCCCCCCTTTCGGCCACCCGAGCCGCCTCTCCCCCCACGCTCGAAGAGAAAGTCCAGGCGGAAAGCGAAACCATCCGGGCTTTGTTCGCCCCCATCGCCCGCCGCCACGGCGTTACCGTCGACGTCGCCATGCACCTCGCCACCCAGCTCGGCTCCTCGGACTGGGCCAAAGCCGCCACCCAGGCGGGAGTGTCCAAGAAGCAACAAAAGGCGCTTTGGCAGGACCTCAACGCGCTTCCGCATCCGAACTTCGACCAGCTCACCCCGTATAACCTGATGGCTCCCGCGAAAGACCGCTGGGGCCTCAGCCCCAAGCAAGCCGTCAACGGGTGGGCCAAGTACGGCCAGTTGATCGAGGAAGTCGCGATCGCCCATGGCCTCGACCCCGTCATCCTCGGCGCCTACGTCTGGACCGAAAGCAACTTCGACACCAACCAGTACACCGCCGCCCGCGGCCTCCACGCCGTCGGCCTCGGCTCGGTCCAGGCCCAGTACTTCCCGTCGCTCGGAGCCACCATGCCCGAGCGCGTGCGCCGACTCCAGCAGGACCCCCGGCTGAACCTGACGATCACCGCCCGGGAATTCAAGGCCAAATGGAACCCCCAGGACATGTTCGGGACCGTGATGGACGTCTGGTATCCCGCCTGGCGGCGAGGCGGAACGATCCCAAATCTGGGCAACGCTTTCGGCTACATGCAGCTGTATTCGAACCGGTACTTCCTGTTGCTGGAACTCGTGGGCGATTAGATGGCATCAGGGCGCGCGGAGTGGTAGGATCGATGAACGCCGCGCCCGATAACAATACCCCTGCTTCATCCGTGCGTCGGGCGCCGGGAAGGGTATATCGAAAGTATGAAAACGATTCGCCCACACCTGCGCTTCGCGCAACTCACCGATCTCCACTTCACCGCGCAGCGCATCGCCCGGTATCCCACGGTGATGCACGTCTTCGAGCGCACGGTCGCGGATCTCAACGAACAAGACCTCGATTTCGTCTTGCTCACGGGGGATCTCTTCCACCTGCCTCACCGCATCGACAAGGATCTTCCCGAGTTCCGGCGCATCCTCGACGGCCTGCGCCACCCCTACTACGCCGCCTTCGGCAACCATGACGTCGAAGGGGAGAAGTCCAACTCCCGCAAGGCCCTCCTCATGGCCGAACTCGGCGATCAGGGCCTCAGCCAGGGCTCTCCCTGGTACACCTTCTCGCCGATTAAAGGTACCCGCCTGATCGTGCTCGACTCCACCGATTCGGGCGACGAGGACTACCATACCTGGCGCGGCAACTTCAAATCGCGCCAAGCGCGCTGGCTCCGCGAGACCCTCGAGGCCCATCGCGACGAGGCCATCATCATCGGCATGCATCACCCCCCGGTGACGCCCTACCCCCTCATGGACCTCCTGAAGTTCGCCGACCGCGACCGCGTCCGGCTGCAATGGGCCCTCAAGAATCAAGACCACGTGGCGGCCATTCTCTGCGGCCATTACCACCTCACGGGAAGCCATGCCTTCGGTCCCACCCAGGTCCTCACCGGCCCTTCCCTGGTCGAACACCCGCATCGCTACCGGATCTTCTCGCTCCACGCGCAGGGCGAGGGCAAGGGACACCTCGAATACGCCGTACGCCAGGTGCCGGTCAGCCCGATCGAGGACGCCGCCTGCGCCAAGGGCCGTGCCGTGCAGTTCCGAACCGCGGCCCTCAGCCACGTGCTTTCCACCAGCCGGAACGGCAGCTTCCCGATCGCCCTTCCCCACTACTGATCACACCCCTCAAAACAGCGTCGCCCCGGAGCTTGGTGCAGCTCCGGGGCGACGCTGTCTCGATGAGAAAAAACTACTTGCTGGCGCGCTCGGTGGAAGGCGCGTCGAACATGACGATTGATAGAAGGGAGAGGACTTCCTGGCGACGGAAGGGCTTGGTCAGGTAGCCGTCGGCTCCCGCCGCGAGGCCTTCTTGATGATCATGGCCGCTCGCCTTCGCGGACTGGCAAATGATCTTGCCGGTAAAGGCCGGATTCGCCTTGAGGCGGCGGATGGCCTCCAGCCCGTTGTACTCGCCGGGCATCAGGACGTCCATGAAGATCAGGTCGGGCTTGGCCTCCAGGGCCATCTGGACTCCCATCGGTGCATTCGAGGCGGTGAGAACCTGATGGCCTTCACGCTCGAGCATGACGGTGAGAATCTCGGCGTTCGTCGGCTCGTCGTCGACGACCAGGATTTTCAGTGGGTGCTTCGTATCCATGCGCAAGAGTCTAACACAGTATTAACCACCTTTGAATCCTTTGCTCGGCGTGAAGCGCTCGCGTCGGATATGTTAGAGTAACCCAAGCGCGGCACGAGCTTCACGGCCCGGGATCCGCGCAGACGCCGATCCTGTGATCCCTCGGCCACCCCAAAGTTGGGCCGTGACCGCTTCCGAAAGTACCAACGTGAACACCTTCAAATCCCTCGGTCTCCGCCCGGAACTCGTCGACGCCTTGAGCGCGCTGAAGTTCAGCACGCCGACGCCCATTCAAGCCGCCGGCATTCCTCCGGCGCTGGCGGATCGCGACCTCGTCCTGCAGGCCGAAACCGGAAGCGGCAAGACCTTCGCCTACGCGCTGCCCTTGCTACAGCCGCTCGAAGGCCGAGTCAAGACCGTCCGAGGGCTGGTCATCGTGCCGACCCGCGAGCTCGCCGAGCAGGTCACCGCCGAAATCAACCGGGTCGCGCAAGCCCAAGAGGTTCGGGCGATCGCCATCTACGGCGGCAAGGACGTCGAATCGCAGGTGCAAGCCCTGCGCGACGGCGCGGCCGTGGTGGTCGGAACCCCCGGCCGCCTCCGCGACGTCTTCGGCCGCGGCGTGCTCTCGCTCTCGCGCATCCGGACCATCGTGCTCGACGAGGCCGACGAGCTTCTCGACCGCGGCTTCGCCAAGGACCTCGAGGTGCTGCTCCAGGCCGCTCCTCCCAATCGGCAGACCATCCTGGCCTCCGCCACCATGCCCACCGCCGTCGAGCGCCTCGTCAGCCGCTGGATGCGCGACCCCGAGCGCGTGGCCGTCAACCAGGGCGCGCCGGCCGTCGGCATCCGCCACTTCTGGGTGCAAGCCCATCCCCGCCACAAGATCCCCAAGCTGGTCCAGGTTCTCGCCAACCAGGCTCCCGAGCAAGCCATCGTCTTCGTCGCCAAGCGCGAGGAGACCGAGCATGTCGCGCGCTGGCTGCGCCGCGAAGGCTTCACGGCGGACTGGATTCACGGAGAGATGGCTCAGCCGCATCGCCAGCAGGTGATGGAGCGGTTCCGCCAGGGGGGCTTCAGCGTGCTGGTCGCCACCGACCTCGCGGCGCGCGGCCTCGACGTGCCGGGCGTCAGCCACGTCATCAACTACGACGTGCCCATGAACCCCGAGATCTACGTCCACCGGGTCGGCCGCACGGGCCGCGCCGGCGAGACGGGCGTCGCCATCACCCTGGTCGGCTCGGACGAGCGCTTCCACTTCAGCAAGATCCGGGCGGGCTTCCCCGTCAAGGAACTCAAGGGCAAGGTCGACAAGGCGCCCCGCACCCCGCAAGACGAGCGGAAACCGTCACGTCCCGCATCCGGCGCCGGCGCGCCGGCTCACGCGGGGCCGGCAAAAGCCGCGAAGGGCAAGGCGTATCCGGAGAAGGGCGCCAAGTACACGCCCGCCCCGGTCAAGAAGGGGCGTCCGGTACATGACCTCGACCTGCCGCCCGGCTGGGTGCTCGACGATGAGCCCGAAACCAAGCCGTTCAACAAACCTGCCAGCAAGCCTGCTGGCAAGCCGGCCAAGAAGGACGGCCGTCCGCCTCGCGCGCTGCCCAAGAAAGGACCGGGCCTCGATTGGAACGAGGACCGGCCGGATTCGAAGCGGCGGGGACGGAAGCCTCAGCCCCCGCGCCCCTAATCAATCGAAGAGCTCTTCGAGAACGCAGGCCACCCCGTCCTCCCGGACGTGGGTGGTGACGCGGTTCGCCACCGCCTTCACGGCGTCGGGGGCGTTCCCCATGGCGACGCCGCAGCCCGCCCATTCGAGCATGTCCAGGTCGTTCATCCCGTCACCGAAGGCAATCACCTCGTCGCGCGAAATTCCCAGCCGCTCGCAGAGATGGCTGAGAGCCGCGGACTTCGAGATCTGAGGGTTCGCGATCTCGAGGAAGCGCGAGATGGACTTGGTGACGTAAAGCCGCCCCGCGAAGCGCTCCTTGAGGATCGGCACCCAGTGGTCGATCTGGTCGGGTTCGCCGATGGCCACGATCTTGGTGGGCTCCGAGGCGAGGGCCTCGCTCAGGGAGCGGACAATCCGCGGCGCGACCTGCGAGATGCGGCTGTAAAGCTCGGCCTCGGGGGTGAGCTTGTCGATGATCAGCTCGTCGTTGATGTAGAGGTTGACGTGAAGGCCGGTTTCGGACAGGGCCTCGAGCGCCTCGCGGGCCATCTCGGGGGTCATCGTGCGGTGCCAGAGGTCCTGCATGGTCCGGTGGTCGCGGATGAGTGCCCCCTGATACGTGATCAAGGGCGTGGTCACGCCGCAGGCCTGCGCGTACGGAAGGGTCGAGCGGAACATGCGGCCCGTGGCCATGACGAAGTGGGTTCCCGAGGCTTGCACCCGCTGGATGGCGCGAAGCACCCGCGGGCTGATCTGTAAATCGCGCCCGACGATGGTTCCGTCGAGATCGGTGGCCACCAGCTTGTACGTCATGGGTCCTCCTCGGGGGTCGAAACGGTCAAAGGCCCATGATACCGCTTTCTTGTCTCCATGGCGACGACGGCCTATACTGATCGTGTCTCGTAAAGAAAGGGCAGTGGTAGCGCATGAACGACGTTTCCGACCTGGGTTCCGCCCCTCTCAAGCCGGGTCACCGGCCTGCCATCTTCATCGTCACGGGACTCTCGGGCGCCGGCAAGAGCCTCGCCATCCGCTGCTTCGAGGACCTGGGCTTCTTCTGCGTCGATAACCTGATCGCGCCCTTGCTCCCGCAGTTCATCGACCTGACCTTCCCCCGCATGAAGCAGGTGGCCGTGGTCATGGACACCCGCGGCGGCACCTTCTTCGAAGCCGTCGGCAGCGCCCTCGAGCAGATTCGCGAGAAGGGCTACCCCTGCCAGGTGCTCTTCCTCGAAGCCAGCGACGAGGTCCTGCTTCGTCGTTTCAGCGAGACGCGCCGCCGCCACCCGCTCTGGGGCCATGCGACCCTCACGGATTCGATCTCGCTCGAGCGCAGCCAGCTCGCCGAGATTCGCGCCCAGGCGGACGTCATCATCGACACGTCGGACTTGACGGGCAAGCAGCTCAAAGAAAAACTCATCTCGTCGTTCATCCTTCCCGACCAGGCGGATTCCGCGCTGCAAGTCACCGTCAAGAGCTTCGGCTTCAAGTACGGTCCCCCGACGGACGCGGATCTGGTCTTCGACGTGCGCTTCCTGCCGAACCCGCATTACGACCCGCAGTTGCGGCCCTACACGGGCCTGCAGCCCAAGATCCAGGACTTCGTCTTGTCGCACCCGGTCACGCTGGAATTCCTGGAGCGCTTCATCGACCTGACGTCCTTCCTGATGCCCCACTACCGCAAGGAAGGCAAGACGCATCTGGGCATCGCGATCGGCTGCACGGGCGGGCGTCACCGCTCGGTGGCGATCGCCCACTACCTCGCCGGCTTCCTGCATGAACAAGGCTACTCGGTCATGGAGGACCACCGGGACGTCGACCGCCATCCCGAGGCCTACGGCGCGGAACCGACCCCTTCCGCACCGTAGAGGCCCGCGTGACGACGCCGCTCGAACCCAACTTGCCACAAGGCCGCCCCAGCCCCCTGGGGAGCGCCTTCGGGGAGTTCCGTGACGCCCTCGCCTCCCTGGGCAAGTGGCTCACCCCCGGCATGGGCCTGAAGCGCTGGCTCTCGCTTGGCTTGGCCGGCATGGTCACGGTCAACCTCGGCGTCTTCGTCCTCACCTATGCCACCCTACGGGAGGTCCGCGGCTCGGGTTTCCACCTGACCTGGTGGGCCATGGGCCTCACCGCTTGCACGCTGGGCACCTACATGGCCTACGTCGGCGCCCGCAAGGTCATCCGGCAAGTCGTCCGGGTCCTGACCCCGGTCGATCCCCCCAAGCTTCTCGACGCCTTCTACCGCTACCGCACGCGCCGGGGGCCCAAGCTGGTAGCCATCGGCGGGGGAACCGGTCTCTCCACGCTGCTGCGCGGCCTCAAGCGCTACTCCGACAACATCACGGCGATCGTCGCGATGGCCGACAACGGCGGCTCCTCGGGCAAGCTTCGCGAGGAGCTCGGCGCCCTGCCTCCCGGAGACATCCGCAACTGCCTCACCGCCCTCGCCGGCGAAGAAGAGCTGATGACCGCGCTCTTCAACCATCGCTTCAACCACGGCACGTCCCTCATGGGCCATTCCTTCGGCAACCTCTTCCTGACCGCCATGGCCGAGGTCACGGGAGACTTCGAGCAGGCCGTCCAGGCCTCCAGCCGGGTCCTGGCCGTGCGCGGGCAAGTGCTTCCCGCCACCTTGACTCCCCTCGAGCTCGAAGCCACCCTCGAGGACGGCACGACGATCCATGGCGAATCGCAGATTTCCAAGAGCAAGCGCCCGATTTCCGATATCCGGGTCGAGCCCTCGGCCCCGGAAGCGACCCCCGACGCCATCAAGGCCATCCAGGATGCCGACGTCATCATCATCGGGCCCGGCTCGCTCTACACCTCGCTCGCCCCCAACCTGCTGATCCCGGAGATTCGCGAGGCGCTGCACGCCAGCCACGCGCCCAAGATCTACATCTGCAACGTCATGACCCAGCCCGGCGAAACCGACGGGTTCACCGCCTCGGACCACGTCAAGGCGCTGCGCAAGGTCGCCGGCAAGGACGCCTTCGACTGGATTCTCGTCAACCAGGATCCGCCCGAACGCCTCAAGGAGCGCTACGAGGCTCAAGGACAGTACCCGGTCATCTGCGATCGCGAGGCCTGCGAGGCGTTGGGCGTGAAGGTCATCGAGGCGTCCCTGCTCGACGAGGGCATGTTCGCGCGTCACGATCCCCAGGCCCTCTCGCTGGCACTCGTCCAATGGCTCCTGACCCTGCGGCGCAGCAACGGCGCCAAGATCCTCAGCTTTCCGGGTGACGTGACACCCGGCCACCAGAAGGGATGGTTTCGCTAATGGCCACCCGTCCGCTCAGCTTCTCCCAAGACGTCCGAACCCAGCTCGCCAACCTTCCCCCCGGCAAGCCCTGCTGCGAGCGCGCCATGCTCTTGGCCCTCTTCAGCGTCTGCGGCAAGGACGCCGCCATGATGGACGGCGAGCCGTGCTTGGCGCTGGCCGTCGATAACGCGGCCGTCGCTAGGCTCCTGTTCCGGCTGGCCAAGAACGCCTTCTCCACCCAGCCTCATCTCGCCCCCCATGGCGGCGGCAAGGGCCAGGCCTACCGGCTCTTCATTCCGCTCACCGAAGAAGGCCTCGGCCGCGAGACGTCCATGGACGATATCGAGCGCCAGATTCGCAAGCGCTCCTGCTGCCGGCGCGCCTTCCTGCGGGGCGCCTTCCTGGGCTGCGGCTCGGTGGTCGACCCGGATCGGGCGTACCACCTTGAGTTCACGGCCCCTGGCGACGTCTCGGTCTGGATCGTCGACCTCCTGGATGCCGAGGGGATCCGCGCGGGCAACTACCAGCGCGGCGGCAGCGGCCAGTGGACCGCGTACGTCAAGAAGTCCGAGGATATCGCGACCTTCCTGACGATGATCGGCGCCGTGCAGGCCCTCCTCAAGTTCGAGGAAGTGCTGATCAGCCGAGACCTCAAGAACAACGTCCAGCGCGCGGTGAACTGCGAGACGGCGAACCTGGATCGCACCGTGACGACGGCCCAGGCGCAGATCAGCCACCTGACGGCACTTCAGGCGTCAGGGAGGCTCGGTGACTTGCCGGACGAGCTGCAAGAAACCGCCCTCTTGCGCATCGAGCATCCCTACGCGAGCCTCGCGCAGCTGGCCGAGCTGCACGTGCCGCCGCTGAGCAAATCGGCCATCAACCACCGCCTACGCAAGCTGCTTCAAGAGCCGATTGCCCAGCCCCCGGATGTCTTGAACCCGTGAATTCGGGTATGGTGCAAGTAATCAGGCTAGCCTAGGCGAGGACCCATGACCACCAACGACGATCCGCTACAACAGGGATTGGCGCTCTTCAAGGAGCAGCAGTACGAAGAGGCCATCCAGGTCCTCTCGACGATCACCCCGAGCGTTCCGCGGCGTTATGCCGAGGCGTTGGCTTTGATTGGCCGCGCGCAGCTCAAGCTTCGCAAATTCGACCTCGCCGCCGAGACCCTTGAAGAAGCCTACGAGCGCAATCCCCAGCCCCTCACCCAGTACCACTGGGCGGAGGCCCTGATCCAGCTGGGCCGCAAGGCCGAGGCCTTCACGCAGCTCGAAGAAGCCACCAAGCGCGACGACTCCCTCACGGACGCCTTCATCCACCTGGGCATCCTCAAGGAGGAGCGCGGCCTACTTCAAGACGCCATCCACTGCTTCGAGAAGGCCCTGGTCAACGACAGCAAAGCCGTCGTCGCCCGCTACCGCCTCGCCAAGATCGCCTTCGACAACGGGGACCTCAAGCGCGCCGCCACCCAGGCGTACCTCGTCCAGCAGATTGCCGGCAACTACCCTCCGGTGCACAAGCTCATGGGGTCGATTGCCCTGTCGCTGGGAGACCACCGGCAAGCCGCCGTCGAGCTTTGCCGGGTCATCGAGCTCGGCGAGGGCGACGTCGAGGTCTTCTTGCGGTTGGGCAAGGCCTTCGCCAACATCGGCGACCTGCCCCAGGCCTTGATGGCCTACGAACAAGCGATCAAGCGCAACCCCGCGCAGCCTCAGGTGATCCAGGTGGCGGCTCGCCTGGCGCAGCGCCTCGAGGATTACCCCCGGGCGGCGGCTTACTACTTCATCTTGCTCGACGACCCCAAGTTCGGCGAGCAGGCCAAGGGCGCCCTCGATAAGCTCGAAGCCTTCCTGGCAGCATTTCCACCGCCTCCACCCCCCGAAGAACCGGCTCCCAAGAAGGGCGGCCTGAAGGGCAAACCCATGGGCTCCAAGCTCAAGAAGCCCGCGGCTCCCGCGCCCAGCCCCGGTGCGGAAGCCAAGCATATCCTTCCCGAGATTCCCGAGAATCCGCGCTTCAACCCGCCCAAGATCCTCGAGAGGAAGACCGAGCCCCTGGCCCCGACGACGGGAAGTAACTTCGTAGCCGAGACGGGCTTCGCGCCCGGCGCGGCTCCGAGTGTCGGCATGCCGCAGGCCAAGCCCCGTCCCGCTCCCTCGCGCCCCGCGCCCACGGCTCCGTTGACTCCGCCCGCCGCGTCACGCCCGCTCGAGAAGAAGACCACTCCCCTATCGCCTGCCACCGACAAGCTTTCGCAGGTCACCGACCTCGGACGCGAAAAGCTGTCCCAGGTGACCGACATGGGCCGCGAGCGATTGAACCAAGTCACCGACAAGGGGCGTGAGCGTCTAAACCAGGTCACGGACTTGGGCCGCGAGAAGCTTCAGGGCATGAGCCGCGAGGTCCTGAGCAAGGTCAAGCAGGCCCCGGCGGCCGAGAAGGGCTTCGATGTCTTCAACAAGGTCATGCAGGGCTACAAGGACGCGGTCTCGCGCTTCCCGAAGCTCTCGGGCGGTGGCGGCCAGGGCGGGAACAACGCTCCTGCGTCAAACGCGCCCGAGCCCAAGTTCAAGCTGACCGGTGGCGGTGCTCAGGGCGGCGGTGCTCAGGGAACCGGCAAGCTGCCACCGAAGCCGGGCCCCGGCGCCCCCAAGAAACGATAAGCGTTCCGCGACGACCGTTGCGCGACGTCTAGAGTTCGTAGCGATAGCTCAGCATGGCGAGAACCGCCATGCTGGCAGTTTCGGCACGAAGGATCCGGCTGCCGAGGCTGATGCCCTTCGCGCCCATCGCGAGCGCCTCGTCGGCTTCTGCGGGCGAGAAGCCGCCCTCGGGTCCGACCAGCACGGTGATGGACTCCGGCCGCGGCGAGGCCTCCAGGACCTGGGGGAAGCTTTCGCCCGCGCGCTCCAGACATGCCAAGAGCAGTGACCCGGGGGAGGCTGCGGCCTGCGCCTTGACGAAGGCATTCCAGGTCATCGGCATCAAGACCTCGGGCACGCGTCCCCGCTCGCATTGCTCGGCGGCTTCGAGGACGATCTTCTGCCAGCGAGCGAGCTTGTCCTGCGCCTTGCGCGGGTCGACCTGCACGACCGTCCGGGAGGTCATCAAGGGCAGGATGCGGCTGACGCCCAGTTCCGTGGCCTTCTGGAGTATCCACTCCCAGCGGTCTCCCTTGGGGATGGCCGCCGCGAGAGTGACGGCAACGGGGCTCTCGCCGCCGGCGGGTTCGGAAGCGGTCACCTTGCCGAGCGCGCGGTCCTTGGCGACCGATTCGAGCGTGACATGGTAGAGGGTGCCGAGACCGTCGAGGGCGTAGAGGCGATCGCCCTCCTTGAGGCGAAGGACCCGGCAGAGGTGGTGGTAGGCCTCGCCTTCGAGCGTGAGGAGGCTCGCTTCGTGGCCGCTGTCGGCCTGGCCGGCGTCGGCGAAGGCGGAGGGGGGAAGGAAGACGCGGGGTAAATCTTGCATTTAGGCCTTTGCGGGTCGGTGCATGTTGACGATGGAAAAGCGCGAATCGCGCGTGAGGTCGATGAGATGCCCTTCGAGGTCGATGACCGGGCGCATGAGGTCGGCATGGGAAACCCTCACGACGCGGGCCACCTGACCGGTATTGAGGAGAACTTGCGAGCCGGTCGGGTAGGGCACGATGAAGCGGACGAAGGCCTGGACGATCCGGGGATCGAAGTGCTCGCCAGCCCCGTTGATGATGGCCTGGTAGACCACGTTGGGGGGAAGGCCGACCTTGTAGGGGCGGTCCGAGATGAGGGCGTCGTAGACGTCGACCACCGAGACGATCCGGGCCATTTCGGAGATGGCCGAGCCCGAGAGCTTCATGGGGTAGCCCGAGCCGTTGAACTTCTCGTGGTGTTGGAAGACGATGTTCTTGATGTCGGTGGTGGCCCAGCCGTAGGCCGCGAGCATCATGATGCCGTTTGCCGGGTGGGTGGCCATGATGTTGAATTCTTCCTCGGTCAGCTTGCCGGGCTTGTGGAGGATGGCCTCGGGGACCATGGCCTTGCCGATATCGTGAAGCAAGGCGCCGATGCCCAGGATACGGAGCTTTTCGGGGGGAAAACCGAGGGCGTGGCCGACCACCAGGGCGAGGCTCATGACGTTCGAGGAATGGGCGTAGGTGTACTCGTCGTAGACTCGCAGGTCGATGAGGCTGTCGAGCAGCTCCTTGTTGGTGACGATCCGCTGGATGGTGGTCTGGACCGAGGTGTCCACCGCCCGGATGTCGATCTTGGAGGCCTGCTTGGCCTGAGCCACGATATGCCTGACCGTGGAGAGGTTGCGCTGCAAGACCTCGTGCTTGACCGCGTGGGGCTTGTAGATCTCGTTCTGGGGAACGGGACGCTTCCAGGGGGCATTGGCCTGAGCGGCGCCATGGGCCCGGGCGGCGGGGGGCGCGGGTCGAGCGTTCTCGGAAGGG
>Ga0180215_1000360_pt1 | contig 59910 bp, 56 predicted proteins | sample eDN3rd37CBELigBY_FD_128871 | JGI IMG/M metagenome (GOLD analysis project Ga0180215, IMG submission 128871) | Enriched backyard soil microbial communities from Emeryville, California, USA - eDNA 3rd pass 37_C BE-Lig BY (version 2) (version 2) | ecosystem: Environmental > Terrestrial > Soil >... | reverse complement strand
CTGCGGTAGCGGGGGCAGCTGCAGGAACGCGATCGACGTCGTGCTGTGCTCGGGCAGCTCGGCGCACCAGTCCAGCCACGCGTGGGCGACCGCGGCCGCCTCGGATCCGTCGAAATAGAGTGCGCCACCGTAGAAGTGGGTGACCGGCAGGAGTTCGATCTCGACGGCGGTGACGATCCCGAGGGTCGCCTTGCCGCCGCGGAGCCCCCAGAACAGTTCCGCGTGGTCGTCGGGGGTCACGTGCAGCGCCTCGCCGTTACCGGTGACGATGTCGAAGGCGCGCACGTAGTCGGACGACAATCCGTAGGTGCGCACCAGCGGCCCGATGCCGCCTCCGGTGAGGAAGCCGACGACTCCGACGGTCGTGGAGGATCCTGCCAGCGGCGCGAGGCCGTGCGGTGTCGCGGCGTCGATGACGTCCTGCCACACGAGCCCGGCCCCGAGCCGTGCGATGCGGGCATCCGGATCGATCGCGCATTCGGTCAGCCGGCCGGTGTGAACCAGCAGGACGTCGTCGCCCAGCGGGACCGCGCCGTGGCCGGTGCGCTGGACGGCGACCTTCAATCCGTGGTCCGCCGCGTATCGCACGGTCGCCGCGACATCGTCAGCGCTGTCCACCTCGACCACCGCGTGCGGCCGGACCGGCACCGCGACGTTCCACGGTGTCGCCAGCTCGTAGCGGGGCTCACCGGGCAACGCCACCGTGCCGGACACCGCCGCCCGGAGCGATTCGATCGATGCGGCCACCGCAGGTGTCGTGTCGGTCATCGGGTCTTCCTTCCATCCGTGTTGCGGGTGTGAAGGAAGGATGGAAGAGGTGCCTTGGCCGGTTCTTGGCTCGAACGGCCCGGTCCGTCCAAGCAACGGCCAAGGGCCCGCGTCAGTCCAGAATCGAGCGCGCGTAGTCGGCCAGTCCGAACATCCCGAGACGGGAGGCCTCGTCGGCGATCTGCTCGATCGCCCGATCCCGTTCCGGCGAGGCCGCCTGCAGTTGGGTGCGCAGCAACCGGCAGCGTAGCAACGTCGGGGGGCTCGATGTCCGGGTCGCGAGCTCCTCCGCCCGGTCGAGCAGCGCGTGGGCGGTTTCGACACGTCCGAGCAGCGCGTGCAGGCGCGCGGACGCTTCCGCCACGGAACCGATCACGCCGACCTGGCCCACCGTGGCGATGCAGTCGTGGAACGGCGCGAGCAGTTCGATGAAGGTCTCCGCGTGCTCGACGAGTTCGAGATCGGCGATCACCCGCGCGAGCAACGTGCGGTGCCCGAGCGTGGTCCACGTGAACGGCCCTTGCCCGGCGGACCACCGGGCGATCTCGGTCGTCACGGTCTGTCGGTCTCCCCGTGCCGCGGCGATGGCGATCCGCCACGAATCCGGTTCCACGAAACCGGGATCCGAGTCTGCGAGCATTCCGCGTTCCCATTCGAGGGTGTTCGCGGCGAGGTCGGGGCTGCCGGCGACGTACAGCTCGGTCTGCAGGTGGAACTGCCTGGCGGCCTCGTACTGCCGCCGGGTCTCGTCGAAGTCCCCGCGCCACGACGCCAATGTCGCTTCCATCCAACGCAGCTGGACTCGGACGACCGGAAGCCGCAACAGATCGCACCCGACGATCCCCTGGCGTACATGCGCGGCGGCGGCATCGACATCCCCCAGGTTCATGCGGGCCATGCTGGCTGCGGCATGAGCGATGACCGCGTCGAATCGGGATTGCCGGTGCCGCAGGGCGAACAGTTCTTCGATCAGCCGTACGGATTCGTCGCTGTGCGTCGCCACGCCGGAGTAGAGCAGGATCCGCCCCAACAGCGCGTCGGCGACGACATCGGGATCGCCTGTCTCGCGGGCGATCGTGAGAGCCCTCCTGCTGAGTTCGTCCGGAACCGACGAATCCGGGTGGTAACAGCTGCCGACCGCCAGTGCCGCGAGGACCCGGGAGTGGGCCGCCGGGTCGTCGGAGACGAAAGGTTCCAGGCCCGAAAGTCTTTCGAGGAGGGGCCCCGGATCCTTGCCGTAGGCCACCCACGGCCACGCGCCTGCGGAGCGCAGCAGCGCCGCGGCCAGTCGGCCTGCGGCCGAGGTTCGGCCCTCGCGGACCGCCGCGAGCAGACCGGCGTCGACGACGTCGAGCACCGTCTGGCCGCGGCCGGCCCGCGCGAGTGCTTCGACCCGGGCCACGAGCAGATCGTCACGGGCACCGGCCGATTGTTCGGACGCCGGCAGCAGGTCGAATGCCTTCACCGCCGCCTCCCACCACTGCGCCGCGGTCTCCGAGTTCCATCGCTCGGTCGCTTCCCGTGCCGCTTCCGTGCACGCATCGAGCACGGTACGTGGATCGGCCACAGGCAACGCGGCCATCAGATGCTGCGCTCGCCTGCTCGAGCGGTCGCTGTCGGACGAGTCCGCCAGCGCTTCGGCCACCTGGGCGTGGATGCGCTGGCGGCGCAGTTCCGGTATCTCTGCGAGCACTTCGTCACGGAGCAGACCGTGAGCGAACACGTATCCGCGAACTCCGGGGTCGGCGACGATGATCCGCTCGTCGGCTGCCTCGTCGAGATAGTCGGCGAGGGTGTCGAGATCCAGCCGGGTCGCGGCGGCCAGGATGTCGGTCTCGATGTTGTCACCGATCACTGCGGCGACCCGAAGCACCTGCAGCACAGCCGGTTCCACGGCCGTCAAGCGGCGGCCGAGGACCGACCGGACGGCCAGCGGGATCTCCCCGCCGAGTCGCTCGTCCCGCGGAAGTCGCGCGTACTCGGAGACGAACAGCGGATTGCCACCGGTGCGTTCGGCGAGCATCCGCGCCTCGGTCGCACCGAGTTCCTCGCCGGTCACGTGACGGGCCAGCGCCGCCACTTCCGACTCGGCAAGTGCCGGTACCACGATGTGCCGGTTGCCGTCGCGGCGCAGGACGGCGTCGACGAATTCGCGTACACCGGAACGCATCTCCGAATCACGCAGCGTGAGGACGAACCAGACCCGATGCCGGTGCAGCGCCCCGACCAGGTATCTCAGGCAGCGGAGCGACGTCGGATCGGCCCACTGGATGTCGTCGACGACGACGGTCAGCGCGGCCTTCTCCGCGGCCACCGTCTCGATCGCGTTCGATACCCGTTCGTAGACGGCGAAACGCGCTTCGTCCGGTTCCACCCCGGTCGGCGGGATGAGTGCGGCGTCGGCGTCGACACCGAGTTCCCTCAGCATCCGCCGGATCGGCCACCACGCGGGCGCACCTTCGTCCTCGAGGCACCGCGCCCACACCGCGGTGCCGCCCGCCGCGACCGTGCGGGCGTCGCATTCCTCGGCCAGCCGGGTCTTTCCGATACCTGCCGGGCCGGTCAGCACCACCCAACGAGGTGCACCGGCCAGGACCTCGTCGAACATCCCGTCGATCACGTCGGTCTCAGTCTCGCGTCCGACGAACACACGTCCGGATTCGGCCTCTGCGACCGGGATCGTGACGGACGGCGGGGCCGGCGCCGGAACCGATTCGGCGCCCGTCCATTCCGGAGTCCTCGGCCAGGCCGCGAGTTCGGGTTCGTGTCTCAGGATCGCGCCCTGCAGTGCGGTCAGTTCGGCGCCCGGCCGCAAGCCCAGCTCGGCATCCAGGCGAGTGACATGAATACCGAACTGCTCCAACGCTTCCGGCGAGCGGCCGGCCCGGTGCAGAGCCAGCATCCGCAGCCAGCACGTCCGGTCCCGGAACGGGAACTCGTCGTACAACCGGGTCGCCTCGGCGAGGGCCGGGGCCAGCCGTCCCATCGCGAGCAGTGCCGTGACCAGGGTCTCCCGACACTCGGTGCGGACCTCATCGAAGCCGGCGGCGGCCACCTCCACCCACTCTTCGTCGCGCAGGTCCTCGAGGAGCGCCCCCCGGACGGACGCGAGAGCACGAGCGGCCGTGTCCAGTGCGGATTCCCATTCGCTGTTCTCGGCGTGCCGGCGCGCCGCCTCCGCGTCGTCGAGGAACACGGACAGGTCCACGTCGTCGCGGGGGATGTCGAGGACGTATCCGGGTGGCTGGCGCACGATCGGCGATGCGGCACCCGATTCGGTGCGCAGCGCCCGGCGCAGGTTGGAGATGTACGCCTGGAGGCTCGAGACGGCGCTCGCGGGCGCGTCACCGGACCACAGCGCGTCGATGAGCCGATCGGTGGAGACGACCTTTCCGTGGCTCAGGAGCAGGACCGCGAGCACCGCTCGTTGCTTGCGCGGGCCGAGATCGACGAGATCCGTCCCGGATCCCGGGTCGTGTGGACTGCCCGGCTTCCGCGCGACCTCGAGTGGTCCGAGCAGTCGATAGATCATGCGGGCTCCTCGTACCGGCAGGTGTGGAACGGTAGAAGTGTAGGGACCTGATCCGGCCGACGCGCGGGGACGGTCAGGCGTTGACGCTCGCGGTCTCGCGGGGGTCCTCGGCCGGTGTGCGGGTCGGACGCAGCATCACCACGCACACCAGCGCGCCGACTGCGGCGATCACGCCGGCGACCAGCAACGCGTGGTGCAGGCCGCTGACGAATTCGTGCGGCGATCCACCGGGCAGCAGCGACTGCGCGGGCAGCAGTGCGCCGAGACCCGCGACCCCGACCGCGATACCGGTCTGACGGAACGCGTCGTTGATCCCCGCCGCCAAACCGGAATGGTCCGATGTGCTCTCACCGAGAACCAGGCCACTCATCACGGGGTTGAACACCCCGGCCCCGACGCAGGCGAGGATCAGGCCGGGCAACATCGAGTACCTGGACCCGGCGACGTCGACGGTGGTCATCATGACCAGCCCGACGGCGACGAGGAGCAGCGAGACGCTCAGTGAGATGTACACGGGGATCCGCCGGTCCAGTTTCGCGGTGGCGCCGGCCACCACGAACATCGCCACGGTCGCGGGAATGTAGACGAGCCCGGCCTCGACCGGCGACAGATACAGCACGTTCTGCAGATAGATCGTGGTGTAGACGAAGACCGCGAACAGCGACGCGGAGATCGCGAACGCCGCGATCTGAGCGCCGGCGAACGCCCGGTTCGCGAGCAGGTGCGGCGGCAGCATCGGTTCGCGGGTGCGGAGTTCGTGCAGCACGAACCAGACCAGCGCGACGGCTGCGACCGCACCGGCGGCGACGGTCATCGAGTCGAGCCAGCCGTGTTCGTTGCCGTGCAGCAACCCGAAGACCAGGGCCGCCAGGCCCGTGGAGACGAGGAGTTGTCCGGGCAGGTCGGCACCGCGGGGATGTGGGTCGCGCGACTCCGGTACCCACCGGACCGTGAGCGCGAGCGTGACGAGGCCGATCGGAATGTTGACCAGGAAGATGGCCCGCCAGTTCAGCAGTTCGGTCAGCAGGCCACCGACGAGTGGGCCGACCGCGAACGCCCCGCCGATGGTGGCACCGTAGGCGGCCAGCGCCGCCGCGCGCTGTGGGCCCTCGTCGAACACGTCCGCCAGCAGCGCGAGCGAGCACGCGAACAGGATCGCGCCACCGATACCCTGTGCGGCGCGGGCGATGTCGAGGATCCAGATGTCGGGAGCCAGCGCGCACAGCAGCGATGCCGTGGTGAACCACACGATGCCGATGAGGAACACGTGACGCCGGCCGCGGCGGTCCGCCCAGGATCCCGCGCTCAGGACCACCGTGGCCAATGCCAGCGTGTACGCGTCGATCACCCATTGGAGCGCGCTCACACCGCTGTCCAGGTCGACGGCGATGGACGGCAGCGCCGTGTTGACGACCGCGATGTCGAGCATGAGCATCGCGGTCGTCACGCACACCACCGCGAGGGTGGCTCGTCGGGTCGCGGGGCTGTTCGGGGTGGCCGGGGGAATCATCGGCCCGCCTTGGTTCGTCGAGGTTGAAGTCACCTCGCAGACGTTGCTCCCCCGCGCTTGGACCGGACCGGGTCGAACGCTTGGATGCGTGAAATTCGGTGTGCCCCTGCCGAGTGTGCACAAATGGTTGCGATACGCCGCGTGAAGCGACCATTTGTGCACACTCGAACCGCGCGCCTACGGGCGCTGCAGTGTCACCGTGATCAGCGCGAGTACCCGCTCGTCGTCCCCGGCGTCGACGAGACGGATGTCGATGACGCTGTGGTCGGGGGCGTCGCGCACCACGGTGCCGTACGAGCGCGCCGGACCGGACCGCACCTGGGACAGATAGCGGACGAGCATGTCGGTGGCGACGAGTCCCGGTCGCATCGCGTGGGCGGCAGCCTCGGCGAGCAGGGCCTGTGCGCCGCCCTGGATGGTGCCGATCTGGTTGATGACGAACACGCTCCGGTCGAGTTCGAGGATGCCGACCGCCGCGTCGACGACGCGCAGATCGAGGCGTTCGTAGATGTCGCCGTCGATTTCGCGCTCCGGGTGACCGCGTACCTTGCCCACCCACTGTTCGGGTGTGTAGAGGTCCGCGTGGGCCGCCGCGTGCCGTGGCAGCCGCGCGAAGGTGACGAGCCCGCGCGCCACGAGGGTCGGCCCTCCGGGTTCGTCTGCCGCGCCGGCGTCGATCTCGCGTGCGAAACCGGCGATGTCCTGGCGACCGTGACCGTCGTAGACGTCCGCCGAGACGACGACCGTCTTCTTGCCGGTGCGGACGAGGTTGGCGTCGACGAACAGCGGGCCGTCCTTCGGCGTGCTCACGGCGTGCAGGGACAGGTCCTGCGTCGCGGTCCAGTCGCCGGCCCCGGCGACGAGCGCAGGGTCGGAGGTCACGATGTCGACGGCGGTGACCAGGAATCCCAGAGCCGCCCCGCCGGCCGGGGAGCGCACCTTGTCGGTGAGGTTCGCGCGGATCACCGAGCGGCGCTCGTCGAGCAGGAGGGTGTTCAGTCCGAAGTCCCCGGTGAACGTGCGCGCCCCCGACAGGATGAGCTCGGACAGGTCCTCCGAGAAGTCGACGGAAATGGCGTTCTCTTTCATATCGGCATCATGACAGAGGTTCTGCCTGCCGTGTTGCCGCCCCTTCGCTGCGTCCCGAAATCTGGATTCTCAGTTCTGAAAGTAATATTCTCACAGGAAAGCGAGTGCCGCCGGACAGCTCTGTTCCGCACGAGAGGATTCCGATGAACATTGACGACATGGTGATGATCAGCATCGACGACCACGTGGTCGAACCACCTGACCTCTTCGAGAAGTACTTCCCCAAGAGCCTCAAGGACCAGGCACCGAAGCTGACCGCCAACCCGCGAAATCCCGATGTGCAGGCGTGGATGTTCCAGGGCGTCGTGGTCGGGAGCTCGGGTCTCAACGCGGTCGCGTCGTGGCCCAAGGAAGAGTGGGGCATGGACCCCACCGGCTACGCCGAGATGCGGCCCGGCATCTACGACATGAGCCTGCGCGTGCGCGACATGGACGCCAACGGCACCCTCGCTGCGACCCTGTTCGCCACGTTCCCCGGATTCGCCGGCACCCACCTGGCGAGCCTGCCGGACAAGAAGCTGTCGCTCGCCGCGTGCAAGGCGTTCAACGACTGGGTGGTCGGCGAGGTCCCGAGCACCTACCCCGGCCGCTTCATCCCGCTGGGAATCATCCCGTTCTTCGACGTCGACGAGTCGGTCAAGGAGATCGAGCGGCTCGACGCGATGGGTGTCCGTTCGATCAGCATTCCCGAGACCCCGTACGGCGTCGGCGAGGGTTATCCGCCGTTCAAGTCGGGCTACTGGGATCCGATCTTCAAGGCGTGCGCCGACCGCAACATCGTCCTGAGCCTGCACATCGGCGGCGGCATCAACCTCGTCAAGCGCGCCGAGGGCTTCGACCTCGACGACATGATGATTCTGACGCCGCTCATCTCGACGATCGCCGCGACCGACGTCATGCTCAGCGGTGCGCTCAAGAAGTTCCCCGACCTGAAGTTCGCGATGAGCGAGGGTGGTGTGGGCTGGGTTCCGCCGTGGCTCGACCGGCTCGAGCGGCACGTCACCAACCAGGAATGGACCGGGCGGACCTTCCTGCCCAAGGGCGTGACCCCGACCGACGCGTGGCGCAAGAACTTCCTGGCCTGCTACATCACCGAGCCGAGCGCGCTGAGCAACCGCGACCGTCTCGGCATCGACACGATCGCCTGGGAATGCGACTACCCGCACTCGGATTCGACGTGGCCGCGGTCACCCGAGATGCTGATGGAGGAGCTGAAGGCGTCGAACTGCACCGACGAGGAGATCAACAAGATCACGCACGAGAACGTCGCGCGCTTCTTCGGCTGGGATCCGTTCAAGCACATCCCGCGTGAAGAGGCCACCGTCGGCGCGCTGCGCGCCAAGGCAACCGACGTCGACACCAGCGAGACCTCCAAGCACGAGTACCGCCGCCGCTACGAGCTCGCAAACTCCTAGCGGAGTGGTGTGCCTTTCCGGCGGCCAGGGCCGCCGGAAAGGCACACCGGCGGCGAAGCCGCACTAAACGGTCACGGCGCTGCGCCAGCGCTCGAGGATCGTACGGTCCCCGAACACCTCGAGCCCGGCGGAATCCACCCGGTTCCACAACAGAAGCAACAGATCCGACGCGGAACCACGCACCGCGACATCACCTTTCGCGTGCGCGTGTTCGACGGTCACGGCGTCGGCACCCAGCACGATCAACCACTCACCGGCGCCCTCGCCGAGATCCGGGTCGGTCGCGTGCAGGTGGATCGTCTCCCCACCGCGATGCAGTCTGCCGGTGCCGCGGTGCGGGATGCTCACCTCGAACAGCTCGTCGACACCGTCGACGGCCAGGGCGGTATCGATCGGCGTGGGCGCACCGGCCGCCAACTCGCCGTCGACACGGTGCAGCGCGGTTTCGACAGCCATGCGCCGGACCTAGAACGCGGAATGCCGTGGCCCGTCCCAGGTCTCGACCGTCTGCGCGGGGTCGACGGCGGCCTGCGCCGCGAGCAGCTCGTCGAGGCCGCGGCGCACCCAGTCCACGAGGCTCCCGGAGCCCGGCGGCCGCTCGATCTCGGCTGCGCCGCCCCCGGTTGTCAGCCACGCCGCGGCGCGTCGATGCACCCGGCCGACGTGCCCCACCAGCCGTTCGACGGTCCAGCCGGGGCAGGTCGGAACCGGCCGATCGAAGTGCCCGTCGGCGACGTGGAGCAGCCGGTCGGTGTCGGCGCGCAGCAACGCCGGGTAATCGGGACGAGTCATTGCCCGATCATGCCTCAGGGAACGAACTCGGCTCAGGGAAACAGCCGGTCGAGGAATTCGTTGCCGAAGACGCGGTGCGGGTCGTGCCGGTCGAAGACCTCGAGAGCACCGTCCCAGCCGGCCTTCGACGACAGTCCGGTGCGGTACATGGTCGGAATGGTCTCGCCGAGGAACTCCGCATTGCGGTAGCCGCCCTCGTCGTCGAACGCCCAGCCCTTGGACCATTCGGAACGGAAGGTCGCGTAGTCACCCGCGTAGTGGGCCGCCATCCACTGTTCCATCTCCCGGAAGAAGGCCGGCATCCCGGCTGTGCCCGGAAGCGAGACCACGTTCAGCCAGATCGCGGTGTCCCAGTCCGGCCGGTCGGGCCGCGGCCGCACCGGCGACAGGTTCGGGGCGCCCGCCGAGTCGACGAGAACCTCGGACTGGTCGTCGACGGTGCACAGCCGCACCTCGAACGGGCCGTTGACCGGGTACTGACCGAGCGAGGCGTAGTGGGTCATGCGTTCGTGCAGCCACGTGGTGAACTCGTTGATGACGCGCGCGATGTTCTCGCGACGGGTCACCACGACACCACCACCGGCGACGACCCGCAGCGTCGTGTGCCGCAGGTAGAACAAAAGGTCCTTCGACCAACCCCACAGATCGGTGGTTCCGGTCGCGACGAGTCCCGCCGAGACCGCCCCGAACTGGCCCGCCCCGAAGGCCGGGGTGGCGGACTGGAGACCGCTCGCGACCTGACCGAGCGGGGTGGTCACAGCCTCCGGGATCGAGTCGGAGAAGAAGTAGTTGTAGGGACCGGACACCTCACGGGATCCGGCCGGCTTCTCCGGGCTGACGGACCAGATCTTCAGCCACGGAGTTTCGGTGAACGGGAACCAGATCGCCTCGACGCGCCCGCTCTCCTCGACGAACCGCTCGAACGTGCGGCCGGGCGAGCCGGCCGGAGCGAACAGTTCCTGCCACGGCACGTCGGTGAAGCTCTGGCAACGCAACCGGTAGTTCGCGCCGGCCTGCAGGGTCACCGACGTGACGAAGCTGCGACCGACGTGGGCGAGCAGCGCGGTGATGTCGGCGTCGGACCGCTGGAAGGTGCGCACTTCGTAGGCACCGGATGCGGAGTTCCACACGACGGCGTCGAGCGCGACCACGAGGTTCGACAGGGAGCCGAACGACTGTCCCGGGATCGCCTTCTCCCCCGCCGCCGGGTAGGTCGCGCCGTGGGCACCGATGGACAGGGCGCCGGCGATGGTGATGTCGCCGATGGCAGGGGAATTCGCCCAGCCGAGTCCCTCGTGCTCGAGGGCGGTCAGGATCGACTCGATGCTCGCCCCGGCACCGGCGGTGACGGTCGCGGGAGTGCCGGAGGGGTCGACGGTCACGGAGTTCAGGTGCGCCATCGTGTCGATGAGCACGATCTTCTCCACGCTGCCTCCGGGTACCACCGTCAGGGGGCTCCAGCTGTGCATGGTGCCCCGCGGACGGACGCGGTAGCCGTGGGCGTGCGCCCAGTTCGCGATGCGCGCGACGTCCTGGGGATCGCGGGCCGTCGCGGTCCACACGGCGTCGAACCGGATGGTCTTGGCCCAGTTCTCGAAGCGCTGTTGGGCGAGCGGGATGTCGGCCGGGAAGTCGGGCGGTGCCGGGATGGTCGCCCGCGGGTCGCCGAGGGGCACGGCACCGGCGGGGCTCCAGCCGAGCCCGGTCAGCGCGGCTGCTCCCGCGGCGGCGCCGAGGAATCCACGTCGGCTGAGGCTGATGGCCGGTGCGCTGTCGCTCACGTCGTCGAGCTCCGATCTGAGGTGGGGTAGAAGATCAGAGCCAAAATAGAACAAGTTCAGTTCCGATACCAGCGGCCCCGAAAATATCCCTCAGAACGCGAGCCCGGAAGCTTCCAGCGCCCCCTGGATGTATTCGGGCGCACCGTCGATCGACCAGATCGCGAATCCCACCGCCGCCATCGTCAGGCCGGGCCCGAGAATCCCCACCTCGAACGGACCACCGGCGCGGATCGCGACGGCCTTCGGCATCTTGAACTCCCACCAGCGCTCACCGCGCCACGGCAGGAACGGCGCAAGGAACGGGATGCCCTCCTTCGTGATGGCGTCACCGAGGCAGTGCGTCGCACAGCCCAGCGTCACCGCGACCCCGAGGCCGACGGAGCCGACCTCCCCGGGAAACCACGTCCACGTCAGCACCGACAAGATGGCAGCGGTCGCGGTGACCGCGAGCCAGCCGTTCCGCTTCGCCCACCCCCCGAACAGTCCCCGCAGCGCCAGCCCGAGGGTGACGAACAGGACCGCGACGATCGCCTCGCGCCCGAACCGCGCGACGAGCGCGGACACCCCGACCCCGAGCAGTCCGGCGAACAGCGCGGTGTGGGTCAGGGTGCGGTGCCCGCCGCGGCGCTTGCGGTCCCGGCGCCCCTTGGTGAGGTTGTAGTAGCCGACCGAGACCCGGTCGATGCCGCCCGCGACGGCCTGGCTCACCGGACCGAACGACCGGGCGACCGTCGACTGCGCGGTGTCGAGATCGGGCAGCAGCGCCGCGCCGGCACACACCCCCGCGAACGCGAACGTCTCGGCGGTGGACGTCGGCCCACCCCATTCCTGCGGCAGCACGTCGGCGACGAGCAACCCGACGAGCGCGCCGGAAACCGCGTGGGTGGGACCCATCACCATGACAGAGAACACCTTTCGAGAGCGCAGGCAGAAGAACCCGGACCGACGCCGAAGCATCGGTCCGGGTTCCAACCTAGCAATGACTCCCGACACATCCGTCACACAGTTGTTCGAACGGACGGGCGGTGGATCAGGCGAGCTGCGCCTGCCACATCCAGTGCAGCTGCTCGAGCCGAGCGGTCTGCCCGATCAGCAGGTCCTGCGTCACCGGATCGGCGTCCGCGGTGGCGTCGATCCGGTGACGCAGCCGCGAGACGACGGCGGCGATGTTGTCGACGATCGCCGCGACGACCTCCTCGCCCTTGGTCCAGTCGTTGCCGAATCCCTTCGTGCCCGATTCGCGCGCGACCGTGGCGGCGCGGCCGTCCGGGGCGACACCGATTGCGGTGAGTCGCTCGGCCGCCTGATCCGCGAAATCACGTGCGACTGCTACCAACTCGTCGAGTGCGAGGTGGATGCTGCGGAACTGGGGTCCGACGACCGTCCAGTGCGCCTGCTTGCCGATCAGGCTCAGGTCGACGAGGTCGACCAGGGCGGCCTGCAGGGCGGCCGCGGCGACGTCGCGGCGGGCCGGATCGAGTGTGCTGGTGATGGGGCTGTTCATTCTGCCGCTCCTTTCGAGGGCTTCGGGGATCGCCCGAAGCGGTGAGCACGTACGTGGTGGAAGTGGATATCGGTGCCGGCGGGGCGGATGATGGAGGCAACGCCCGCACCGCGAAGGAGGCCGACGATGGAATCCTTGATCGTCTTCGCTCTCGCCGTTCTCGTCTACTGGTGGGGTCTGCTCTGACGCTGCGCCCGGTCAGCCGCGGCCGGCGCGGACACCCTCCTCGACCTTCTTGCCGAGGTCGGTGTCGACACTCCGCCAGTAGTCGAAGATCCGCTCGTACAAGGACTCCGAGGTTCCGCCGAGGATGTGGCCGACGATGTTGTCGACCAGGCGCTCCCGCGCGGCGTCGTCGAGAACCTCGCGTACGAGCGTCCCCGCCTGCGCGAAGTCGTCGTCCTCGGCGTGCCTGACGTATCCGGCGCGGACCGCCTCGGTGCCGAACTCCCACAGGCCGTCGTCACCGGCCTGCTGCGGGTCGGCGTGCGGTCCACCGAAGCTGTTCGGTGCGTACACCGGCGTCGCCGGGTCGTTGAACGAGTACGCCATGTTCCCGTCCTGCGAGTACGAGCGCACCTCGTTGCGAGCCGCATTCACCGGCAGCTGTGCGTGGTTGGCGCCGATGCGGTAGCGGTGCGCATCCGCGTAGGAGAACACGCGGCCGAGCAGCATCTTGTCGGGCGAGAAGCCGATACCCGGCACGATGTTCGACGGTGCGAACGCGGCCTGCTCGATCTCTGCGAAGAAGTTGCGCGGGTTGCGGTTCAGCGTCCACTTGCCGACCTCGATCAGCGGGTAGTCCTTCTGCGACCACACCTTCGTCAGATCGAACGGGTTGAAGCGGTACCCCTCGGCCTCGGCGACCGGCATGACCTGCACCTTCAGCGTCCAGCTCGGGTACTCGCCGCGCTCGATCGCGTTGTAGAGATCGGCCCGGTGGTAGTCCGGATCGGTTCCGGCGAGGGTGTCCGCCTCGGCCTGGGTGAGGAATTCGATCCCCTGGTCGGTCTTGAAGTGGTACTTGACCCAGAAGCGCTCACCGGCGGCGTTGATCCACTGGTAGGTGTGCGAACCGAACCCGTCCATGTGCCGCCAGGTCTTCGGAATACCGCGGTCGCCCATCAGCCACGTCACCTGGTGTGCGGTTTCCGGCCGCAGTGTCCAGAAGTCCCACTGCATCGTGTGGTCGCGCAGACCCGAGCCGGGCAGGCGCTTCTGCGAGTGGATGAAGTCGGGGAACTTGATCGGATCCTTGATGAAGAAGACCGGCGTGTTGTTCCCGACCAGGTCGTAGTTGCCGTCCTCGGTGTAGAACTTGACCGCGAAGCCGCGCGGGTCGCGCCACGTGTCAGGGCTGCCCTGCTCGCCGGCGACGGTCGAAAAGCGCACGAGTGATTCCGTTTTCGCGCCCGGTTGGAACAGCTTGGCCTTGGTGTAGGTGCTGACATCGCCGGTGACGACGAGTTCACCGAACGCACCGCCACCCTTGGCGTGGACGACCCGCTCGGGCACCCGCTCCCGGTTGAAGTGCGCGAGCTTCTCGATGAGGTAGTGGTCGTGCAGGAGAATAGGGCCCTGGGTGCCGGCGGTCAGCGATTCGTCGTCGCTGCCGATCGGGTTTCCCACGTTGTTGGTGGTGAAGGGTGTGTTCGTCATCTTGACCTCCTGATGCGTTGTGCGCGGGGATCTTCGGTCCAGGGGGCGGGATTCCGCCTCGGTCGACGGATGGGCCTAGCGGCAGTCGGGGCACAGTCCCCAGAACGTGACCTCGGCCTCGTCGACGACGAATCCGCGGGCGTCCGAAGGCGTCAGACAGGGTGCCGCGCCGACCACGCAGTCGACGTCGACGACCGTGCCGCAGTTGCGGCACACGAGGTGGTGATGGTTGTCGCCGGTTCGGGCCTCGAACCGTGCAGGGGACCCGGCCGGCTCGATCCGGCGGAGCAATCCCGCACTCACACAGGCCTTCAGCACATCGTAGATCGCCTGGGTGGACACGGAACCGAGTTCGCCGCGCACGGCCGCGGCCACCTCGTCGGCATCGGAATGTGGATGTGCGGCAACCATTCCGAGTACCGCCACGCGCGGAGCGGTCACCCGGAGCCCCACGGAGCGCAATTGCTCCCTGGGGTCGAAGTTCTCGTCCGTTCGTTCCATGACTACGAGTATGCCCTTTTTCTGGAATTAGTCAAGAAAACGGGGACGTTGGTCCCGCACAACACCGTCCGAACGGCGCTTCGACCGAGTCTCGCGATACCTCCACGCAACGAGCCAGAGCGCCCCCACAACGCCGTAGCCCACTGCAGGCCATGGATCTCCGGTCAGGATGGACCACACGGCCAATCCGAACCACAGCACCGCCAGGACCACACCGGTGCGGCTTCCCGACCCAGACCCCGGAAACAGCTCACGCATCGAATCCCCTCACCGTTCAGCGCATCCGGCCCGCTCCCCCACGAAGCGACCTCCCCTCGTCGTCGAACACCTTGCCACGACCGCCGGCCCACAACCTCTCACGGGACCGCGCCTGCCGCTTCCGGGCCGCGCGGAGCGAGGGGGCGGCACACCAGCATGTGGTGGGCGCCCTTCTGGAAGCGGTAGTCCACCTCGGCGACGTCACCGGCGATGTCCCTTCCCCGAAGGTCGGTGAGCAGCTCGTCCAAGCGCGGATAGAGAACCGACGATCCCGAGGTCACGAGCGGAAAGATCCGCACCTCGCCGCGGGCCACCCGCACGAGTTCGGCTATGGCGTCGACGTGGAAGGTGTGGTCGAGGCGGTCGGAATAGCTGAACAGCAGGTGCGAGCTGAGCACCAGGTCGAAGCTGCCGTCCGCGAACGGCAGGGACGGCAAGCGCCCGGCGACGTAGCGCTGTGGGTGCCGGCGTATGTCGGCGGCGAACTTCCGGACCGCGTGCCGCCGGACGCGCCGGTGCTCGTCCGGGTCGGTGAAGAACGTCCAGTCGTACTCGTCGGCGTGAGCGCGGACGTATCGGTTGCCGCGGTCGGTCTCGGCGGCGGTGATGGCGGCCAGCTCTTCCGCCTCGTGCCCGAAATATGCCAGGTCGCATGCAGTTACATCACCGCCGCGGTCGTTCACCTCGCCGGTGAACCCGGCCGCACCTCCCGGGCAGTCCAGGATTCGGCGGGACAGGTCCTCGTCGGTGAGGCCGAACATCGCCCGGTACTCGTGCAGCGATCGGGAACTGATCAGCATCTCGCCGATACCGCGGGTCGGAACAGGATCGTCGTGGGTCATGGGTGGTTCCTCTCGAATCGAGACCACCTCACCGGACGTGTCGCTGCCGCCGCAGGGAGCGAGCGTGACCGGCCGCGGGAGAGGCGGCCGGAGAACACAGTCGACGGGCCGCTAGGAGTACGGCCACCAGAGCTGCGTCAAGGTCATCACCGCTCCATTACAGCACGGGAGGCGCTCGATCCGATCCAACGCCACGAGCACCGGCAAGATTGCCGAGCAGACGCTCGCCAGGGCCGGGACACGCTCGGAACACCCGACGATCACGAATCGATCTACCACGCCCGCACCCGTGGAACCCGCAGTTAGTATCCGAAACAACGGATACCCCGCGTCGGAAATCGAGGGCTGTACATGGATATTCGACCCTGTGCCCGTCTGTTCGCCGTGATCGCCGCCGCAGGGTGCCTCGGATTGTTCGTGACTCCCGCGACCGCGGCCGGTGGGGGCATTTCCGGCCTGGTCGAGGGTCCCGCGCGTCCCGTCGGTGCGGGCAACGCCCGCGCGTACGTCGCCCTCGACGACGACGGCACGCCGGCCACGATCGGGGTTCGGCTCGACGCGGCCGCGCTCGACGAACTGCCCGGCGGCGTGCTGCCGACCACCGACGAGTACGTGCTCGATCTGCCCGAACAGGCGAAGGCCACGCCGTTCGACCACGTCACCCTCGACTGGAATTCGCACGGCCACAACCCCGAGCACGGTTTCGACGTGCCGCACTTCGACGTGCATTTCTATCTGCTCGACAGGGCGACAGTGGCCACGATCGACCCGTTCGTCCCCGGCTACGTCCAGGCAGCCACCACCCTGCCGGACCCGAGATACGTGCCCGCGGGCTACGCACCGGGCGGGGATCCGCTGATGTCGACGGTCCCGCGCATGGGCCTGCACTGGGTCGACACCGCCGAATCGGGACACCACCTCACCGAGACGGTGTTGTACGGCACGTGGAACGGACGGCAGGCGTTCGTCGAACCGATGATGAGCCGCGACTGGCTCGCATCCCGGCCGCTGTTACACGAGCAGTTGCCGCAGCCCGACGCGTACCAGCGCACCGGCCTCTACCCCACCACGTACGCGGTGTGGTGGGACGAGGCGGACCAGACGTACACGATCGAGCTCGGCGGATTGACGATGCGCGAGGCGTCGTAAGGGTCCGCCGACGGGGAAGACAGCCGCGCGCGGTCGCCCGCGCGCGGCTGTCTCCTGCCTCCGCCGATCCGCGCTATCGACCCGGTCCCGTACTCATCCGGCCCCGTGTGATGACGATGCCGTGATGGGTTCCGGACCGCAGCCACCGGCCGAGCGTCGGACCTGCGGCCTGCACGCCCACCCGGGCGTACCGGAAGCGGCCGCGCAGCTTGGCCGTCGCCCGCAACAGTCCCCCGCCCTCGAGGGGCTGTGCGAACGTCAGCCCACCGGCGATGGGCAACTCGGGGCCCTTGGGCGACGCCGTGGTCGTCACCTTCCACGACCCACCGGTCGCCGAGAACGTCCCGGTGACGTCGCCGGCGAACTCTGCCGGCACCTTCGGCAGATGCCAGTGCGTCCGGCCGCCGTGCACCGACGGCTCCGAGTCCACGGCGATGAACGGCACCGCCATCGACGGAATCACGCCCGGTCGCAGCACCGGGCTGGCCAGGATCTCCCGGTAGGGCCCGACCGGCGACTCGAGGTAGTCCACCATCATGGCGAGGGTGAACGGCAGCGTCGTCCCACCCGGCCCGAACTGCGCCGCGTCGGGGGTACTGCGGTGCCACCACAGGGTCGCGCGCACCGCCGCCGGCCAGGGCGGCGGGGGCGAGACGGGCCAGTCCTCCCGGTCCGTGCTGCTCTCAGGCACGCTCCACAGCATGTGCAGGTTCCTCTCGGCGGACGGTGGGCGTGGGCAGCAGCAGCGCGGCCGGAGCGTCGGCGGGCACTGTCGGCCGGACCGGCGCCACCGGCGCCACGGGGACGTAGCCCTCCCCGAGTGCGGGACGGGTGTCGGCTTCGCCCTTGTTGGGCCACAGAGCCATCGCGCGTTCGGCCTGCGCGGTGATGGTGAGCGAGGGATTCACACCCAGGTTCGCGCTGACTGCCGAGCCGTCGACGACGTGCAGCCCCGGATGCCCGTACGCGCGCAGGTAGGGGTCGACGACGCCGGTGTTCGGCGAGTCGCCGATGACGCAGCCACCGAGGAAGTGCGCGGTCATCGGAATGTTCACGAGGTCGGCGATCGAGCCGCCCGCATCACCGTCGAGCTTGTCCGCGACCCGCCGGATCGCCTCGTGTCCCACCGGTATCCACTCCGGCGGCGGCTCCCCGGGCCCGGGCTTGCTCGTCACACCGCGACCGAACGGGCTTCGGCGGCTCCGCAATTCGAGCGAGTTGTCGTCGGTCTGCATGACGAGCGCGATCACGGTGCGTTCGGACCAGTGCCGCACCGACAGGCTGCGCACGAACGCGCCCGGGTTGCGGGCGGCGACACCGAAGAACTTCACCAGTCGCGGTGCGCGGCCGCCCCCGTCCGTGAGCAGCGCCTGCAGCAGGCCGATGGCGTTGCTGCCCTTGCCGTATCGGACCGGTTCGATGTGCGTGTGGTCGTCCGGATGGAACGACGACGTGATCGCCACGCCGCGGGTGTAGTCGATCGTGGTGTCCTGTGCGGACGCGGCGAGCACCGCCTCCGAGTTGGTGCGCACGACCGTGCCGAGACGGGGCGACAGGTTCGGCAGCGCTCCGGTCTCCTGCATCGCCAGCAGCAACCGCGCGGTGCCGTACGTGCCGGCCGCGACGACGACCTGATCGGCGGTGAAGACCTTGCGGCGCTTACGGATCCGATTGGTGCTCTTCGTGTGGATCTCGTAGCCGCCACCCTCCCGCGGACGCACCTCGGTGACGGTCGTGAGCGGATGAACGGTCGCACCGGCCTTCTCGGCGAGGTACAGGTAGTTCTTGACGAGGGTGTTCTTGGCTCCGACCCGGCAGCCGGTCATGCACCCACCGCACTCGGTGCAACCGGTGCGATCGGGCCCGGCACCGCCGAAGAACGGATCCGGCACGGTCTCGCCGGGCGTTCCGAAGAACACCCCGACCGGCGTGGTCGTGAAGGTCTCACCGACACCCATATCCTCGGCGACCGAGCGCATCACCTCGTCGGCGGGAGTGGTCGACGGATTGGGGCGGACACCGAGCATCTTGGCGGCCTGGTCGTAGTACGGGCCGAGTTCGGCTTCCCAGTCGGTGATGTGGCCCCACTGGGGATCCCGGAAGAACGCCGACGGCGGCCGGTAGAGCGTGTTGGCGTAGTTGAGCGATCCCCCGCCGACCCCTGCGCCGGCCATCACCAGCACGTCGGGCAGCAGGTGGATGCGCTGGACGCCGTAGCAGCCGAGGGCCGGTGCCCACAGGTACTTGCGCAGCCGCCAGCTGGTCTTCGGCAGCTCGTCGTCGCCGAACCGCCGACCGGCCTCGAGGACACCGACGCGGTAGCCCTTCTCGGTCAACCGCAGTGCCGAGACACTGCCGCCGAAGCCCGAGCCGATCACGAGCACGTCGTAATGGGTCATGCGTCCACCTTCTCGGCGGCGGGTCGCGCCACGTAGTTCTCGGAGTCGAAACGTCGGGTGGCCTGCCGGAACTTCCACGTGAAGGTCGGCCACATCACGGAGTTGCGGCCCTTGCGGTCCAGGTACCAGCTCTGGCATCCGCCCGCGTTCCAGATCGTATCGGCGAGCATCGGATCCAGTCCGGAGTTGTACCGCCGCTGCGCACCGTCGGTCACCTCGACGGCGCTCAGCCGTCGGGTGCGCATCGTGCGGATCGCGTCGGCGATGTAGGTGGCCTGCGATTCGAGCATGTACACGATGGAACTGTGGCCGAGGTTGGTGTTCGGTCCGTACATGAGGAACAGGTTCGGGAAGCCGTGCACCGCCGTGCCGAGGTGCGCGGAGGGGCTGCCGTTCCACGTCTCGGCGAGGGTGCGCCCGCTGGTACCCCGAATATGCTGGGCCACAGGAGGTTCGGTCGGCGTGAAGCCGGTGCCGAAGATGATCGCGTCGACCTCGTACTCGTTGCCCTTGTCGTCGACGACGGCGTTCTCGGTGACCGCGGTGAGGCCGGAGGCGACCACGGTGACATTGGGCCGGGTGATCGCGGGGAACCAGTCGTTGGACAGCAGGATCCGCTTGCACATGATCCGGAAGTTCGGCTCGAGCTTCGCGCGCAGCTCCGGATCGGCGACCTGCCTCGCGAGGATCGACCGGGCCCGGCGTTCGAACAGCGGCACGATCCACTTGCGCGCGAACGGCTTGGTCATCCCGACCACGTAGGTTTCCTTCTGGCCGTAGACGGCCGCACGGACCGCCTTCTGCGCCGCCGGGAACCGGCGATAGAGCGCTTTGACCGGGGCCGCGATGGTGTGGTCGTGCTTGGGCATGACCCACGAGGCGGTCCGCTGGAAGAGCGTGAGATGAGCGACCTTGTCGACGATGGCGGGAACGAACTGGATCGCCGACGCTCCGGTACCGATCACGGCGACCCTCTTGCCGGTCAGGTCGTAGTCGTGGTTCCACTCGGCGGAGTGGAACATGCTGCCGCCGAACAGTTCCAGTCCCGGAACCTTCGGCAGGGTCGGGGTGGACAGGGCACCGGTGGCGGCGACGAGGACGTCGGCGGTCAGGTCACCTTTGGAGGTCGACACGAGCCAGCGCCCACGCGCGTCGTCCCACTGCGCATCGCGCAGTTCGCAGTCGAACACGGTCCGATCGGTCACTCCGGTTTCACGTGCGACGCGGCGAAGGTAGGCGTAGATCTCGGCCTGGGTGCCGTGTGCCTTCGACCAATCCGGCTCGGGGGCGAAGGAGAACGAGTACAGCGCGCTGGGCACGTCGCACGCGGCGCCGGGGTAGTTGTTCACCCGCCAGGTTCCGCCGACGTCGTCCCCGCGTTCGATCACGACGACATCCGCCTTCGGATCCTCGCGCAACAGCGTTGCGGCCATTCCGATTCCGCCGAACCCGGCCCCTACGACGAGGGTGTGCACGTGGTTGGGGAGCGTTGCCGAACTCATTTCATCACCAGCGCTTTCCAGACGGGGAGCAGCCGCTCCCGGAATTCACGATCGGATTCGGGGGTACGCATGAGGGAGGACACCGCGAAACCGCGGGCCAGTTCGATACTCAGGTCGATGGCGTCCGGACTGATCCGGTCGCCCATGATCTCGAGACAGCCGACGTGCAGGGCGTCGGACACCTTCCGCTCCAAGGGGATCATCGCCTCGTGCAGAGCGGGGTCGGTACGGGCGGCGACCCACAGTTCGAGTGCGGCGTCGAACAGCGGCCCGACGAACGCGTCGAACAGCGTCTCGAGCGCGCGGTCCGGTTCGGGCCGTGCCTCGAGAATCTCCGCGAGCCGTTTGTCGACGAGGTGCGCGACGGCCGCGACGACGAGCGATTCCTTGGTCGGGAAGTGGTGCAACTGGGCGCCGCGGGATACGCCGGCGCGTTTGGCGATTCCCTGCGTGCTGGTGCCCGCGTATCCCAGTTCGACGAGGGAGTCGACGGCGGCGTCGAGCAACTTGGCTCTCGTCGCCGCGGTTCGCTGGGCCTGCGTGCGGGGCACACCGGCTGTGGTGTCGGTCACGAAACCGAGAGTAACGGTAAAACTACAAACAGTCCAGACTGTTTGTAACTTTATTTTTCGGGGCTCCGAGGACGGTCAGTCGGCCTCCCGGCGCATCGGCACATGGTCGATCCCGGCCTCGGGATAGTTCGGCCCGGTCCGGCGGAAACCCCAGCGGCCGTACCACTTCTCCAGATACGCCTGCGCCGAGATCTCCATCGGACGCGGGAAGTCGCCGATCACGGCATCGAGCAGCCGCGCCGCGTGCCCGCGCCCGCGGAAGTGCTTCGCGGTGGCGACCCGCCCGATGTGGATCACCGGTCCCTCGTCGAGGACCCGCAGGGTCGCCACCACATCGCCGTCGACCTCGGTCCAGTACAGCGTGGTGGTCGGTGCGAGATCGAGACCGTCGAGCTCGGGTTCGCAGACGATCCCCTGCTCGTAGACGAACACCTCGAGGCGTAACCGGACTATCCGATAGAGGGTTGCCGGGTCGATGCGGTCGAGCGTCGCGGAGCGGATGGACGGCACGATGCCAGACTGGCACATTTCCGGACCGGGGCAACGAAAAGAGCGAGTGGACCACCCCGAAGGGTGATCCACTCGCTCGAGTGCAGTTGGGAGTTTCCGCTCAGACGAGCAGCTCCGCGATCTGGATCGTGTTGAGCGCAGCACCCTTGCGCAGGTTGTCGCCCGAGACGAACAGGGCCAGGCCCCGTCCGTCCGGCACGCCCGGATCCTGCCGGATGCGGCCCACGAGCGACGGGTCGTTGCCCGCGGCGGCCAACGGCGTCGGCACGTCGACGAGCGACACACCGGGAGCGTTCGCCAGCAGTTCCTTCGCGCGCTCGACCGACAGCGGCCGCTCGAACTCGGCGTTGATCGACAGCGAGTGACCGGTCACGACCGGGACGCGCACGCACGTGCCCGACACGAGCAGATCCGGCAGGCCCAGGATCTTGCGCGACTCGTTGCGCAGCTTCTGGTCCTCGTCGGTCTCGCCCGAGCCGTCGTCGACGAGCGAACCGGCGAGCGGCAGCACGTTGAACGCGATCGGCGCGACGTACTTCTCCGGCGCCGGGAAGTCGACGGCGCTGCCGTCGTGGACGAGCTTGTCGGCGTCGGCGATCACCGCGCGCGCCTGGCCGAGGAGCTCCTCGACGCCGGCGATGCCGCTGCCGGACACGGCCTGGTAGCTCGAGACGATCAGGCGCTGCAGACCCGCCTCGTCGTGCAGAACCTTCAGGACCGGCATCGCGGCCATCGTGGTGCAGTTCGGGTTGGCGATGATGCCCTTCGGCGGGTTCTTCGCCTGCTCGGGGTTGACCTCGCTGACGACGAGCGGGACCTCGGGGTCCTTGCGCCACGCCGACGAGTTGTCGACGACGGTCGCGCCGGCCGCCGCGAAGCGCGGGGCCTGCGCACGCGAGAGGGTCGCGCCCGCCGAGAACAACGCGATGTCGATGCCCTTCAGGTCCTCGTCGGACGTCGCCGCGGCGTCCTCGACGACGATCTCCTCACCGCGGAACGGCAGCTTCTTGCCCGCCGAGCGGGCCGAGGCGAAGAACCGCACCTTTTCGGCAGGAAAGTTGCGCTCCTCGAGGAGGGTGCGCATGACGATGCCGACCTGGCCGGTGGCACCTACAACAGCAATGGTGGTCATGATTACCGTCCCGTTCCGGCGTGGACGACGGCTTCTTCCTCGCCGCCGAGGTCGAATGCGGCGTGCAGGGCACGGACCGCATCGTCGAGGTCGGTGTCGTCGACCAGCACCGAGATGCGGATCTCCGACGTGGAGATGAGATCGATGTTGATGCCGGCCGCGGCGAGCGCCTCGCAGAACTTCGCGGTCACGCCCGGGTGGCTCTTCATCCCGGCCCCGACGAGCGACACCTTGCCGATGTGATCGTCGAACAGCACCTGGGTGAAGCCGATCTCGTCCTGCTGCTTGGTCAGCAGCTCGACGGCGCGCGGACCGTCGGCCATGGGCAGGGTGAAGGTGATGTCGGTCTTGCCGGTCTCGACCTTCGAGATGTTCTGCAACACCATGTCGATGTTGATCTCGGCGTCGGCCACGGCCCGGAAGACCTTCGCCGCGTAGCCGGGGGTGTCGGGCAGGCCGACGACGGTGACCTTGGCTTCGCCGCGATCGTGCGCGACGCCGGTGATCAGGGCCTCTTCCACGGGGATGTCCTCCATCGATCCGGACACGATCGTGCCGGGCTTGGTGGTGTACGACGAACGAACGTGCACGGGCACGTTGTAGCGGCGGGCGTACTCGACGCAACGCAGCATGAGCACCTTCGCACCGCACGCGGCGAGCTCGAGCATCTCCTCGAAGGAGACCTTGTCGAGCCGCTGCGCGTCCTTGACGATGCGCGGGTCGGCAGTGAACACACCGTCGACGTCGGTGTAGATCTCGCAGACGTCGGCGTCCAGCGCTGCCGCCAGCGCGACGGCGGTGGTGTCCGATCCGCCGCGACCGAGCGTGGTGATGTCCTTGCTGTCCTGGCTGACGCCCTGGAAGCCCGCGACCAGGACGATGCTGCCCTCGTCGAGCGCGGCCCGGACACGCCCCGGCGTGACGTCGATGATCTTGGCGTTGCCGTGGCTGCCGGTGGTGATCACGCCGGCCTGGGAGCCGGTGAACGAGCGAGCCTCGGCGCCGAGCGAGTGGATGGCCATCGCGACGAGAGCATTGGAGATGCGCTCACCGGAGGTGAGGAGCATGTCCATCTCGCGGGCCGGCGGCACCGGGCACACCTGCTGAGCGAGGTCCAGCAATTCGTCGGTGGTGTCGCCCATCGCGGAGACGACCACGACGACGTCGTTGCCCGCCTTCTTGGTCTCGACGATCCGTTCAGCGACGCGCCGGATCCGCTCGGCCGTCGCGACCGAGGATCCTCCGTACTTCTGGACGACGAGTGCCACGCTGGCGAACCTCCGGGTATTGGGTGCAAGTCCAGGAAGCGAGTCTACCGATGAGGCCCCGGACGAACCCGCTCGGGCCGTCCAGCGCCTCCGGCGCCCGTGTGTCCTTGTGGCGGTTCCGGGCGCCGGTTGTGTACACCGGCGCGGAGCGCGCGGAGGGCTAGCGTGAGTGCATGGACGCCCGCCGCCGCGTCGCTGCCGCCCGGGTGGCCCGGCTCGCCACAGCGGACGGGTTCGGCACGCCGCACGTGGTGCCGATCGTGTTCGCCCTGGACGGCGACGCGATCCACACCTGCGTCGACGACAAGCCGAAGACCACCCGGCGGCTGCGTCGCCTGACCGACATCGCCGAGAACCCGCGGGTGAGCGTGCTCGTCGACCACTACAGCGACGACTGGTCGCAGCTCTGGTGGATTCGCATCGACGGCATCGCCACGATCCACGACGCGGACACCGAGGCGGGCGCCACCGGACTCGACGCTCTGGCCCGCAAGTACCCGCAGTATCGAGTACGACGGCCGCCGGGACCGGTGATCACGATCGACCGGCTGCGCTGGCGCTCATGGTCGGCCTGAGCCACGACGACGGTCGCCGAGGTCCTCGACGTCGGCCACCCGGTGATCACGGCCGCGGGTCGGTGCGGACCCACCGGCGCCGGTCACTCTGCGTGGCCCCGGTGCAGCGACGGCACAGGACGACTCCGTGCTCCCCGAGCTCCGCCAGATACAGCGCTTCGCTCCACGGCACGTGCGCGAAGCGATCCAGACGGGCACGAGAGAGCGGAACTCCGCACAAGGTCTGATTCGTGCCGGGCGTCCATGCATGCGTATCACCGCGCGGGTACCGGATCCCGTCGCTGTCGATCCACCGGCTCGATGCCGCGACCGCGGGTTCGGTTCGCTGGGCCATGAGTCGGGTTCCCACGGCCGGGTGAAATCATGCCGACCCGGGGAAAGGTGCAATCGGCACCGGCCGGAAGAACACCGGGAGCCGGCCACGGCGACGATTCCGTTCCGCCGAGGGTTGTTTCGCAATGCCGCGGGATGGGAACAGGACTTCTTGTTCGACGCGGACTCCACGGTTCAGCAGGGACCGAATTTCCGTGCCACCCTTACAGATCAGGGAGAATCCCCATGCGCAAGACAATCATTGCCGTCCTCGCCACGACCACGGTCGCCTTCACCGGCGCCGGCCTTGCCCATGCCGACACCTCCGCCCCGGCCCCCTCGGCTGTTGTCGCCCAAGCCGAAAACGATCCCGACGACGGTGACAACACGGGCCTGTGGGGCCTGCTCGGCCTTGCCGGACTGGTCGGCTTGGCCGGACTCAAGCGACGCAACGCGCCGGCGACACCCGTTGCAGACACCACCGCCTACGGCACCGACCCCAACCGCCGCTTGTAATCGCGGTCGACCTGTGGTCCTGCGCACCGGTCGCAGGACCACAGGTCGGGCGGGCGCGACGCGTCCCGGTCGTCGATATCGCCGACAGACCTCGACTCAAGTCTTTTTCGAGGTCAAGTCCTCGACGGGAGCCGAGGCGGCATTGGCCTTGACCGACGCAATACCGTTCTGAGCCGCTGCCTTCGAGGTGTAACCCTGACTGGCCGCGATGATCTCACCGTTGGCTGCTTTCAATCGGAACCGGAAATCCCCGCCGGTGTCCTTGAAGAGCTCGAACCTGGCAGACATGACACCTCCACTGCGATGCCCACGACGGTCGCAGACCCCGTATCACCACGGTAGGTCGCGCTCTCGAACACCGGCTGTGGAACAGCGTGATCGCCTGTGGCACTGCGTGACTGTGCTTGCCGCCTGCGGACCGACACGGAACGGAAGGTCAGTGCGCCGGAAGATCAGCGCGCCGGAAGATCAGTGCGCCGCCGTGTACTCGTCGACGAGCGACTGAGGTATGCGTCCGCGGGCAGGGACCTCGTAACCGGCCTGGACGGCCCACTCCCGGATCTCCTTGGAACTCGGTGAACCCGAGACGCCGGCCGGGCTTCCTCGCCGCTTGCGCCCTCCGACGCGGGTGGCATGCGCCACGTAGGGCTCGATCTTCTTGCGGAAGTCCCGAGCGTTCTTCTTGTTCAGATCGATGGTGTATTCGACCCCGTCGAGTGCAAAACTTATCGTCTCCCCCTCCTCTTCCAACGGGGTTCCGTCGATGTCGTCGAATATTTCGACAACGGTTCTTTTCGCCACAGGAAACCTCCATTTCCGGTATTCGAACGGGTCCGAAAGCAGTGTACATACCGACGGTATGAATTGTCCGAAATCATTGAATCGCCGCTCAGAAGTGTTGGCTGCCGCCGATTCCGACCTCGACGACGTCACGCGAGCCGAAATGGATTCGGCAGGTGTCGATCAACGAATCGCCCCCGAAAAATACCGCGAGGAATCTTTGCGAGCGGCAGGGCCGGGTCCCGAAAATGATCACCGAGTCGGCGCGCGTAGCGGCAGCGATCGGACAGATCTCGCCGATCTCCCCGGTCGGGAAATTCCATGCTTTCGGTCGAGCGAGATGCCGCGGCCGCTCCGACCACGCCGGGGTCCCGGGAATCCGAACGTGCCGTCACAGGAGATCGCCGCGATCGAAGCACCGAGCGCGCCTACGGTCGACTCGGCGCAGCCATGACGGGTTGGTACCGGCGAAATACTGTCCACCACAGGGCAATAGGCACCACTCGTCCTCCGGGTCCGGCCCACGGAGACCGGTGCGGTCGGGTCGGGAACACGTGCACCGGAAGCATGTAGGGGAAGACGCACGCGAGCCGCGCACCGTCACCTGCGCTCGCCCCGAGTCGGCAACCGGACCTCTCGGTCGGGTTGCCGTTGGGCATCGCGCGCCCTTCGCGCCCTCCCGGCAACGGCCGGGTCGGGGCCGAGCAGCTCGCCCGGACCGAGGAGACCCACCGCCTGGCCGGCCGCGCGGGTGCGGGTCACGTCCTCACCCTGCAGGGTTGTCCTCCATGTCCGGATCACCGGTTTCGGCCGCGCCCATTCTGTGAGATGGGTCGCCCCCCTCTGGGCCCGACTGGGCCGAGACGAGTACACTGCCAGGCATGCAGCGCGCCCTTCTCCTCGGCCGCCGCGGCGGGATCTGACCAGACCGGCTTCCCGTCGCGGGGTTTCGACGCGCCGGTCGATATTCTGATTCGGACCCACAGGTCCACATTTTCTTTGGAGCACGTCATGTCACCCGCCGACGCATTCACTTCCGGTTCGCGCACCATCACGCCGCCGAGCAAGCCGGCTCCGGCCGACCAGCCGTCCTGGAACAAGCAGAAGAACTCCTCGATGCCGGTCTACCGGTACCTGCCGTTCGCGGAGGAGGTCGAGCCGATCTCGCTGCCCGACCGCACCTGGCCCGACAAGGTCATCGACCGGGCACCCGCGTGGTGCGCCGTCGACCTGCGGGACGGCAACCAGGCGCTGATCGACCCGATGAGCCCGGCCCGCAAGCGCCGCATGTTCGACCTGCTGGTCCGGATGGGCTACAAGGAGATCGAGGTCGGCTTCCCCTCGGCGAGCCAGACCGACTTCGACTTCGTCCGCGAGATCATCGAGGACGGCGCGATCCCTGACGACGTGACGATCCAGGTGCTGACCCAGTCGCGGCCGGAACTGATCAAGCGGACCTTCGAGGCCTGCGCCGGCGCACAGAACGTGATCGTCCACTTCTACAACTCGACGTCGATTCTGCAGCGTCGCGTCGTGTTCCGGGCCGACAAGGAAGCGATCAAGAAGATCGCCACGGATGCCGCCGAACTGGTGCTGGAAGAGGCGAAGAACCACCCCGACACGAACTGGCGCTGGGAGTACTCGCCCGAGTCGTACACCGGAACCGAACTGTCGTACGCCAAGGAGGTCTGCGACGCGGTCGTCGACGTTCTGGGCGCGACCCCCGAGAACCCGGTCATCATCAACCTGCCGGCCACGGTCGAGATGGCGTCGCCGAACGTGTACGCCGACTCGATCGAGTGGATGCACCGCAACCTGGCCAAGCGCGACAGCATCATCCTGTCGTTGCACCCGCACAACGACCGCGGTGAGGGTGTCGCCGCGGCGGAGCTGGGTTACATGGCCGGCGCCGACCGCATCGAAGGCTGCCTGTTCGGCAACGGTGAGCGCACCGGCAACGTCTGCCTGGTGACCCTGGGCCTGAACCTGTTCAGCCGCGGTGTCGACCCCCAGATCGACTTCTCGAACATCGACGAGATCCGGCGCACGGTCGAGTACTGCAACCAGCTGCCGGTTCCCGAGCGGCACCCGTACGGCGGCGACCTGGTCTACACGGCCTTCTCCGGAAGCCACCAGGACGCCATCAACAAGGGCATGGACCAGATGAAGGTCGACGCCGACGACTCCGATCAGGACGTCGACGACATCGTCTGGGCGGTCCCCTACCTGCCGATCGACCCGAAGGACGTCGGACGCAGCTACGAGGCCGTGATCCGCGTCAACAGCCAGTCCGGCAAGGGCGGCGTCGCGTACATCATGAAGCACGACCACGGCCTGAACCTGCCGCGGCGTCTGCAGATCGAGTTCTCCAGCGCGGTGCAGAAGGTTACCGACGGTGAGGGCGGCGAGGTCAGCCCCAAGGAGATGTGGGACATCTTCCACGAGGAGTACCTGGCCCCGGTCACGCCGCTGGAGCGGATGCGCCAGAAGGTCACCGCTTCGGAAACCGACGACGGCACCGACCGCATCGTCGCGACCGTCAAGGTCGACGGCGTCGAGAAGGAGATCGAGGGCGAGGGCAACGGCCCGCTCGCCGCGTTCGTCGACGCGCTGGAGACGATCGGCTACCGCGTCGCCGTGCGCGGATACGCCGAGCACGCGATGTCGGCCGGCGACGACGCGAACGCCGCCGCCTACGTCGAGGCGGACGTGACCCGGCCCGACGGAACCACCAAGCTGGTCTGGGGCGTGGGTATCGCTCCGTCGATCACCACGGCCTCGCTGCGCGCGGTCGTCTCGGCGGTCAACCGGGCGCACTGATTCCGCTCGCCGTTCGGCCTGCATTCGGACAAACGCGGCGGTACTCTTCGGGAAGTCTCCCGGGGGTGCCGCCGCGTTTGCTGTTTCTCCCGGCGTGACGGCTCCCCTCCGGATCGGGACTCGAAGTTCACACGGGACGAGAGGGAAGCTCCATGGATTTCTGGGACATCATCTGGTTCATCATCGTCAGCTTCGCGTTCATCGCCTACCTGATCATGCTGTGGATGATCATCGGCGACCTGTTCCGCAATCGTGAGCAGTCCGGTTGGGTGAAGGCGATCTGGATCATCTTCCTGTTCATCTTCCCGTTGCTCACCGCGCTGGTGTACCTGATCGTCCACGGCGACGGCATGGCCAAGCGGAGCGCGCGTGAAGCCGCCGAGTTCAAGACCGCCCAGGACAACTACATCCGCGAGGTCGCGGGCAAGTCGCCCGCCGAGCACATCGCCGACGCCAAGGCGCTCCTCGACGCCGGGACCATCACCGAGGACGAGTACCAGGCGCTGAAGGCCAAGGCCCTCTCCTGAGGCGCCTGCGGCGGCGGTGTGCCTTTTCGGCGGTCGGAGGCGCCGGATGGGCACACCGGCGCGGAGCGCCGCAGGCACACCGGCCCCACCGCGACCACGTCGTCCTGCAGCAGGATCGCGATACCCGCGACCGGCTCGCCGACGAGCAGGTCCCGCAGCTGCTCGTCGTCGGGTTCGGGTGCGTGCCGCACCACGATGTCCTGAGTACGCAGCGACGCTCAGACGCGGCGCGCAACCGTGGTGTCGCCGACGATCACGTAGGCACCTGCCCCGATCGCGGTCGTCTCGTTCTCGAGCACGGAACTCACCTCCGCCGGCCGTCTCCCCCTCGATCCCTGCGTCCGATCCCAGGGGAGCACGCGCGGCACACGCCCGCATCCGCCCACGGCCGGTCTGTGAGCGATTCCGGCCGCCCGGCCGGGGTGTGACTACACGGACACCACTCGGCTCCGCAGCCCGAACGCAGCTGTGGAAAACTCGCCGGGGTGGGTACTAGCACTGGAATCACCACGCGCGGCCGGGTGGCGTTGCGCGCGGCGAAGGCAGCCGCGTGGGCGTCGCAGAAGGCCGGACGCGGCAAGGGCTCGATGATCGGCGGGCTCATCGCCCTGAAGATCGATCCGACGCTGATGAAGCAGCTCGGTCACGGCCGGAGAACGGTGCTCGTCACCGGCACCAACGGCAAGTCCACCACGACCCGCATGACCGCGGCCGCGCTCGCAACGCTCGACGACGTCGCGACGCAGCCGGACGGGGCGAACATGGACGCCGGCATCGTCTCCACCCTCGCCTCGAACCTCACCGCGCCGCTCGCCGCGATCGAGGTCGACGAGCTGCACACCCCGCACGTCGCCGACGCACTCGATCCGCAGGCGATCGTGCTGCTCAATCTCAGCCGCGACCAGCTCGACCGCGTCGGCGAGATCAACATGATCGAACGCAAGTTGCGCGCGGGTCTGCAGCGTCACCCCGATGCCGTGATCGTCGCCAACTGCGACGACGTCCTCGTCACCTCCGCGGCCTACGACAACCCGAACGTGGTGTGGGTAGCCGCGGGTGCCGGCTGGGCCAACGACTCGGTCAGCTGCCCGCGCTCCGGCGAGCCCATCGTCCGCGACGGCGACCACTGGTACAGCAGTGGCTCCGATTTCGCCCGGCCCCAACCTCATTGGTGGGTCGACGACGAGAACCTGTACGGCCCGGACGGGCTGGTGCTGCCGATGAAGCTGACCCTGCCCGGTCGCGCCAATCGCGGCAATGCCGCGCAGGCGGTCGCCGCCGCGGTCGCGCTCGGCGCCGATCCGGCCGAGGCGGTCGCCGCGGCCTCCATCGTCGAAGAGGTCGCCGGTCGGTATTCGACGGTGCAGGTCGGCCCGCATTCGGTGCGCATGCTGCTGGCGAAGAATCCCGCCGGCTGGCAGGAAGCGTTGTCCATGATCGACCCGACCGTCGACGGTCTGGTCATCGCCGTCAACGGTCAGGTGCCGGACGGCGAGGACCTGTCGTGGCTCTGGGATGTGCGGTTCGAACACTTCGACGGCGTGCAGGTCGTCGCGTCCGGTGAACGCGGAACCGACCTCGCGGTCCGCCTCACCTACGCGGGCGTCGAACACACCCTGGTGTCGGATCCGTTGCGCGCCATCGCTTCCTGCCCTCCCGGCCGGGTAGAGGTACTCGCCAACTACACCGCGTTCCGGGATCTGAACACTGCGCTCGCGAAGGGGTCCGCACATGCCTGAGTCGACCGTGCGTATCGGGTTGGTCCTGCCCGACGTCATGGGCACCTACGGGGACGGCGGCAACGCGCTCGTGCTGCGCCAGCGTCTGCGGATGCGCGGGTACGACGCCGAGATCGTCCCCATCGGCCTGGAGGATCCGGTGCCGGAATCGATGGACCTGTACACACTCGGCGGCGCCGAGGACTCGGCGCAGCGGCTCGCGACCCGGCACCTGCTGCGATACCCGGGACTGCAGCGCGCCGCGGAGCGCGGCGCACCGGTGCTGGCGATCTGCGCGGCCATCCAGGTGCTCGGCCACTGGTACGAGACGTCGGCCGGTGAACGCGTCGACGGTGTCGGCCTGCTCGACGTGACCACCACACCGCAGAAGACCCGCGCGATCGGCGAGATCGTGATCTCCCCCGCCGTCGAAGGCCTCACGCAGCCGCTCACCGGGTTCGAGAACCACCGTGGCGGAACGACTCTCGGATCGTCGGCGCGGGGCCTGGGCCGGGTGACCCGCGGCGTCGGCAACGGTGTCGGCGACGGCCTCGAAGGCGCCGTGCAGGGCTCGGTGTTCGGTACGTACCTTCACGGTCCGGTGCTGGCCCGCAATCCGGAGCTGGCCGATCTGCTGCTGGCGCGCGCGCTCGGCGTCGACGCACTCGCGCCGCTGGATCTTCCGGAGGTCGAACGGCTGCGCCGCGAGCGTCTGCGGACGAACTGACCGGACCGGTTCAGCCCCGGCCGCCGACGTGCTCGACGACGAGTTCGGCGAGCGCCTCGGGGGCCTCGTCCGGGATCCAGTGGCTCACTCCGGGCAGCGTCTCGAACCGGAACGGGCCGGTGACCCAGCGGCCGCTCGCCGCGGGGCCGGCCCGTCCGATCGCGAAGTCGCCGTCGCTCCACACCATCAGCGTGGGCACCGGCACCCGGCCGACGGCCTCGCGCGGCGACCACGTCGACAACGCCCGGTACCAGTTCAGACCGCCGCGTACCGCGGCGCGATCCGCCAGTCGCGCCGCGTCGCGGGCGGCGGCCTGCGCCGGCTGACCGCTGCGCCGGAGCACCCGGCGGGCCGTCTTCTCGTCGGCGAACAGCCTCTCGGGCAGCCAGGGCAGCTGGTAGAAGAGCATGTACCAGGAGCGGAACAGTTGCAGGCTCGTGCCCAGCGCCCGGACGAACGCGGCGGGATGCGGCACCGACACCGCGGTGAGCGAACGCACCAGCTCCGGATGGCGGGCGGCGGTCGCCCACGCGACGATCGCGCCCCAGTCGTGCCCGACCAGGTGGACCGGCCGCCCGATCCGGTCGATGAGCGCCACCGTGTCGGCGACGAGTTCGGACTGCCGATAGTCACGGCGCCGGCGCGGGCGGGCACCGGGCGAGTAGCCGCGTTGGTCCGGTGCGATCGTGCGGTACCCGCGGGCGTGCAGCAACGGTGCCACGCCGTCCCACGAGCGGGCGTCCTGCGGGAATCCGTGCAAGAGCACTATCGGTTCGCCATCGGGCGGTCCCTGATCGCGGACGTCGAAGGTCAGTCCCGCCCTGCTGATCGATTCGATGCGCTCCGGCACCCGGCCCCCCGTTGCGAACTCCCCCGAACCGCGAACTGCCCCTGAACAGGGGTTCGGCCCGAATATTCGCTTTACGCGAACTCCGGGCCGGATCTCTGCTTCACGAGCCTCTGTCGTCCTCGGACGTCTGCTCGATTCGCACCAACGATGTTACGCGCGTCACAATCGACAGCGCAAGTGCATTTCCGGCCGAGATCGCCTGATCGGCCAGCGCCGACACTTCCGGCCGTTGCACCAGCTCGCGCACGGCCGTGACCGGGGCGAAGAGCCACTCGACGGTGCCGACGATCTTCTCGACGCCCACCAGCGTCGCGTCGACCCTGTCGATCGAGCTACCGAGCCGATCCACAACGGTCTCGAAGTCCCCGAGCCTCGAATCGAAGGAAGCGAGCACACGGTTGAACTCGTCGAGTGATGCCGCGATCCCACCGGAGACGTCGTCGATCCGGGCGATCGTCGCGTCGGCGTTCAGCGCTGCGGCGGTGAGGCGCCGCAGCCGGCTCGGATCGTTCGGCCTTGTCTGATCCACCACGTCGGCTCCCCCTCCCCCGCTCACGGCTCTCGCCGTGGGCTGTCACTTCGCGTCGGCACCGTCCAGCAGCCACCGGTCGCCCTCACGCTCCAGCGTGATCAGGAACCGCGTGGCGTCGGTGCGCCCCTCCGGCACGGCCACATTCTTCACATCCTGGTCGAGGAACACCAGGACCGTCGCGCGGTCGCCGTCGACGGTTTCGACAGCGGCGTGATCGGCGCGCGCAACCGAGCTGCCCTGTCCGTTCTCCACCAGCGACCGCAACTCTCCGGCGACCGTGTTGTACTTCTGCGCGAACTCGTCCGTGGAGATTTCGGTGACCGCGGCGAGCGAGGCGTCGAAACTCTGGAAGTCGTAGGTGCCCAGCGTGATCGCGTACTCGCGGGCGCTGTCGAGCGCCTCGGTGCGCAACCGGTCCGCCGAGTCGGCCCGCCACCACAGCACGGCGAAGACCCCGGCGGCGATCGCGAGCACGAGAACCAGGCCCTTCACGATCCACTGCCGACCCGATCCGGCGTCGTTCGACGTCCGCTCGGGAACCTCGATTGCTTCGAAGGGTGCGGTCACCTCAGGAGCCTTGCCGTCCGACGTATCCGTCGTTGCCATCAGTCGCGCATTCCTTCCAGCGATTTCGCCGTTCGTTGAAACTCCGCCGTTTGAAACTCCGCCGTTTGAAACTCGGCCGTTCATGAAACTCGACACGGGGGCAGCGGTTCGACCGCTGCCCCCGGTCCGGACACGATTCCCCTGTCGTCGTGTTCCGAAATCCCCCCGACCATCCCCCGACCCGAGGGACACACGGCTCCCCCCGCCGTGTGCCCCCCAACTCGACCGTCAGCCCTGCACGACGGCCGAGAGTCCTCCACGCAATTCGTGCTTGACGACCTTGCCGCTTGCGTTGCGCGGCAGGGCCTCGACGACCACCACTTCCTTCGGGTGCTTGTAGCGCGCCAGGTTCTCGTCGAGGTACGGCTGCAGTTCCTCGATCGTGAGATCGTCGGCACCGGGAGCCAGTGCGACGACCGCGACCGGAACCTCGCCCCACTTGGCATCCGGACGGCCGATCACCGCAGCCTCGAGCACCTTCTCGTGGCCGTACAGGACGTTCTCGACCTCGGCGCAGTAGATGTTCTCGCCGCCGGAGATGATCATGTCCTTCTTGCGGTCCACGACGTAGACGAAGCCCTCTTCGTCGACGCGCACGAGGTCGCCGGAGTGGAACCAGCCGCCGGCGAACGCATCCGCGGTCGCAGCCTCGTTGTTCCAGTACTCGCGCATCATGGTCGGTCCGCGGTAGACGATCTCACCGACCTCGCCGGGAGCGACGTCGTTCATCTCGTCGTCGACGACGCGAGCCTGGATCGTCGGGATGACCTGGCCGACGGAACCGAGCTTGCGAATCGCGTCCTCACCGTCGAGAACACACGTGATCGGCGACATCTCCGTCTGCCCGAACACGGCGACATTGAAGGCGTCGGGGAACGTCTCGGCCATGGCCCTCAGGATCGTGTCCGAGCTCGGGGCCGCACCCCAGGAGATGTTGCGCAGCGACAGCTTGCGCGGATTCGCCTGCTGCGCAGCGCACATCGCCTGCCACTGCACCGGTACGAGGAACAGGCTGGTCACGCGCTCGGCCTCGAGCACGTCGAGCAGGGTGTTCGGGTCGAACGCGCCGACCGGGTAGATGACGGTCGTCTGGCCGAGCATGAGGCTCGGAGCCATCGAGCCGAGCGCGGCGATGTGGAACATCGGCGACGCACAGAAGCCGATGTTGTCGTCGCCGAACATGTGGAAGGCGCGGATGCAGGTAAGGGACTGCGCTTCCATGTTCGAGTGCGTCAGCACCGCACCCTTGGGCCGGCCCGTCGTTCCCGAGGTGTACATGATCAGCGCGGGCGTGTCGTTCGGAATGTCCAGGGGCGCATGCGCTTCCCCTTCTTCCGCGACGAGGTCCTCGTAGGCCACCGCGTCGCCCTGCGGGTCCGCGCCGACGGTGACGACCAGGTCCAGACCCTCGGACTGTGCACGCGCGGCGTCCGCGAGCGGGACGAGCGGCCCCTCCACGACGATGGCCTTGGAACCGGAGTCCGCGATGAGGAAGGCCACCTCGGGCGGCGTGAGCCGGAAGTTGACCGGCACGGCGATCGCGCCGAGCGCGTTCGCGGCAAGCACGGTTTCGAGGTACTCGGGGCGGTTGAGCATCAGGATGATGACGCGATCGCCGAAACCGACACCGCGCCGCGACAGTGCGTCGGCGAGCTTGTTCACCCGCTCGTCGAGCTGCGCCCAGGTGATCGACTCACCCTGGAATCGCAGCGCCGTGCGCTCGGGGATCATCAGTGCGTGGCGCGCAACCTGGTTGTTCCAGTTGTTGTTGCGGAAGCGCATGGACTCCGAGCGTGCGGAGGTAGCGGTCATCGACTGTTCCTCTCGAGGGGACGGGGAGCGAACCGGCGGGGTCGGCACTGTTACGTTGTGACACACATTACAGATGCCGAAAGGTATGCGCCAGGCCCTTTGTTAACGTGGATTCTCTGATTTTTCGGACGTTCGCGGGCACGTGATTCCGGAGGGACTCCGCCCACAGGATCTCGTAATCCGCTGGTCGGCACGGTGTGCACCGGTGAACAGGCCGCAGGAGCACACCGTCAACCAGTGGCGACAAGTGCACCGTCGGTCGTCAGGCGAAACGCGGGGGTCGCTTCTGCAGCATCGCGGTGGCGCCCTCGAAGAAGTCCGCGGACGTCAGCAGCTCCGTCTGGCCGGCCTTCTCGCGTTCGAGCGCCTCGTCCAGTGCACCGAGCGTCGCTGCGTTCAGCGCCTGTTTGGTCAGGGCCAGCGCGCGTCGCGGTCCCGCCGCGGTCCGTGCCGCGACCGTCCGGACGTGGTCGAGGAGCTGATCGTCCGGCAGTGTCTTCGCCACGAGACCGAACCGGTCGGCGTCCGCCGCGGAGACCCGGTTGCCGAGCAACGCCATCTCGGCTGCGCGAGCCCGCCCGATCGCTGCCGGGACGAGCAGGCTCGACCCGCCGTCCGCCATCAGGCCGACGTTGACGAAGGACAGGAAGAAGTACGCGCTCTCGGCGGCGTAGGTGAAGTCCGCGGCGATGGCGATCGACACCCCGAATCCCGCGGCCGGTCCGTTGACCGCCGCGATGACCGGAACCGGCACGGTGGCGATGGAGCGGATCAACTCGTTCGCGGTGTCCATGGTGACCGAAGGGTCGACCGGATTCTCCGCTCCCGCAGCCAGATCCGCGCCGGTGCAGAATGCCGCGCCCTCACCCGTGACGACCACGGTCCGCACGTCGGGATTCTCCCCCGCTGCATCGACGGCCTCGCGCAGCGCCTGCGTCGTCGGGAGGTCGACGGCGTTCATTCGCTTGGGCCGGTCGATCGTCAGCCACAGAACGTTGTCGATCAACTCCGACCGCAGGCCCTGCACGGCCGCCTCACCGCCGCCGGTCATGCCTTCACCGCCGCCGTGTCGAGGAAGCTCGTGAGGCGGCCCGCGATGATCGATTCCGCCTCCGTGACCATCCGCTCGACGAGTTCTGCCACGGTGGGGATGTCGTCGATCAGGCCCTGGCACTGCCCGGCGGTCCAGATGCCGGCGTCGATGTCGCCTTCCTCGAAGACCTTGCGGCCGCGAGCGCCCGCAACCAGGTGCTGGATGTCCTTGAATTCGGCTCCGCGGGACTCGATCTCGACGACCTCCGCACTGACCGCGTTGGCCGCGACCCGTGCGGTGTTGTGCAGGGTGCGGAAGATCAGCTTCGTGTCGAGTTCGCTGTTCGCGACGATCTGCTCCTTGACCGCGTGCGCGACGGGCGACTCGACGGTGCACATGAACCGGGTCCCCATGTTGACGCCGTCGGCGCCGAGCGCAAGTGCCGCGACGAGGCCGCGTGCGTCCGCGATGCCGCCGGAGGCGATCACCGGAATCCGGAGCTTGCGCGTCGCTGCGGGGATCAGCACCAGGCCGGGCACGTCGTCCTCACCCGGGTGGCCGGCGCACTCGAAGCCGTCGATGCTCACCGCGTCGACACCGACCCGCTCGGCCTTGACGGCGTGGCGGACGCTCGTGCACTTGTGGATCACCTTGATTCCTGCGTCCTTGAAGAACGGTAGGTGGTCCACCGGATTCGACCCGGCGGTCTCGACGATCTTGATACCGGACTCGATGATCGCCTGCCGGTATTCGGCGTAGGGCGGCGGCGTGATCGACGGCAGGATCGTCAGGTTCACGCCGAAGGGCTTGTCGGTGAGTTCGCGGGCCCGTGCGATCTCGCGCACCAGATCCTCGGGTGTGGGCTGGGTGAGGGCGGTGATGAATCCGAGCGCCCCCGCGTTCGCCACCGCGGCGACGAGTTCGGCGCGGCCGACCCACATCATGCCGCCCTGAACGATCGGATGCTCGACGCCGAACGCCTCGGTAAATCGGGTTCTCACAGGTCCTCCCGGGATCCGCGCAATGTCGTCGGAAGGGCGGGACGCACAGCCCGCCCGTCGCTAAGTCTGAGAATCGTCATTAACTTTGATTCTCGGCTCGCGCTTTGTCAATACGTTGTGTACTGCAGTTTTCTCGGAGTTCGGGAGCTTCCTGATGCTGTCGGGCGTGGAGTAGGATTGTTACCTTAGAGACACAGACCCCGAACGCGAGGAGGCCCTGTGGCCGAACAGGCACAGGTCGAGAGTCGCCCGAGCCGCACCCGCACAGCCGACGATTCCACCCGGCCCGCACCCCGGCGCCGCCCGAAGAACCGGAAGGCGCAGATCGCTACGGTCGCGGCCGAGGCGTTCAGCGAACGCGGATACCACGGGGTCAGCGTCGACGAGATCGCCGCGGCCGTCGGCATCTCCGGTCCGGCGCTCTATCGGCACTTCCCCAACAAGTACGCGTTGTTCCTGCACGCGGTGACCGCACTGACCGAGGCGCTGCAGGCCGCCGTGGCCGAGCCCGAACCGGACTCCGACGCCGCCGGACTCGATCCGCAGGACGCACTCGACCGGCAGCTGCTCGCGACGATCCGCACCTCCATCGACAACCGCCGCACCGGCGGTCTGTACCGCTGGGATCGGCGGTACCTCGCGAAGGAGGACCGCGCCGAGATCGACCGCATGATGCGGGACATCAACAGCCGCATCGGCGAGACGATCGCCGGGGTCCGGCCCGGGCTGGCCAAGTCCGACTACGTGCTGCTCAGCAGCGCGGTGCTCAGCGTCATCGGCTCCATCACCGCCCATCGGGCACCCCTCGCGAGCCGCCGGCTCGAGCAGCTGCTGCTCGGCGCGTGCCACGCCGTGATCGGTACCGAGCTCGAGCCCGAGGAGCCGCAGACGGACGAGCCCACGCGGGCTCCGGGGCTCGCGGTCGCCAACCGGCGGGAGGTGCTCCTGCGCGAGGCGGTTCTGCTGTTCGATGCGCACGGGTACCACGAGGTGAGCATCGAGGAGATCGGTGCGGCCGCAGGGATCAACGCCTCCGGCGTCTACCGGCACTTCGCCAGCAAGGCGGATCTGCTCGCCGCGGCCTTCCACCGGGCCGGCGACCGGCTGGCCGTCGCCGTCGGTTCGGCCCTCGCCGATTCCACGACACCGTCGGAAGCCATCGACGCGCTCACCGAGGTCTACGTGCGACTGGCGTTCGAACGCAGCGAGCTGATGTCCGTGTACTTCGCCGAGATCGGGAACCTGCCCGACTCCCATCGCGCGGACCTGCGCAACGTGCAGCGCCTGCACGTCGACGAGTGGGCCCGCCTGGTCGGTGACGTGCGGCCCGAGCTCTCCGCGGTCGAATGCCGTTTCCTCGTCCACGCGGCCCTCAATCTGGTCCTCGACAGCGGCCGGCTCGTGCGATTCGATCCGGCACCGTCGAACCTGAGGCGCGTGCAGCAGTTGATGCGCGCCGTCCTGCTCGGCGACACCACCGGGCAGGACGACGCGTGACCCGCACCGCGACCGCGGCCGTGCTGCGCGCCCACGGCAACGCCCCCGCCCTCGAAACCGTCACCATCCCGGACCTGCGGCCCGACGAAGTGCTCGTGTGCATCGCGGGAGTCGGTATCTGCCACACCGACCTCACCGCCGCCGACGGCGGTGTTCCCCTGCCGCTGCCCGCGGTGCTCGGACACGAAGGCGCCGGCATCGTCGCCGAGATCGGCTCGGAAGTCACCGAACTCGCGGTCGGCGACGCGGTGGTCCTCGGATTCGACTCGTGCCGTACGTGCCGCAACTGCAGGCGCGGTCGACCCGCCTACTGCACCCGGTTCGCACCCCTCAACTACGGGGGCCGCCGACCCGACGGCAGCACCACGCTGCACGACGCCGCGGGCGAACCCGTCCACGGCAACTGGTTCGGGCAGTCGTCGTTCTCGTCGCTGGCGGTCGCGACCGCCCGCAACGCCGTGCGCCTGCCCGACGACGTGCCGGTGGCGCTCGCCGGGCCGCTCGGCTGCGGCCTGCAGACCGGTGCCGGCACCGTGCTGAACACGCTGCGATCGGAGCCCGGCTCGTCGATCGCGGTGTTCGGGCTCGGCGCGGTCGGCATGGCCGCGATCGCGGCGGCGAGGATCGCCGGGTGCACCACGATCGTCGGAGTCGACCCGAATCCGCGGCGGCACGACCTCGCAGGACAGCTGGGCGCGACCGCCGTCCTGTCCCCCGACGAGAAGACGGCACGACAGATCCGCGAACTGACCGGAGGCGGAGCCGATTTCGCGGTCGAGTCGGTCGGGTCCGAGGCGGTGATCAGGCAGGCGCTGTCGTCGCTGGCCAGTCCCGGAACGTGCGCCACACTCGGCCTGCGCGCGGGACGCAATCCGATCACCGTCGACCAGACGCACCTGCTCAGCGGTCGCACCCTGACCGGGGTCATCGAGGGCGACAGCGATCCGCACGTGTTCCTGCCCCAACTCGCCCGGTGGTGGCGCGAGGGCCGGTTCCCCGTGGACGCGCTGGTCAGGACGTTCCCGTTCGAGAAGTTCGGCGACGCACTCGCCGCGGTCGAGGCGGGCGAAGTCGTCAAAGCGGTACTGACATTCGAAGAGTGAAGGAGTATGGGATGACGGTCCAGGAGGACGTCGCGGCTCTGCGAGCCCGCACGGATCGCATCGATCCGCGTGAACTCGACACGGTGTGGGACCGACTCGAACCGGCCACGATCGACGATCTGGTCGGATATCGGTGGCGCGGATTCAGTTTCGACACCGGTCACCACACGCACCAGATGCTGGGCGCGGCACGCTGGTACGGCAAGTCGTTCGCCTCCGCCGAGAGCGCCCAGCCGTTGCTGTGTTACGACGAGGACGGAAACATCTTCTCCGACAAGGCCACCGGCCGCGGTGGAGCGTCGCTGTGGGAGGTCCGGTTCCGCGGTGAGGTCACCGCGACCATGGTGTACGACGGTATGCCGATCTTCGACCACTTCAAGAAGGTCGACGACGACACGCTGATCGGCGTGATGAACGGCAAGGGCCGGCTGGTCTTCGACAACGGCGAGCACTACTGGTTCGGCCTCGAGCGCGACATCGCCCTCTGAAACCCGTTGATGGGAGCTGTCATCCGTCGAACCGGATGACGGCTCCCATCACTCGGCAGAGCGCGGGGCCTCGCCGGGGCGAGCGCTGCGTCCGGCGATCAGATGATTCGCTTGCCGGCGGCGAAGCGGCGGCGCATATCGCGCAGGTAGTAGGTCGCCGACAGCTGCCGGATCGGACGGGGCACCTTGACGTAGACGGCTCCGATCGTGGCCATGAGGCGGTCGAATCGGCGCTGGTCGCGGGGACTCCACGGGAGCGCGAACTCGTCCCGGATACGCTGCGGCAGAAGGCCGATCGTGAGGAACCGCTGCAGCGGCATGGCGAGACGCACCGGCAGCGGCGAGTCGCCGCCGCTGAGCAGCACACGGGTGTACGCGCGGACCTTGTCGTCGACTCGGAGGGTCGCGATCTTCTCGTCCCAGTAGGCGTCGAACTCGGCCCGGGTCGCCGGCCACATGTCTTCCTTGACCTGCAGCGCGGTGCCGTAGACCGCGGACTGCCGGTAGATGCGCTCGGCGTCGGCGCCGGACAACTTCCCGAAGAAGCGCTCGTACATGTTGAGACCGTTGCGGTACAGCGTTGCCGCGACCCACAACTGCAGCTCGGGATCGAATGCGTTGTAGGTCTCCGAGCGCACCGGTACGTGGGCCTTGTTGACCAGCCGGACGATCGCCTTCTTCTCCTCCTCGGTACCGAGGGTGACGGCGTAGACGTAGGTCATCGTGGTGCGCAGCCGGTCCAGCGGCCGCTGCAGGGTCGTGCTGTGGTCGGCGACGCCGTATCCGACCCCGGGCTCGGCGAGCTGCAGCAACACGGTGGCGCCGGCGCCGAGGAGCAGCATGGACTCACCGACGAAGTCGTTCAGGTTCACCGAGCCGGGCGGGATCGGCGGCACCGCCGCCGTCGTTTTCGGCGCGGACGTTTCGACACGCTCTTCCGTACGGGTCCCCATCGGTTCGTCCTCTTCTCAGCGAAATTCCGAGTGCTACACGGTCACCCAATATTGTGCACGGGTGTGTGCAGATTCCACAAGGGGTCGAACTGCCCTACTCGGCAGACCCGAAGCCGACGCGCTCGAGATGCGCCACCAGACGCTTCGCGGCGTCGTCGAACAGGGACAGGGTTTCGCCTCGCACGGCGTCGCGGTCGCGGGTGCGCAGCGCGGCGATCAGGCGCCGATGCGATTCGACGGCCCGCTCACCCCACCCGATATCCCCTGCATAGAGGCGGTACGGGGTGTTGCGGGCGGCGCTGCCGAGAAACCAGGCCAGCTTCGGACTGTTCGCGAGGCGGTTGAGTTCCCGGTGGAAGACGAACTCGGCATCCGCGATTCGCTCGATGTCCGGATCCCCGCCTCGGGACGACGAAACTGCCGCAGCCAGAGTCTGATTGAGCTCGTCCAGGCGATCGAGATCGGTCTCCTTCGCGCGATCGACGACGCGGAGCGCCAGCTCCACCGCGATACGCCCCTGCAACCAGAAGACGTCGGCGACGTCGCCGGACCCGAAGGGCGCGACGACGTACCCGCGGTTGGGGACCGACTCCACCATCCCCTCCCCCCGCAGCGTCAGCAGCGCCTCCCGCACCGGCGTGACGCTGACGCCCAGGTCGGAGGCGGTTTCGTCGAGCCGGACGAAGTCGCCGGGACGGAGTTCACCGGACATGATCGACCCGCGCAGATGCGCCGCGACCTCGTCGGACAGTTGCGGCCGTCGCGCCGATCCCGTGCCGCGGGACGCACGTGTGGGTGCAGCCATCGCCTCTCCTCTATCCTTCTCTCGCGCAACGATCCGATCGCGGGTAACAGGCGAATAGGGCGTGGCCGGTTGTCATTTCGCCTCTTCGCGCTCCCGGATCGGGCGAATACGGCCACACCTGCCCACGAGGGGTTGTCGACGCGGGACGCGCGGCCTAGTGTGAAACGCATTACCAGGAATCGCATCAAATATATGTGATGCGCTCGGCCAAGGAAGCGGCGCCAATGACCCAGGAACTGACCCCCACCGAGACGACAGGCGAGGCGGCCACCACGTTCGCCAGCCTCGATCCCCGCAACGGCAATGTGCTCGCCGAGTATCCGATCGCCACCACCGCGGACGTCGCCGACGCGGTCGAGCGCGCTCGGACCGCCGCCCGCTGGTGGGACGCTCAGGGCTTCCGCGGCCGCCGCGACTGGCTGCTCGAATTCAAGAAGGCCATCGCGGTGGACGCCGACTCGCTCGCGAGCGTCGTCTCCGCCGAGACCGGAAAGCCGCACGGCGACGCGTTTCTCGAAGTGATGCTCGCCATCGAGCACCTCGACTGGGCGGCGAAGAACGCGAAGAAGGTCCTCAAGGCGCGCAAGGTGCCCTCCGGCCTCGCGAGCTTCAATCAGGCGGCGACGCTCGAGTACAAGGCGCTCGGCGTCGTCGGTGTCATCGGGCCGTGGAACTACCCGGTGTACACCCCGATGGGTTCGATCTCGTACGCCCTCGCCGCCGGCAACGCCATCGTGTTCAAGCCGAGCGAACTCACGCCCGGCGTCGGCAAGTGGCTCGAGACCAAGTGGAACTCGATCGCCCCGACCCAGCCGGTCTTCCAGGTGATCACCGGTCTCGGTGAGACGGGTGCGGCGCTCGCCCGCTCCGGCGTGGACAAGATCGCGTTCACCGGCTCCGGCCCGACCGCCCGCAAAGTCATGGCGGTGTGCGCCGAAAGCCTGACCCCGCTCGTCGCCGAGTGCGGCGGCAAGGACGCGATGATCGTCGCCGGGGACGCCGACCTGGACAAGGCCGTGCAGTTCGCCGCGTTCGGTGCCTTCGGCAACGCCGGCCAGACCTGCGCCGGCGTCGAGCGCATTTACGTCGTCGAGTCGGTCTACCAGCAGTTCCTGGACAAGTTCGTCGCGGCCGTCAAGCGGGCCGTCCCCGGCGGCACGGACGATTCCACGTACGGCCCGATGACCCTGCCGCGCCAGATCGACGTCGTGCGCAGCCACGTCGAGGACGCCCTCGCCAAGGGCGGCACCGCCGTCGTCGGCGGTCCCGAGTCCGTCAAGGAGCGGTACGTCGAGCCGGTGATCCTCACGGACGTGCCCGAGACGTCCAGCGCGGTGTGCGAGGAGACGTTCGGCCCGACCGTCGTCGTGAACAAGGTGCGCGACCTCGACGAGGCCGTGGAGCGCGCGAACGGCACCAGCTACGGTCTCGGCGCGTCGATCTTCACCAAGAGCAAGTCGCGGGGCCGCGCGATCGCCGAGCGCCTGAACAACGGCATGGTGTCGGTGAACTCGGTGCTCGGTTTCGCGGGCATCCCGTCGCTGCCGTTCGGTGGCATCGGCGAGTCCGGTTTCGGCCGTATCCACGGTGCCGACGGCCTGCGCGAGTTCAGCCGCCCGAAGGCCGTCACGGTCGAGAAGTTCAAGGCTCCTCTGAATCTGATGTCGCTCGAGCGGTCCGAGCGGGACATGAAGATCTCCGCCGCCATGCTCAAGTACATGCACGGCCGGTGATCGCGTGACCACGACACGTCCGGCCGGCCGCCGCACCCGCAAGCCCGCGGTCGCGGCGGCGCCCGAGGCCCGCATCGAGAAGGCGGGTTCGTTCCCTGCGCCCGATCGTGATCCGCATCCGAAGCGCGGGCGCCTCGGCTGGCTGAGGGTGATCGAGGGTCTCGACCCCGTCACCCACCATCAGGACATCATGCGCATCACGGCGGGCTACGAGTTCCCATGGGACTACCAGCGTTCGCTCGAGTTCGCTCTGTTCCGCACCTACTGCGTGCCGACGATCTCCGGCTTGCTGGCGCGCACCGGGGAGTTCGAGAAGCGACCGCAGAAGCGGTACGACGACACGTCGCTGCTGATGGCCGAGCTGATCGAGCACGGCTACGACTCCGATCGGGGTCGCGAGTCGCTGCGCAACATCAACCGGATGCACGGGATGTACACGATCGACAACGACGACATGCTGTACGTCCTGTCGACGTTCATCTACGACCCGCTGGACTGGATCGACCGGTACGGCTGGCGGCGGCTGCATCCGAACGAGCGCCTCGCGTCGTTCCACTTCTACCGCCAGGTCGGTATCCGGATGGGCATCAAGGACATCCCGGAGTCCTTCCAGGAGTTCCACCGATTCAAGACGGAGTACGAGCGGACGAAGTTCGTCTACAGCGACTCCAACAACAAGATCGGCACGTACACGCTGCGCCTGTTCGAGGCGTGGTACCCGTCGGTGCTCCGGCCGGTCGTTGCGTCGGCGGTGTATGCGCTGATCGACGAGCAGATGGCGACGGCGTTCGGATTCAAGCAGGGATCGCCGCGGTCGCGGGCGATCGCCGAGTCGGCACTGCGCGCGCGGTCGGCGCTGGTGCGCCTGCTGCCGAAGCGCCGGGCGTCGGTATCGGCGAAGAACCCGCAGAACCGCACGTATCCGGGCTACCCGGTCGGTTACCGGCCGCGCGATCTGGGCGTCGGACACCACTGATCCGGCCGGATCCCGAATCCATTCGGCCCCCGTTCCTCCGTCGGTTCGATCGAACCGGGCGGGTGAACGGGGGCCGACGGGTTGTTCGCTGTGATCAGGCGATGCTGCTGCGACGCCCGCGTGCCGGCAGTGTGAAGGCTGCGGCGAACACGATCACCGCGCATGCCCCGCATGCGAGGTAGGCGAGCGTGAATCCGGTGCCCGAGATCCCGCCGGTCAGGGTGTACGCGGCGAGGATCGAGGCGACCGTCGCGCTGCACACGGTGCTGCCGACGGTGCGCAGCAGCACGTTCACGCCGTTGGCGGCGGCGTTCTGCGTGGCCGGGACGGCACCGAGGATGAGCAGCGGCAGCGTGCAGTAGACGAAGGTGGTTCCGATCGCGGCGACGAACACCGCGGCGACGACCGTCCAGACCGGCTTGTCCGGCACGGCGTGGACGCCGTAGCCGACTACGAGGAACACCGCACCGGCGAACATCGCGGCGCGTGCGCCGAACCGGTCCGCGACGCGGGCCGCGACGAGCGCGAAGATCATCATCGCGAAGCTCGCGGGCAGCTGGCACAGCGCGGCCTGCAGGATCGTCAGCCCGTAGCCGGCGCCGTGTTCGGGTGAGGCCTGCAGCAACTGGGTGGTGATGAGCGTGTTGCCGTAGAACGCGAAGCCGACGACGAGCGCCGTCAGGTGCGGGGCCAGGACCGTGCGCTTCGCGGAGACCCGCAGGTCGACGAGCGGATTGCCGTTGCGGAGCTGCTGCATACCCCACAGCAGGAAGAGCACGACCGCGGTCGCGAACATCGTCAGCACCGCGGGGCTGGTCCAGCCCCACGTGCTGCCCTGGGTGATCGGCACCAGCAGGCCCACCAGGGCACCGGTGAGACCGACGGCGCCGACGGCGTCGAATCGGCCGCCGGTGCGGGTTCGGGATTCACGGATGAAGATCACGGCCGCGGCGAGCACCCCGGCGCCGATCGCGGTGGTGACCCAGAAGAGCACGTGCCAGTCGGCGTATTCCACGATGGTCGCGGCGAACGGGATACCCACGGCGGTGCCGATCCCCAGGGTGGCGCTGAGCACGGCGACGGCACGGTCGACGCGTTCGCGGGGCAGTTCGTCCCGGAGGATCGACATGCCGATGGGCAACACCGCGGCACCGGCGCCCTGCAGCCCGCGGGCCACGATGAGCAGTCCGATGTCCGAGGTCAGCGCGCAGATCAGCGAGCCCAGCGTCATGAGAGCGAACGCGGTGACCAGCATCCGCTTCTTGCCGATCATGTCGGCGAGGCGCCCGAAGATGGGGGTCATGATGGCGCCGACCAGCAGTGTGGTGGTCAGCAGCCAGGACGCGGCGGTGGCGCCGGCACCGGTCAGGGCCGGCATGCTCGGCAACAGCGGAACCATGACCGTCTGCATGATGGCCTGGAACACCGCGCCGACGGCGAGAATCGGGAAGACGAAACGCGACGAGCCGCCGCGGGGGGCGGTCGTGCGGGAAGGTGCAGCTACTGGTGAGGACAATCGGTCTGTGCGCGGGAAGCGGATGCGCAAAGGGAGAACCGATGCCTGAGCCATCAGAAACTCCTTGCCTGTAGTAAATAATTGTTCACCACTGTAGGTGAACGCCCATTTACCTCACAAGGTGTGAGAGCTTTTTCACTCGCCGTCGAGCAGTTTCTGCACCAGAGGCGCGTACAACGGGATCACGTCGTCGACAGTCCCGGTCGCGAGCTCACGCATCATCCGGCGCCGCATGATCGCCAGTCCCATCACCATCGACATCGCCAGCTCCGCCCGCAGCCGCGCGTCCGGGCCCGGCAGACGCGCGGCGAGCGCGTCGATCATCTGCGTCGAGTAGTTCTCCCGCAGCGTGCGGTTGCTCTCCTCGCTGGTCCCGCTCATGAACAGGATGTTCATCGACAGCGGCCGATAGGGCTCACTCGGTCGCGCGAGCAACGACACCATGTGCTCGCCGAGTCGTTCGACGGGCGCGTCGAACAGTGTTTCGGCGCCGCTGTGGAAGTCGATCAGTTCCTCGAACAACTGCTCCTTCGAGCCGAAATACTTGATGATCAGCGAGGCGCTGACCCCGGCATCCTCGGCGATCTCCTTGAGCGTGATCTCGCGGTACGGCCGGGTCGCGAACGCGACACCGGCTGCGTCGACGATCAGCTTCCGGGTCTCCTCGGCGGTCCGGCGGCGTCGGTGTTCCGGCGCTCCCGCTTCCGGCGGCGCCGTCTCCCTGGGCACCGACACGGCTACAACGTCCGGCGACCGGACAACGCCCGGCCGAGAGTCAGTTCGTCGGCGAACTCGAGGTCGCCGCCCATCGGCAGACCCGACGCGAGCCGGGTGACGGTCAGCCCGGGGAAATCGCGCAGCATCCGCACCAGGTACGTCGCTGTCGCCTCCCCCTCGGTGTTCGGGTCCGTCGCGATGATGACCTCGGTGACGTCGACGCCGTCCTCCTGGTTGCCGATGCGGGTCAGCAACTCGCGGATGCGCAGCTGGTCCGGGCCGATCCCGTTGAGCGGATCGAGCGCACCGCCCAGCACGTGGTAGCGGCCGCGGAACTCCCGGGTGCGTTCGATGGCCTGCACGTCCTTGGGTTCCTCGACCACACAGATCTGGGTGCGGTCGCGCCGCGGGTCCGCGCAGATCCGGCACCGTTCGTGATCGGACACCGTGCCGCACACCTCGCAGAAGCGCACACCGTCGCGCACCTTCTGCAAGGCCGCCTGCAACCGGTCGATCTCCGGCGGCTCCACCGACAGCAGGTGGAACGCGATGCGCTGGGCGCTCTTCGGTCCGACGCCCGGCAGTTTCCCGAGTTCGTCGATCAGGTCCTGGACGGGTCCCTCGTACACGCCGGTCCTCTAGAACCCGGGCAGGCCCGGGATACCGCCCCCGAGACCGCCGGCCAACGGGCCCAGCTTCTCCGCGGCGATCTCCTGTGCCTTCGCGGACGCGTCGGCGATCGCACCGACCACCAGATCCTGCAGCGTCTCGACGTCCTCCGGGTCGACGACCTTCGGGTCGATGTGCACCGCGACGACCTCACCGGTGCCCTTGACGGTCGCGGTCACCAGGCCGCCACCGGCCTGACCGGTCACCTCCGCCTCGGCCATCTCGGCCTGCGCAGACATCAGCTGCTGCTGCATCTGCTGGGCCTGGGCGAGGAGCTGTTGCATATCGGGCATTCCACCGGGCTGCACGAGCACGTCCTTTCAGCAAGTTTCCACCGCCAGCGTAGTCGCTCGCCGGTACCGTGACGGAATGCGTGCGCGCCGATGGTCGGGATGGATCGTCCCAGTTGCCGTTGCTGCGGTGCTGGTTGCCGGGGCCGGGCCGGCGCCGGCGCAACCCAGCGGTCCGCTCGCCGGCCGCACCGTCTATCTCGACCCGGGGCACAACGGCGCGAACGACGGCACCCTCACCACCCAGGTCCCCACGGGACGCGGCGGCACCAAGGACTGCCAGACCACCGGGACCGCCACCGACGACGGATACGCCGAGCACACCTTCAACTGGCAGCTCGCGCAGCTGGTCCGCGACGAGCTCGTCGCGCTCGGAGCGCAGGTGCTGCTGAGCCGGTCCGACGACAGCTCGGTCGGCAGCTGCGTCGACCGGCGTGCGATCGAAGCGAACGAGGCCGGGGTGGACGCCGCGGTCAGCCTGCACGCCGACGGCGCCGCCGCCGATGGCCACGGCTTCCACGTGAACTACTCGGCGCCACCGCTCAACGAGGTACAGGCGGGGCCGTCCGTCGCACTGGCGACCTCGATCCGCGACGCCCTGCTCGCCGGGGGAGCCACGCCGTCGACCTATCTGGGCGCCGACGGGCTGCTCGGCCGCGACGACCTGGCCGGCCTGAACCTGTCGCAGCGCCCGTCCGTGCTCGTCGAGGTGGGCAACATGCGCAACCCCGGCGACGCCGCGCGCATGGCCGATCCCGCGGGCCGCGCCCGGCTCGCCGGTGCGGTCGTCGCGGGGATCGCGACGTTCCTCGGGTGACGACGGAAATCAGTCGACTTCGCGGCGGAGGTTCTCGAGCACCTGCTGCTGGATCTTGCGCAACCCGAGCGGCGCGAAGGTGCGTTCGAAGAAGCCGCCGATGCCGCTCCCGCCCTTCCACTGGGTCAGCGTCACCACGGTCGACCCGGTGCCGTTCGGCACCACACTCCACGTGGTGACCAGCGTCGAATTCGCGTCCTCTTCGGTGATCGTGCTGCCCGACACCGACACCTTCGCCTCGATGTCGCGGACGCGCTTCTCGGTGGCGTGCAGCTTCCACTGCGCGACGGTTCCCGTGCCCTGACCGCCCGAGACGACCCGGTAGTCGGTGTAGTGGTCGGACAGGATGCGCGGTCGCACCGTCTCGTAGTCCGCGAGGGCCGCGAGCACCCGCTCGGGAGCCGCCGCGAGCTGAATCGAACTGCTTGCGCTGACCTGCGCCATGGGGTCCTCCTGGTGTCGTGTCTCGGCCGTCTGCGGTCGCACCGACCGGCAACTCGTCGAGTCCGCGCGGTAACCGGACGTACTCGACACTCCGGTCTATTGTGGATTGCGCCCGCAGACGCCGAGCCCGCAGGGGGAGCCGAATGCCGAGTACGCCACGTCAGATCGTTCCGACCGGTGTGCCGGCGCACCGTGAAGGCGTGGACCGCCTGCTTCGTTCCTACCGCAACATCCCCGACGACGCACCGGTTCGGCTCGCGAAGAAAACCTCCAACCTGTTCCGGGCCCGCGCAAAGATTTCCGCACCCGGCCTGGACGTCTCCGGTCTCGGCGGGGTGATCTCCGTGGATCCCAAGGCGCGCACCGCCGATGTGGCCGGAATGTGCACCTACGAGGACCTCGTGGACGCCACACTCCCCTACGGCCTGGTGCCGCTGGTGGTGCCGCAGCTCAAGACCATCACGCTCGGCGGTGCCGTCACCGGGCTCGGGATCGAATCCACGTCGTTCCGCAACGGCCTTCCGCACGAGTCGGTCCTGGAGATGGACATCCTCACCGGTGCCGGCGAGATCGTCACCGCCACCCCGGACAACGAGCACGCCGACCTGTTCCGGGGTTTCCCCAACTCCTACGGTTCGCTCGGCTACGCAACGAGGCTGCGCATCGAACTCGAGCCGGTGAAACCCTATGTTGCGCTGCGGCACCTGCGGTTCGATTCGCTCGGCGCGCTGCAGGCCGCGCTGGACCGCATCGCCACCGAGCGCAGCCACGCGGGCGTGCCGGTCGACTATCTCGACGGCACGGTGTTCTCGGCGACCGAGAGCTACCTGACGCTCGGGACGCAGACCGACGAGCCGGGACCGGTGAGCGACTACACCGGTGAGAACATCTACTACCGCTCGATCCAGCACGCGTCGGTCAACCATCCCAAGACCGACCGCCTCACGATCCGCGACTACCTGTGGCGGTGGGACACCGACTGGTTCTGGTGCTCACGCGCATTCGGCGCCCAGAACCCCCGGATCCGGCGCTGGTGGCCGAAGAGACTGCTGCGCAGCAGCTTCTACTGGAAGCTCATCGCGCTCGACCACAAGTACGGCATCGCCGACCGGATCGAGGCCCGCAAGGGGAACCCGCCGCGCGAGCGCGTCGTGCAGGACATCGAGGTCCCGATCGAGCGCACCGCCGAATTCATGCGGTGGTTCCTCGCCGAGATCCCGATCGAACCGGTGTGGCTGTGCCCGCTGCGGTTGCGTGATCGCAGCGCCCCGTCCGATGCGCTGTCGTTCGACGCGCAGCGTCCGTGGCCGCTGTACCCGCTCGAACCGAAGCGCACCTACGTGAACGTCGGGTTCTGGTCGTCGGTTCCGACCGAACCCGGCAACATCGAGGGAGCCGCGAACCGGACGATCGAGCGGAAGGTCGCCGAACTCGACGGCCACAAGTCGCTGTACTCGGATTCCTACTATTCGCGGGAAGAATTCGAAAAGCTCTACTACGGCGGGGGCGAATACCCGGCGCTGAAACAGAAGTACGACCCCAGGTCCCGTCTACTGGACCTCTTCGCGAAGGCGGTGCATCGAAAGTGACCACATTCAAATCGGCGCCGACAACCCGCAGAGCGGGCGGACACGACGACAAGCTGAATCTGGCGGAGATCGTCGAGATCGTGACCGGCGGCGACATGCCGCTGCGGTTCACCGCATACGACGGGTCCGCCGCCGGCCCGGAGAACTCCCCGTTCGGCCTGGCCCTGAAGTCCCCGCGCGGTGCCACCTACATCGCGACCGCCCCCGGCGACCTCGGAATGGCCCGCGCCTACGTCGCCGGCGATCTCGAACCCGAAGGGGTGCATCCCGGCAACCCCTACGAACTGCTGAAGTCTCTGGGCGACCTGCACTTCGAACGCCCGCCGGCGCTGGTCCTCGCTCAGATCGCGCGGTCGCTGGGTCGTGAGCTGCTGCGGCCGATCGCCCCGCCGCCGCAGGAACACCTGCCGCGCTGGCGCCGGATCGCGGAGGGCCTGAGGCATTCCCGCAGCCGCGACGCCGAGGTCATCCACCACCACTACGACGTGTCGAACGAGTTCTACGAAATGGTGCTCGGCCCGTCCATGACGTACACGTGCGCCCTGTTCGAGTCCGAGGACCAGTCGCTCGAGGAGGCGCAGGAGAACAAGTACCGGATCGTCTTCGAGAAGCTGAACCTCGAGCCGGGCGACCGCCTGCTCGACATCGGTTGCGGCTGGGGCGGAATGGTCCGGTACGCGGCGCGGCGCGGCGTCAAGGCGATCGGCGCGACGCTGTCGCGCGAGCAGGCCGAGTGGGCGCAGAAGGCGATCGCCGCGGAGGGACTGGGCGACCTGGCCGAGGTGCGGTTCTCGGATTACCGGGACGTGCCCGAGACCGGCTTCGACGCCATCTCCTCGATCGGGTTGACCGAACACATCGGCGTCAACAACTACCCGGCGTACTTCGGGTTGCTGCACAGCAAACTCCGCGAGGGTGGCCTGCTCCTCAACCACTGCATCACCCGTCCCCGCAACAACGGGAAGGCCAAGGCCGGCGGGTTCATCGACCGCTACGTCTTCCCCGACGGCGAGCTGACCGGTTCCGGCCGGATCATCACCGAGGCGCAGGACGTCGGCTTCGAGGTGCTCCACGAGGAGAACCTGCGTCAGCACTACGCCCTGACGCTCAAGGGCTGGTGCGAGTACCTCGAGGCCAACTGGGATGCGTGCGTCGCCGAGGTCGGTGAGGGCACGGCCCGCGTGTGGGGCCTGTACATGGCCGGATCCCGGCTCGGATTCGAGCGCAATATCGTTCAGCTGCACCATGTCCTGGCGGTCAAGCTCGGCGCCGACCAGCGTCCCCTGACCCCGCTGCGTCCCTGGTGGAAGCCGTAGGCGGCTCCGCCGCCCGTGCGCACGTTGCTTTTTCCGAAATCGTCCCCCATGCGGTCGATGATGACCGATGTGGAGACGGGAAAGGGCTCCCGACCGGGGTCGGGAGCCCTTTCCTGTGGATAATTCGTGCGTGGTTTCGGTAGTTGTTGCTACCGAAACCACGCACGGGCGCGCTAGCGCAGGGAGGCCGGCGGGGTGAAGCGCTCGCCGTACTTGGCGGCGAGTTCCTCGGCCCGCTTGACGAAGCCTTCCTTGCCACCCGGGTAGCCGACGATGAACTGCGCGACACCACCGGTCCAGGCCGGGAAGCCGATGCCGAGGATCGAACCGATGTTGGCGTCGGCGGTCGTCTCCAGAACGCCCTCGTCGAAGCACTTCTGGGTCTCGATCGCCTCGGCGAACAGCATGCGGTCGATCAGGTCCTGCAGCGGCACGTCGAGCGTCGCCTTGGTCTGGTAGTGGTCACGCAGACCCTGCCAGATGCCGAGACGCTTGCCGGTCTCGTCGTACTCGTAGAAGCCGGCCTTCTCGAGACGGCCCGGACGGCCCTGCTCGACCATCCAGTCGACGACGTCGAGCGCGGGGTGACGGGTGGCGCCCATCTTGGTGTCACCCTTGGCCGCGGCCTCGGCCGTCTCCTTCGCGATCTTCTGCATGAGCTTCATGTTCAGCTCGTCGGTCAGCTGCAGCGGCGGAGCCGGGTAACCGGCCTGCGAGCCGGCCTGCTCGATCGTCGCGGGCTCGATGCCCTCGCCGAGCATCGCGATGGCCTCGTTCACGAACGTGCCGATCACCCGCGAGGTGAAGAAGCCGCGGCTGTCGTTCACGACGATCGGGGTCTTGCGGATCGCGAGCGTGTAGTCGAACACGCGGGCCAGCGCCTCGTCGGACGTCTTCTCGCCCTTGATGATCTCGACCAGCGGCATCTTGTCGACCGGGGAGAAGAAGTGGATGCCGATGAAGTCCTCGGGGCGCTTCACGCCGGTCGCGAGACCGGTGATCGGGAGGGTCGAGGTGTTCGAGCCGAGCAGCGCGTCGGGATCGACGATGTCCTCGATCTCCTGGAACACCTTGTGCTTGAGCTCGGTGTTCTCGAAGACGGCCTCGATGACGAAGTCGACGCCCGCGAAGTCGGCGACGTCGGCGGTCGGCTTGATGCGGTCGAGCAGAGCCTTCGACTTCTCCTCGGTGGTCTTGCCACGAGAGAGGGCCTTGGCCTCGATCTTCTCCGAGTAGTTCTTGCCACGCTCGGCGGCCTCGAGGGTGACGTCCTTGAGGACGACCTCGAAACCGGCCTTGGCGGAGACGTATGCGATGCCGGCGCCCATCATGCCCGCGCCGAGCACGCCGACCTTCTTGATCTCACGCTTCGGCACGTCCTTCGGACGCGACGCGCCCGAGTTGATGGACTGCATGTCGAAGAAGAACGCCTGGATCATGTTCTTCGCGACCTGGCCGGTGGCCAGCTCGACGAAGTAGCGGGACTCGATGGTCGACGCGTTGTCGAAGTCCACCTGCGAGCCCTCGACCGCGGCGGCCATGATGGCGCGCGGAGCCGGCATCGGAGCACCCTTGAGCTGCTTGCGCAGGTTCGCGGGGAACGCCGGGAGGTTCGCGGCGAACGCCGGCGACGCCGGGGTACCACCGGGGATCTTGTAGCCCTTGACATCCCACGGCTGCACGCCGCCCTCGGGATTGGCCTTGATCCACGCCTTCGCGGCCGGGACGAGTTCCTCGATGCTGCCGACGACCTCGTCGATCAGGCCGAGCTCCTTGGCCTTGACCGCGTTGTACTTGTTGCCCTGCAACAGCACCGAGAGCAGCGCGGTCTGGATGCCGAGCAGACGGACGGTGCGGGTGACGCCACCGCCACCGGGCAGCAGGCCGAGGCTCGCCTCGGGCAGACCGATCTGCAGGCCCTTGACGTCGGCGGCGATGCGGTGGTGGGTCGCGAGAGCGATCTCGAGGCCGCCACCGAGTGCGGCACCGTTGATCGCGGCGACGACGGGCTTGCCGAGGGTCTCGAGGCGACGCAGGTCCGCCTTGATGTCCTGCACCTCGTCGAACGTCTTCTGCGCGTCGTCGGGTCCGATGGCGATGAGGTTGCGCAGGTCGCCGCCGGCGAAGAAGGTCTTCTTCGCGGAGGTGATCACGACGCCGGTGATCGAGTCCTTCTCGGCGACGAGACGATCCACGGTCGCCTTCATCGACGCCTTGTAGAGCTCGTTCATCGTGTTCGCGCCCTGGTTGGGGTCGTCGAGGGTCAGCACGACGATGCCGTCGGCGTCCTTCTCCCAGGAAATCATGTTGTCGCTCACTGTTTTCAGATTCCTTCCGGTGTCAGACGCGCTCGATGATGGTGGCCACACCCATACCGCCACCGATGCACAGGGTGACGAGGGCGCGCTTGGCTCCGCGGCGCTCGAGCTCGTCGACCATCGTGCCGGTGATCATGGCGCCCGTGGCGCCGAGCGGGTGGCCCATCGCGATGGCGCCGCCGTTGACGTTGAGCTTCTCGTCCGGGATGTTCAGATCCTTCTGGAACTTCAGGACGACGGAGGCGAAAGCCTCGTTGATCTCGAACAGGTCGATGTCGTCGACCGTCAGGCCCGCCGCAGCGAGGACCTTGTGCGCGGCCGGGGTGGGGCCGGTGAGCATGATCGTCGAGTCGGCACCGGAGGTGGCGGTCGCGACGACGCGGGCACGCGGGGTCAGGCCCAGGTCCTTGCCGGCCTGCTCGGAACCGACGAGCACCAGCGCGGCACCGTCGACGATGCCGGAGCTGTTACCACCGTGGTGGACGTGGTTGATCTTCTCGACGAAGTGGTACTTCTGCATCGCGACGGCGTCGAAGCCGCCCACCTCACCGATCGTCGCGAACGACGGAGCGAGCTTGCCGAGGCCCTCGAGGGTCGTGTCGGGGCGCATGTGCTCGTCGTGATCGAGGATGGTCAGGCCGTTCTGGTCCTTGACCGGCACGACGGACTTCGAGAAGTAGCCACCGGACCACGCGGCAGCGGCGAGCTGCTGCGAACGCAGAGCGTAGGCGTCGACGTCCTCGCGGCTGAAGCCCTCCATGGTCGCGATGAGGTCCGCGGAGATGCCCTGGGGCACGAGGTAGCTGTCGTAGTTGGTGGCGGGATCGAGCATCCACGCGCCACCGTCGGAGCCCATCGGGACACGCGACATGGACTCGACACCGCCGGCGATGACCAGCTCGTCCCAGCCGGAGCGCACCTTCTGCGCAGCCAGGTTCACGGCCTCGAGGCCGGAGGCACAGAAGCGGTTGAGCTGGAAGCCACCGGTGGTCACGGGCAGGCCGGACACGGTGACCGCGGTGCGCGCGATATCGGCACCCTGGTCGCCGACCGGGCCGACGACGCCGAGGATCAGGTCGGAGATGCGGTTCTCGTCCAGGTCGGGGAAGCGAACACGCAGCTCGTCGATCAGGCCCGTAACCAGGGAGATCGGCTTGACGGAGTGCAGCGACCCGGTCTTCTTGCCGCGGCCGCGCGGAGTTCGGATGGCTTCATAGATGAATGCCTCTGTGGTCACAGTGCGGGGTTCCTTCCCGTGCTTTCGAATGTGACGGGCGTTGTCCGCTGTGACAGCAGCCACGCCCAACCTCCACCACCCTAGGAGCGTCCGCTCCGGCGGTTAAGGACCGAACCGATCGGAGTCCGTGACCGAAGCGAGCGAGCGCTCGGGTACGGGACGGACGGGTGGCGTCAGATGCCGAGACCGGCTTCGCGGGCCCGCACGATCGCGGTCGCGCGATCGACGGCGCCGAGTTTGCCCAGCACGTTCGACACGTGGTTGCGCACCGTCTTCTGGCTCAGGACCAGCCGCCGCGAGATCGTGGCGTTGTCGTAGCCGCGCGCGACCAGATCCAGCACCTCGCGTTCGCGGTCGGTCAGTTCGGGGAACGCACCGCGCGCGACCGTGCGGGACGTGGCCATCACGCCCAGCGCCTTCTCCGCGACCGCGGCACCGACGATCAGTTCCCCGCCCGCGACCGCCCGGATCGCCCGTTCAACCCCGGACGGATCGGCTCCCTTGACGAGATATCCGCGCGCTCCGGCCCGCATCGCCGCGACGAGCAGATCCGCGTCCTCGTGCATGGTCACCATCAGCACCCGGAGCGCGGGATATTTCGTGAGGAGGCCGGCGGTCGCCTCGATGCCGGAGCCGTCACCGAGTTCGATGTCCATCAGCACGACGTCGACGTCCGCGGTCACCACGTCGAGGGCCTGGCCCACCGAGCTGGCCTCGGCGACCACCTCGATTCCGTCGAGGGTGCCGAGCAGCGCGACCATCCCGAGCCGGAAGACGGGATGGTCGTCGACGACGGCGACGCGGATACTCATGACCCTCCTGCCGGAACTGCCGGTGACGTGGCCGTCCACGGCAGACGAGCGCGCACGACGGTGCCGTGCGGGTGTGCCTCGACGATGTCGACGACCCCGCCGACGTCGCGGGCACGTTCGCGCATGCTGTGGGTGCCGACGCCGGCGCGGGCGTCCGGTCCCCTGCCGCGACCGTCGTCGCCGACCTCGACGGTGAGCAGGTCGCCGGTGGCGCGGATACGGACCGTGCATCCGCGGGCACCGGAATGCCTGCGCGCGTTCGTGACCGCTTCGACGGTGATGCCGTACGCCGCGGCGGCCACCGCCCGGGACAGTCCGGCCGGGGCGTCGGCGTCGACGTCGATCGTGAACCCGCTGTGCGAATGGATGCCGGCGAGTTCGTCGACCGCGGCGACGAGTCCCAGTTCGTCGAGCACGGGCGGGAGCAGCCCCCGCGACAGTTCGCGCACTCCCTCGACCTGGTGGTCGAGTTCGCGCAGCAGCGCGTCGATCAGTTCCAGCGCGGCCTGCGGGTCGGTGCCGGCGAGGTTGCGGGCCCCCTGCAGCCCGAGCCTGATTCCGGCGAGCGACGGGCCGAGCCCGTCGTGCAGTTCCCGGCGGATGGTGCGCCGCTCCTCGAGGCGTGCCTCCCGCAGCTGGTGCCGCGCCGCGTCGAGTTCCTCCGCGGACCGCAACACGACGAGTCCGGCTTCCACGACGGTGGCGAGCTCACCGAGCGCGCGCAGGCTGCGGGGCCCGAGGGTCTCCCCGGGTGGCGCGGTCACCGTGAGGGTTCCGGAGTCGAGGACCGTCTCCTCGGCGCGGCCGGTGGGTTCGCCCCAGCGGGCGAGGATCTCGCCGTCCCGGCTCACCGTGACCGATTCGAGCCGCAGCGCGGTGCCGATGCCGGCGGTGAGGTCGCCGAGGAGCCGGCGGGGCGTGCCGGCACCCGCGAAGTGCCGGCCGAGGTTCTGTACCGCGCGGGCGGAGTCGATGCCGTCGCCGTACACGAGGCGGTGCACGCGACGTGTCAGGCGGCTCCGCACCGGCTGCACGGCCAGCGCGACCGCGGTCGCGGCGATGGCCTGGGCGACGACCGAATCGTCCGGCGGCAACATCAGCGACGCGGTCACCGCGACCGCGAGGTACCCGGCGGCGAGCACCGCGACGAGGCTGCCGGCGAGGGCGGCGCGGCTGACCGCGAAATCCAGCCCCCACAGTCGTTGCCGCAGCACCACGACGAGGATCGCGACGGGGTAGAACGCCTGGGTTGCCAGGTGGATCAGCGGAGTGAGCATCCACGGCAGCCCGGGAACGGCGAGCGGAATGTAGGAGGCCGTCATCAGTGCCGCACCCAGCGCGAGCCAGCCGAGCCCGGCGGACTCCGCGGCCGCTGCGGTGCGGCGCCGCCACAGCACGTGCGCGGCGGCGAGGAACCCGATCACCACCACGGGTAGCACCAGCCACACGTCGGCGGTGTCGGTGTACGTGCGGGCCCACCAGAACCAGACGGTCGCAACGGTTCCGGCGGTCACCCCGATCCGCTCGCGCCGACCGGGCGCGCCGTCCCGGACCAGCCACGGCACCACCAGGAACAGTGCGAGCGTTCCCGGGATCCACGCCGAATTCTGCAGCGGGGAAAGAGCTTCGACGAACGGCAGTCCGGGCCGCACGAGTGCGAGCCGCGACCACGCGTAGGACAGCGCCGCGACACCCACGCCGATCGCGGCGACCGCCGTGATGATCGGTACCGGATGCACGCGACGCGCGAGCACCACCCCCGCGACCGTCCCGTACACGGCGGCGCCGACGACATCGACGAGGAAGAACAACTGATCGGCGTCCAGCGTCGGCCGGGCGGCGGCGAACACCACGACCGAAGCGACCGCGAGTACCCAGGCCAGGACGGCAACGACTGCGGCGGGCACCGGTGCTCCACCGGTGCCCGCCGACCCCTCGTTCTCGTGCGCGACTGTCATTGTGCGCCGAGTATCCCCGATCTCCCCCGTATTTCCTGACTCACCGCGTCCGCGCGGCGACCGCGAAGCCGACCCCGGCCACGAGAACCCACACCGGACCGACGAATCCGGCCATGTACTGCAGCGGCGAGATGCCGGTCAGCAGCGTGAGGCCCCCCAGCACCACGCTCGCCCAGCCCAGCCATCGCGGGACGGCGCCGTGCCGCAGCGACGCAACCGCAACCGCGAGACCGCTCACCCCTGCGCCGACCCACAGCCAGGGAATGGTGCCCATCCAGTGCGAGGCGAACACCGCGACCTCGGGAACCATCCGTTCCGGCTCGCCGAGCCCGAACAGCAACTCGGTGTCGAGACCGGTCCCGAGCAGTGTGGCCACCGACGTCAGCACCAGTCCGAACGCCGCAACGGTCGGCAGGATGCTGAACTCGGGCAGCGCGATGCTGAGGCGGCGCTGCAGACCCGCTGCGAACACGAGCAACAGCACGGTGCTGACCATCAGCGTCAGGTGCATGACGAGCATCGCCGTACGCTGCCCCGCGAACTCCGCAGTGATGGCGACCGCGTTGCCCGCGGTTTCCTCGTTGTAGGCGGCACTCATCGCCATGCTGGCCTGGATTCCGGCCACCCCGGCCAGGCGCGCGACGGCGCCTGCCCAGGCCCACAGGGACCGTACGGGATGT
>Ga0180215_1000359_pt1 | contig 60141 bp, 54 predicted proteins | sample eDN3rd37CBELigBY_FD_128871 | JGI IMG/M metagenome (GOLD analysis project Ga0180215, IMG submission 128871) | Enriched backyard soil microbial communities from Emeryville, California, USA - eDNA 3rd pass 37_C BE-Lig BY (version 2) (version 2) | ecosystem: Environmental > Terrestrial > Soil >... | reverse complement strand
GGCGGCGAAGAGCGCACCGCCGAAGGTGACCAGCCAGACCTCGTTGCCGTCCCAGATCGGACCGATGGAGTTGAGGAGGATCCGCCGCTCCAGATCGCCGCGGCCCACCGGGTGGAGGATCCCCACGCCGAGGTCGAAGCCGTCGAGGATGGCGTAGCCTGCGAGGAGGACGCCGAGCAGCACGAACCAGAAGGCGTTGAGGTCCACGGTCAGCCCCCTGCTTTCGATTCGGTGAAGCTCTCCTCGTGCCCGGTGCGGTGCGACGCGGTCTCGAGGTAGCTGGCGAGCGTCGTCGCGGACGGCGGGTGGACCGGCTCCGGCCCCTGCTGGATCTTGTGGTTGAGCAGGTAGATCCACAGGACGAAGAGCAGCGCATAGATGGCGCCGAAGCCGAGGATCGAGGCGAGGACCTGCCCCGCCACCACCGACTCGGAGACCGCATCGGCGGTGCGCAGCCCGGGGACGAAGACGTCGTCCTGCACCGAGGGGTAGACGATCCACGGCTGCCTGCCGACCTCCGCCACCACCCACCCGAGCTCGTTGGCGAGGAAGCCGAGGATCACCGCGGGCACGAAGATCCAGAGGAGCCAGCGCTGCTCGAAGAGCGTGCCGCGCCAGTGGAAGAAGCTCGCCACCAGGGTGAGGACGATGAAGAAGAGGCCGCAGCCCACCATCAGGTGGTAGGCCTGGAAGGTGAGCCAGACCGGCGGCCTGCCGTACCGCTCCTCGAGCTGGTCGAAGCCCTTCACCTCCGCGTCCACGTCGCCGTGGACCAGCAGGGAGAGGGCGCCGGGGATGGGCAGCCCCCACGCGACCCGACCCGCCTCCTCGTCCGGCCAGCCGAAGAGGTAGAGCGCCGCGCCCTTCTCGCTGCGGTAGAGCCCCTCCATCGCCGCGAGCTTCGCCGGCTGGTGCTCCGCCACCATGCTGGCGTTGGAGTGGCCGGAGAGGAGCTGCGCCAGGGAGAAGATCGTCCCGAAGAGCAGGCCGCCGACGAAGGAGCGGCGCGCGAAAGCCACGTGCCTGCCGTGGAGCAGGTACCAGGCGGAGATGCTGGTCACGAAGAGCGCGCCGAGGATGAAGGCGCCGATCCAGACGTGCACCAGGCGATCGAGGGTCGAGGGGTTGAAGACCATCGCCACGAAGTCGGTGATCTCCGCCCGGTGGAAGATCTGTCCGTTCACCTCGTGGGGGCGCAGGGTGAAGCCGGCGGGGGTCTGCTGCCACGAGTTGGCGACGGTGATCCAGATCGACGAGAAGATACCGCCCAGCGCGACGAGGAAGGCGGCGACGAAGTGCATTCGCGGCGAGACCCGGTCCCAGCCGAAGACCAGCACCGCGAGGAAGCCCGACTCGAGGAAGAAGGCGAAGATCCCCTCGGCGGCGAGGGCCGAGCCGAAGACGTCGCCCACGTAGCGGGAGTAGACGGCCCAGTTCGTGCCGAACTGGAACTCCATCACGATCCCGGAGACCACCCCCATGGCGAAGTTGAGGGCGAAGAGCCTGGTCCAGAAGCGCGCCGCGACGTCGTAGATCGCCTCCTTCGTCCGCAGGTGCATGCCGATCAGGTAGACGATCACCACCGACATCCCGATCGTGAGCGGCGGGAAGAGGTAGTGGAACATGATCGTCAGCGCGAACTGCAGGCGCGCGAGCAGGACGACGTCCACGGCGGGCCTCCCGAAAGGAAGGCGAGCCTGACAGGCGGCGGGCGCGCCGCCAACGGACGCCGTCGAGCGGGCTGTTCGCTACGCGGCGACGAAAAAGGGCCCTGCCCCGTGCGGCAGGGCCCCCGCGGGTGCTTCCGTCGCGCGTCCGATCAGCCGCCGAAGCCGATCTCCGCCACGGTGGCGAGGTAGACCCAGGCGCCGATCCCCAGCGCGGCGGCGGTGGCCACCACCCCCACCACGCGGGTCGGCTTGAGCTGCCACCACATCACCAGCCCCGTCAGCGCCCAGAGGACCATCGAGATGCCGGTCAGGTCGGCGAAGAGGATCCAGATCCAGGTGATGCTCGGGTGCGTCGGGTAGTGGTGGAGCTTGTGGAGGGCCGTCACCTTCTCGACGAAGGAGCCGGTGCGCGCCTCCGGATCGCGCCCGCCGAGCTGGCCGGTCGCCGTATCCCAGGTGACGTTCCAGCTCTTCCCTTGCGCGTCGCTGACGCGGAAGCGGAGCTGCGGCGGTGGCCGGGGATGGGGACGGACCTTCGCCTCCAGCCCCTCCGCGGCGAGGAGCGCAGCCACGCGGGACTGGAGCTCCTCGCGCATCTTCCCCTCGAGCCGGATCGACGCGCCGGCGAAGGGGGGCGCCTCCGGACTTTCCGCCGGCGGCATCCGGGCGATGGTCGCGGTCCCCTCGTCGAGGCGGAGGCTGACCATCAGCCGGCTGCCGTCCTCCTGCTGGCCGAGGAAGATCGACGGGCCGAAGAAGCGGCCGGGCTCCGCGGGATCGATGGTCCAGGAGCCACCGTCGGCGTTGAGCCGATCGACGATCTCCCGGGCCATCGCCGTGGCGTCCCAGGCCTCGAGCCCGGCGGCGGCGGCGTTGCGCGGATCCGCTGCCCGCTCGGTGCGGTCGCCGCCGATCGAGTGGTTGAAGAGGACGCCGCTGACGCCGAAGAGGAGGACGAAGGGCAGGAGCACGAGCCCGAGGTAGAGGTGCACCCGCCGGATCAGCTTGAGCGTCTGGCCGATCCACTTCGGGCGCACCCGGCGTGCCTTCTGCGCCGGCGGCACGGGCGCAGGCCGGGGGGTGGGATCCATCGTCGCTGCTCCGTCGTGGGCCCGTGCCTCGCTGCCCCGCATCTCACTTCACCTTGACCCAGGAGAAGAGGCGGCCCTGCACGTGGACCACCGCCTCGCCCGGACCCTCGCTGGTCATCTCCACCAGCGAGGAGTGGGTCTCGCCCATCACCGGGATGTAGGTCTTGCCGCCGAAGCTGGTGAGCAGGACGCTGCCGCCGGCAGGCGCATGATCGAGCAGGGTGACCTTCGGCACGTCCTCGAGGGTGACGCGGGCCCAGCGCCACGCGGGGGCGCTCGCCAGGCTGCGCATGGTGGTGGTCTCGTCGATGGTCGTCAGCGACTCGTCGAGCACGCGGAGGAAGGCCTCGTCGTTGGGGCCGCGGATGAGCGAGCCGGCGATGGCGCCCTCGAAGAGCTCGGTCAGATCCCAGTAGTAGTCCGCGTCGAAGCTGCCGGCCTCGAGATCGTAGCGGAGCATGCAGGGGGCGGCGGCGCTCTCCGGGACGAGCCGGAAGCGGGCGGCGCCCACCGCCTCGGTGGCCATGTAGATCTTGCCGTCGGGGCCGACGATGCCGTCGCGCACGTAGCCGCAGCGGTCGTCCTCGGCGGTGGTGATCTCGTCGGTCTCGGTGTCGACGACGATCACGCCGGCGCGGCTGGGGATGCCCGCCGAGGTGCGCCAGCCGGGGAACATCACCACCTTCTTGCCCACGGTGATCGGCGCGGCGGAGAGGCTCAAGGTCACCTCCGGCATCACGAACTCCTCGAAGGAGAGGGCGCCGGTGACGGTCATCTCCTTCGGGTTCCACACGATCACCTGGGCGGTGGTGCCATCGAAGAAGTAGGCCTTGGTCTCGGAGACGAAGACGAACTGGCCGGCGTACTCGCCGATCGACTGGACGCCGCGGGAGGCGAAGTTGACGCTCGGGCCCGCCTTCAGGGTGCCGTCTACCAGGTCGTAGCGGGTGAGGGTGGGGGCGTCGCCGCCGGCGAGGAAGAGGACGCCGCCGCCGTCGGGGCCGGCGATCAGCGCGCGGCCGGGGAGCTCGAGCGACTTCTGGAGGGAGACCTCCTGGCCGTCGAGCCTGTCGGTGAGCACGAGGTAGGTGTTGTACTCGCCGCTGCTCGCGCCGGCGATCTGCGGGGCGAGGGCGTAGAGCTCGGTGGAGCCGGAGAAGTCGCCGAGGTCGACCTCCTCGTCGCCGGAGTCGCCGCAGGCGGCGAAGCCGAGGGAGGCGAGGGCGAGCGCTGCGAGAATGCGGGTGACGTTGCGCATCGATGCCTGGTCCTTTCGAGTTACAGCTCGAGGGTCAGCTTGGTGAAGAGCGCCCTGCCCGGGCGCTGCACGCCGAAGAAGTCGTAGTTCTTCCGGTTGGTGACGTTGTCGACCTCGACGCCGAGGGTGGCGAGCCGGCTGTCGAGATCGCGCGCGTAGCCGAGGTGCGCGGTGTGGAGGAGCTGCGCGGGGATGGTGAGCCGGCTGCCGCTGCTGATCCCCTCCCAGCCCGTGTTGAACGCGCCGATCCAGCGCGTGATCCACGCCAGCGAGAGGGCATCGTCCGCTGCCACCAGCCCCTCGATGCGCGAGCGCGCCGCCACGTTGGCGAAGAGCCAGGGCGTGTTGGGGATCCTGTCGCCCTCGTAGGGACGGTACGGGCCCTCGGACGAGGTGTTGCGGAAGTCCTGCCAGGTGGCGTTGGCGGTCAGCTCGAGGAAGTCGCCGGGGAGCATCCAGCCGGCGGCGGCCTCCACGCCGATCGAGGTGGCGGAGAGGACGTTCTCGTGCACGACGAAGTTCTCCTTCGCCACCTGGACGATCAGGTTGTCGGTGAGGCGGGCGAAGCCGTTGACGTCCAGGCGCAGGCCGCCGATGGGCGAGCGTACCCGCTCCAGGGTCAGTCCGAGGTTGAGGTTGTGGCTCACCTCGGGCTCGAGGGCGAGGTTCTGCTGGATCAGGTCGCCGTTGCCGAAGATCTCGTCGGGGGTGGGGAGCCGGGTGGCCAGCTCCCACGATGCCTTGGCGTAGAGCGGCCGGGCGATGCGGTAGCGGAGGCTGTCGCCCACGCCGAAGCGGCTGGTGGTGCGGTCCTGCCCGTACCGGACGATGTCGTTGGCCTCCGCCTCGACCGTCTGCAGGTAGTGCTTCACGAAGACGATGTTGGAGAGGTCGTCGCGGAGGAGGCGCGCTTCGTACTCGAGGCCCGAAACCAGGGCGAGGATGTTCCGCGCGCCGCGGATCGGGTCCTGCTCGGGCGAGACCGCCTCGTTGCGGCCGTCGCGGGTGGTCCAGGTGGGCGCCACCGCGAGGCGGAGCTCGTGGTCGCGGTGGAGATCGACGCCGAGCTGCGTGCGGGCATAGAGGGCGTGCTGGTCGATCGCCTGGTCGTAGGCGAGGAAGGGGTTGAGCTCGCCGCCCTCCTTGCGCCGCTGCTGGTCGGGGCAGTTGCCGTACCAGTCGAACTGGCAGGCCACCGCGTCGAGGAGGCCGTAGCGGTTGAAGGCGTAGCCGCCGATCACGTCGGCCCGGAACCCGGCGCCGAGGGGCGCCTCCCAGCGCAGGCTGCCGCCCGCCGACTGGCGCGCGGTGGTGACCGCTCCGAAGGGCATCGACATGGTCTGGTTGTGCTGCAGCTCCCGATCCTGATCGGTGTAGAAGGCGCGCAGCGCGAGGCGATCGGCGAAGGAGCGGTCGACGAGCCCGGTCTCGACGCCGATGCCCCAGGCCTGGTAGGCGCCGTGCTTCCGTTCGACGGTCGCGTCGTACACGCGTCCCTGGTCGTCCCAGGGCTGCACGTCGATCTCGTAGTCGTTGCGGGCGGTGTCGAAGAAGCCGTCGGCGCGGGCGTAGAAGCCGGTCTCCGCGTCCAGGTGGCGGGCGCCCGCGGTGGCGCGGTGGGTGCCGAAGGAGCCGATCTGGTAGGAGGCCGAGCCGCCCGTGCCGTAGGCGACCGGCTCGGAGACCAGGTTGACCGCGCCGCCGAGGGCGTCGGCGCCGAAGGCGACGGGCACCACGCCCCGGTAGATCTCCACCCGGTCCACCAGGTTGACGGGGACGTTGGCGACGCCGAAGGGATAGCCCGCCAGCTCCAGCGGGACGCCGTCGAGGAAGAAGCGGACGCGCTCGCCCGAGAGACCGTTGAGGGCGAACTGCGAGCGCCCGCCGAGGCCGCCGCTGCGGCGCACCGAGACCCCCTCGCTGCGGGCGAGGACCTCGCCGAGATCGGCGGCCTCGCGCTGGGCCTGCTCCGTCTCCACCACCTGCACCGCGCGGGCGGAGCGGCGGAGGCGGTCGGCGGGGGTGACGTCGCGCACCACCACCTCGATCTCGTCGCCGGTGGCGGCGGGCGCGGAGGCAGGCGCGGGCGGTGGCGGCGGGGGCAGGCGGAAGGCGACGCGGTGGCGGATCCGCGACGGCATCGGCGCCTCGCCGCGGCGGGCGGGCTGGAAGCGGAAGGCGCGCGCGGCCTCCTGCGCCGCCTCGTCGAAGCCGTGGCCCGCCGGGGCGAGCACCTCCGCGGCGGTGACGGCGCCGGTCTCGTCGATGGTGAGGAGCAGATCGACCTCCGCCTCCAGCCCCTGTGCCCTCGCCGCGGGCGGGTAGGTCGCTTCCCCGGCCTCGAGGAGGACGGGCGGGTGGATCTGCGGCGCGGCAGCGGGCCCCGGGACCGCTCCCTCGGCGGGCGCCTGCGCCGGAAGGAGGAGCGCCGCCGCCACCAGCAACGCGCCGCCGGCGGGGAGCCAGCGGACGGAGTTGGAACTGCGTGTCGTTCTCAACGTGGTGCGGGGGCGGGCGGGGCGCATCGATCGGCTGTCCGTGGCTGCGGTTCGCGGTGGGGGCGGCGGGGCTCGGGGGCCTCTACCTGCCGACGGTGTTGTTGAGAGGCATTCTCAACAACAAGACGCAGCGTTCCTTGCACGGGAGGCCGGAAACGGTCAAGCACTCTCCGTGTCCGATGAGACCGGCTCTTCTCGGGCCGGCGGTTCGGCGGCGGGGAGGAGCGAGGGGGCTTGCGCAGGCTGATTCCAGCCATACGCCGCACGAACGCATCGACTCGGGGCGGGGCGCCCGGGGGACGGAGGCGCGGAACCGGCAGCGCCCTCAGAGCTCCGCCTTGCGGTCGCTGTGCTCGCCGCCGTCGAAGCGGAGGATGACGCTCTTGCCGTCGACGCGGGTGTAGAGGTTGACCGGCCGGCGCCAGAGCGACTGCAGGTTCATCAGGGTGAAGCGCGCGTCGTCGATCTTCAGGTCCACGCCGTCGTGCTTGTGGACCAGCATCAGCTCCGCGCGGTTGTCCCAGTTGGCGTCCACCACCTCGATGATCGGCTGGCCGAAGTTGGTGAGCTGGTGGAGGAGCTTCTCCTTGATCAGCTTGAAGTCGCGGCTGAGGATCTCCCACGCCTGGTGCTTGTCGTTGTAGCCGTAGACGAAGAGCTTGTGCTCCAGGCAGAACTCCGGCGTGAGGAACTCGTCGATGAAGGTGACGTCGTTGTAGTGCTTGCGCACCTCGAAGATCTTCTGCCGCCCCAGGCCGAGCTGCCGGTCCCACCGCTGGCGCTCGGCCATGTCGTCGCACTCTTCCCACTCCTTGCCGAACCGGCCCTTGTTCCACCGGTCCTCGATGTCCCGGTAGAGCTCGATCCCGATCTTGTACGGGTTGAGCGAGCCCGGCCGCATCGACACCGTCCCCGCGTGGTGATCGGCGTAGTCGATCACCTCCGAGTCCTTCAGCGCGCGGGTGGTCATGATGGTCGAGTGCCAGTAGGAGTTGTGGTTGATCAGGCCGCCGGCCGCGTAGCGGTGGGTCTCGGTGACGGAGATGTCGTAGACGTCGGCCCTGCCGCGCTCCAGGGAGACGACCTCGTCCTCCCAGCGCTCCGCCTTCTTCCCCTGCTGCGCCGCGACGCACCTCTCGAGCGCGGCCCGCTTGCGTTGCAGGCCGACCTCCCGGGCGAAGGCGGCGACGGCGGCGCCCCGGATGCGCAGGTCCCACGCCCCCTCGCGCTCCGCCCGCTCGCTCAGGATGTCGAGGTTGAGGAGCAGGAGCTGCAGCTCCGCCGAGAGGCGATCGCTCGCCGTGCGGAGCACGATGCCGTCGCTCGCAACCTCGCAGCCCTCGTCGAGGAGCGCCTGGAGCCAGGAGACCACCGCCTCGCGCGGGGCGCGGAGCAGCGCGGCCGGAACCCGCGACCGCGGGTCGCCCAGGTCGGGGCGCTCCGGCATCGCGCCGGGCGGAGCGTCGCCCCACAGGTTGCGCCCGCCGCAGATCGCGAGGCGATCGCCGGGCCGCAGCTCGTCGAGCCGCTTCCACGTCACGCGATCGGCGAGCAGCACCCGGTGGTTGTTCGAGCCCGTGACGTCGAGCCCGCGGCGGGTGCGCACGCGGATCGTCTCGTGGTCCCGGATGACGTTGCGATCGTAGACCCGCTGGACCGACTCGCCGTCGAAGACCTCGCCGGCACCCCTGCCCGCGACGAGCTCCTCCATGGTGAGCAGGCCGCGCTCGGTGAAGACCAGCGTGTCCGCTCCGAGGCAGGCCCACCCCTCGTTCATGATCTTGGTCATCCCCTGCGGGGCGAAGTAGTAGGCCTCCTCGCGGATGATCGAGAGGATCTCCTGCTCCCACGGCTCCAGCGGCGCGTTCTCGAGCAGGAAGGCGAGCACGTCGCGCTCGGGGCGCTCGGGGAAGCGGCGCCGCCGCCCCCGCTCCTCCTCCGCCTTCTGCTGGAGCGCCGCCAGGTATTCCGGCGGGTTGATGAACTGGTTCATGTACTCGCGGTCGCTCTTGAGGCCGCGGATCCCCTCCTCCTCGTTCTCCCCCTCCGGCAGCCGGGGCGGGCCGCGCTTGATGTAGGGCGCGTGGTAGTCGATCAGGTTCTCGAGAGAGAGGCAGCGGTCGATGAAGTCCTCGACCTTCTCGATCCCGATGCGGTCGATCCAGCGACGCACGCGCGTGGCGTGGTTCGCCATCTCGTCCATCATCTTCCGGTTGGTGTGGGCGAACGAGAAGTTGTTCTTGAAGAAGTCGCCGTGCCCGAAGACGTGGGCCATCACCAGCTTCTGGTCCACCTCGGGGTTCGACTCGAGGAGATAGGCGTAGGTGGGATCGTTGTTGATGACCATCTCGTAGATCTTCGAGAGGCCGTACTCGTATCCCTTGGAGAGCTGCTCGTACTGCATCCCGTGCCGCCAGTGGGGATAGCGGTTGGGATAGCCGCCGTAGGCGGCAACCATGTTCACCTCGTCGTAGGTGAGCAGCTCGAAGATCACCTCGTAGAAGTCGAGCCCCATCTCCCGGGCATAGCCGCGGATCTCCTGCTCGAGATCGGCGAGGCGGGGCGGAAGCGAGCGGTTGCTGAACGAGGGCATCACTTCCCCTTCCCGAGAAAGTCCTTGATCGACGAGTAGATCGCGTCCTTGTCGGCGATCTCCGAGAGCGCCACCCGCTCGTCGTCCTGGAAGTTCTCGCGCAGATCCTTGATGAACTGGCCCGAGCCGTACGGCGACTCCACCTGGCCGTAGGCGAAGAGGTTGCTCTTGGGGAGAATCCGCTCCCGCACCACGTCGATGCAAAGGCGGGTGTCGTCGGCGCTCCAGTTGTCGCCGTCCGAGAAGTGGAAGACGTAGATGTTCCACGCGTGCGCCGGGTACTCGTTGTCGATGATGTCTGCGGCGAGCCGGTAGGCGGAGCTGATCATCGTGCCGCCCGACTCCCGCGTGTGGAAGAAGGTCTCGCGATCCACCTCGCGGGCGACGGCGTCGTGGATGATGTAGCGCGTGGCCACGCCCTTGTACTGCCTGCGCAGCCAGGTATCGATCCAGAAGGACTCGATCCGGACGATCTCCTTCTGCTCGTCGCCCATCGAACCCGAGACGTCCATGATGTAGATGAGCACCGCGTTCGACTCGGGAACCGGCGTCACCTTCCACGAGCGGTACCTTCGATCCTCGCGGTAGGGGATGATCACCGGCCGGTTGGGATCGTAGGTGCCCGAGGCGATCTGCCGCTTCAGCGCCTGCTTGTAGGTGCGCTTGAAGTGGCGCAGCGACTCCGGACCGGTGGTGTTGACGCCGGTGTAGCGGATCTTCTCGGTGACGATCCGCTCCGTCCCCTTGGGCTCGATGCGCGGGAGCTCCAGCTCCTCGGCCATGATGTCGGCGAGCTCGTCGAAGGAGACGTCCACCTCGAGGATGTGCTCGCCCTCGCCGGAGCCGGCGCGCCCCTCCCCGTCGCCCGGGCGCTCCTCCCCCGGCGCGAGGATCTGGCCGACCTCGCCCTCACCCTGGCCGACGCCTCCCTGCTGCTTCGGCCCGTAGCGGAAGTGGGGGATGTCGATGGTGGGAAGGGGAATGGTGACGAAGTCCTTCCCCTTCTTGCCGATCATCTCCCCCTTCTGGATGAAGCGGCGGAGGTTCTGTTTGATCTTCCCGCGGACGATGTCCTTGAAGCGGGCATGGTCCTGTCGGATCTTGATGGTCATCGCACGGCCGGGGGCAGGGGGTGGACGGATGCGACGAGGCGCCGCCGCGCGCGGAAGCGGCGACGCCCGTCCCGGTAGCGGTGCGCTTCCTCACTCCTTCGCGTCGCCGCGGGCGAAGATCGAGGCGACGAAGTTGAGGACGTCGGTGGAGCAGATCTCGCAGTAGCCGTAGTTCTTGATCATCCGATCCTTCACCACGTCGATCTTCTCCTGCGTCTCCCGATCGACCACCGACGAGACCAGGTTCTTGAGCTTGATCGTGTCCTTCTGATCCTCGAAGAGCTTGAGCTCGAGCGCCTTGTGGAGCCGCTCGTTGGTCCGGTAGTCGAACGTCTTCCCCTCGATCGCCAGCGCGCCGATGTAGTTCATGATCTCGCGGCGGAAGTCGTCCTTGCGGCTCTCGGGAATGTCGATCTTCTCCTCGATCGCGCGCATGAGCCGCTCATCGGGCTCCTCGTACTGCGCGGTGTACTTGTTCTTGACCTTCTCCTTCTGCGTGTAGGCCTTGATGTTGTCGATGTAGTTGGAGCAGAGCTTCTTGATCGCGTCCTCGTCCGCGGAGATGGCGCGCTGGACCTCGTTCTTGACGATGTCCTCGTACTCCTGCTTCACGATGCCGAGGAGCTCGCGGTAGCGCTTGCGCACCTCCTCGCTGGAGATGAGCGAGTGGGTCTTGAGCCCCGCCTCCAGCTCGTTGAGGACCATGAAGGGGTTGAGGCAGCCCTCGCCCTTGTCGCTCACCAGGGCGTTGGAGATCTTGTCCTGCACGTAGCGGGGCGAGATGCCGTCCATGCCCTCGCGCACCGCCTCCTTGCGCAGCTCCTTGATGTTGTCCTCGGTGTAGTTGGGGAGGCTCTTGCCGTTGTAGAGCTTGAGCTTCTGCAGGAGCGTCAGGTTGTGCTTCTTCGGCTCCTCGAGCCGGGTCAGCACCGCCCACATCGCCGCCATCTCCAGGGTGTGCGGCGCGATGTGCTTCCCGCGGATCCGGTTGAGGTTGTAGTCCTTCTCGTAGATCTTCACCTCTTCCGACAGCTTGGTGATGTACGGGATGTCGATCTTCACCGTGCGATCCCGGAGCGCCTCCATGAACTCGTTGTTCTGGAGCTTGCGGTACTCGGGCTCGTTGGTGTGGCCGAGGATCACCTCGTCGATGTCGGTCTGCGGGAACTTCTTGGGCTTGATCTTGTGCTCCTGGGAGGCGCCCAGGAGGTCGTAGAGGAAGGCGACGTCGAGCTTGAGCACCTCGACGAACTCGATGATGCCGCGGTTGGCGATGTTGAACTCGCCGTCGAAGTTGAAGGCGCGCGGATCGGAGTCGGAGCCGTATTCGGCGATCTTGCGGTAGTTGATGTCGCCGGTCAGCTCGGTGGAGTCCTGGTTCTTCTCGTCCTTGGGCTGGAAGGTGCCGATGCCGATCCGGTCCTTCTCCGAGAGGATCAGGCGGCGCACCTTGACGTGCTGCACCACCTTCGCCCAGTCGCCCTTGTACTCGGTCATCAGCTCCTTGAAGACGTGGCGGCAGGCGGGGCAGAGCTCGCCGGAGGTGGGGATCTGGAAGCCGGAGCTGGGCGGGCAGAGCTCCGCGGCGACCTTCTCCCGCCACTCGGCGGGGATGAGGTGGAGCGGCTCCTCGTGCATCGGGCAGGGCATCACCTCCCGCTCCAGCGAGCCGTCCGGACGCCGCTTGTCGAGCATCCAGCTGAAGGTGTAGAGCGCCCCCTCCGGCGTGCGCGAGTAGGCCTCGAGCCCCTTCTTGAGCAGGCGGGCGATGGTCGACTTGGAGGAGCCCACGGGTCCGTGGAGAAGGATGACGCGCCGCTCGGTGCCGTACTGCTCCGCCGCCGACTTGAAGACGTTGACCAGCTTCATCAGCGGCACGTCGAGCCCGAAGATCGCGTCCCTGCCGCCGAACTTCTCGTCGTGGAAGAAGTGGTAGCGGATCAGCTTCTTCTTGTTGTCGATGTACTCGGTCTTCCCGTGCGACAGGATCATGTCGTAGAGCCGCTGGAACGCGGTCCGGGTGACCTTCGGGTTCTGCTGGACGATGCGGAGGTAGTCTTCGAACGAGCCCTCCCAGTGCTGCTCCTGGTAGCTCTTCTGGTCCTGCATCGCCGCGATGCGAGCAACGAGGCTCTCCATCTCGTAGGCTTCCTTCATGACCTCGGGCTCCTTCGATGGGGCGGTATGGGGCGCTACCGAATGTAGGGACTGCTTCCCCGCGGGGAAGCCCTCGCCCGGAACCGGGCGGGGTCGTTCCGACTGCTTCCCGGGTGATGTTTCGGCGGCGCCCCGCGCGCGGCAAGCGGACCACCGCGCGCAGCGCGGGAGCGCTTGGGGCTCGAACGTGCACAGGTGGACGGCGCGTGCAGCGCCTGCTCCGCCTCCGGCGCCGCGGCGGCTCAGAAGTGCGTGAGCGATCCGTCGTGGCGCGCGCGCCGCACCGCCCAGCGGAAGGCGGCGAGCGAGAGCGGGATCAACACCGCCGCGCTCCAGGCGAGCGTGGCGAGCTGCGGCGCGATCGCCTCCACGGATGCGCCGCGGAGGAGCGCGAGGCGCAGCGCCTCGAGGGCGTGGGTGAGGGGCAGGAGCCGGGCTGCCGCCTGGAGCGGCGGGGGCAGGACCGCCACCGGGAAGAGGACGCCGCCGAGGAGGACCGAGACCAGGTCGAAGAAGGCGGCGACGGGATCGCCGCGTTTGAAATGGAGGGTGAAGGCGGCGGAGAGGAGGCCGAGCGGCAGGTAGCAGGCCAGCGCCAGCAGGAGCGCCGCTGCGGCGGCGGGGAGGTCCGCCCGGGCGTAGGAGAGGCCGAAGAACGCGGCGGCCCCCGCGAGCAGCACCGCCATCCGTAACGTCGCGCCCAGCAGCGGGAGCAGGGCGGACAGCCCCACCGCGCGGGCGGGTCCGACAGGGGTGGCGAGGATCGCCTCGAGGGTGCCGGTGATCTGCGCCTCGCGCACGCGGCGGGAGAGCTGGAGGAGCGCCGCGTGGAGCGGCGCGGCGGCGGCGAAGCCGACGATGGAGAAGGCGAAGTAGTCGCCGCCGTAGCCGGCGAGGAGCGCGGCGGGGCCGACTGTTTCGCCCACGTAGTAGAGCGCCACCAGCAGCGCGAAGGCGGAGACGCCGCCGAGGAGGACGTTGGCGCGGTAGGAGGCCTCCACCTGGAGATCGCGGCGGAGGAAGGCGAGGGCCTGGAGGGCGAGGCGCCGCGCGCCGGTCGCGGCGATGGCGCCATTTCCGAGCCGTGCGTCGTCGGTCGGCGCGTCCACGGTGGCGTTCACGCCGCCTCCTCCGCGAAGTAGGCGCGCTCCAGCGCCGCCTCCACCTCGCTCCACGCCCCGTCGGCGCGCACCTGCCCGTCGACCAGCACCACCACCCGGGAGGCGAGGGCGCGGGCCTCGTGGAGGTCGTGGGTGGTGAGGAGCACGGCGAGGCCGTCGCGCGCCACCAGCTCCTCCCGGACGAAACGCCGCAGCCGCTCCGCCGCGCCGGGGTCGAGGGTGCGGGTCACCTCGTCGAGGAGGAGGGCGCCGGGGCGGTGGAGCAGGCCGCGGGCGATGGCGACGCGGGCCTTCTGCCCGGCGGAGAGGGTGCGGAAGGGACGATCGAGGAGCCCGTCGATCCCGAGGCGCGCCCCCAGCTCGTCGATCCGCGCCGCGAGCGGCGCGCCGCCGAGCCCGTGCAGCGCCCCGAAGAAGCGCAGGTTCTGCCGCGGGGTGAGGCGCCACTCGAAGGAGCGCTCGTCGGCGACCACGTAGCCCACCTGCGCCTGGGCGCGCTCGGTCTCCGCCGAGAGGTCGATCCCGCCGGCGCGCGCCGTCCCGCTGCCGGGTAGGAGCATGCCCGCCAGCAGCTTCACGCAGGTGGTCTTGCCCGAGCCGTTGGGGCCAAGCAGCGCGACGATCTCGCCCGGCGCCACCGCGAACGAGACGCGGTCGAGGGCGCGCCGCGTCGAGCGGCGCAGCGGAGCGCGGAGCCATTCCCCCAGCGTCCGCCGGGCCGGGTAGTCCTTGATCACCTCGCGAAGCTCGAGCGCCGGCGCCATCGCAGCCATCGTAGCGCGAACGCCCGCGCGGCTGGCGCCGTTCCCGCGCGGGGTCAGGGGATCCCCTGCTCCGGCGACCCGCTGTCCAGGTAGCTCTTGAGGATCACCACCGCCGCCACGGTGTCGATCACCTCCTTGCGCTTCTTCGGGTCCACCTTCATCTCGCGGAGCATCCGCTCCGCCTCCCAGGTGGTGAGCCGCTCGTCCCAGAGGACGATCGGCAGGCCGAAGCGCGCCGCCACGTGCTCGGCGAAGCGCCGCGTCTTGAGCGCCCGCGGCCCCTCGGTGTCGTCCATGTTGAGCGGCAGGCCGATGACGAAGCGGGCAGGCGACCGCTCCTCCACGATCTCCGCCAGCCGATCGAGGTCGGCGGCGAGGCGGGTCCGGCGGATCGTCCCCACCGGCTGCGCGGTCCAGCCCAGCTCGTCCGAGGCCGCCACGCCGATCGTCTTGTCGCCCACGTCGAGCGCGAGGAAGACCACCTATGCCCCCGGGACCTGGGCGCGCTCCTCCGGCGCGGGCTGGCTGGCGGGCTCCACCGGCAGGAGATCCTCGTCGGTGATCCCCTCCTCCTCGTCGCGCGCCGCGTCGGCGAGGAGGACCTGCTTCATCCGGTCGAGGCTCGCCTGGGTCTGCTCGACGAAGGCGCTGCGCACGCCCACCCGCTCCGCGGTGGAGAGGGTGCGCTCGTAGACGCTGATCGCCTTCTGCACCAGCACCCGCACCTTCCGCCGCAGCAGCCCGCGGTAGAGGCTCGCCTGGTGCTCGTCCATCCCCGCCGGCACCGGGGCGGTCATCATCTGGTCGTAGAGCGTCTCGTAGAGGCCGCCCACCCGCTGCCCCGCGGCCGTGCCCCAGTGGGTGTTGCCCATGCGGATCGCCCGCAGGTAGTGGCCCTGCGCGGAGAGGAGGAGCTGCGCCTTGTACTCGAGCTCCTGGCCGAGCTTCTCCACGTCGTCCGTGCTCTCCAGCTCCACCGCCTCGAAGTGGAGCCGGTAGATCTCGCCGATGAAGAACTGCGCCTGCGCCGGGAAGAAGTCGCCGATCCGCTCCTCCGCCCGGCGCTCCTCCCTGCGGTAGAGCTCGAGGGCGGCGCGGAGATCGATCTCCGCGGGGCCGAGGCGGCCCTGCTCCACCTTGCAGACGCCGACGTGGGTGAGGGCGCGGATCCGCGTCTCCGCGCCGAACGGCTCCTCCGCCAGCGGCAGGAGGAGCTCGATCGCCTCGTCGTAGCGGTCGAGGGCGTAGAGGACGGTCGCCGCGCGCCAGATCGGATCGAGATCGGCGCCGGGCTTCGGCTCCGTGGGGATCACCGCGCGGTAGCGGTCGAGGGCCTCCTGCCACGCGCCCTGTGCCTCGTAGGCGGCGCCTGCGTTGTAGGTCGCGTCGCGCCAGTGCCTGCTGGTGGGGAAGCGATCGGCGAGGTGGGCGAAGCACGCCGCGGCGCGCTCGTAGTCCCTGGCCTGCCACGCCGCGGTGCCGCAGGCGAAGAGCTCCTCGTCGTTGTAGGAGGCGAGCTCCTCCGCGAGGGGATCGGAAAGGGGATCGTCGGCGCGGACCTGGGCGCCGGCGCAGCCGGCCAGCACCAGCGCGCACAGCGCTGCGAACAGGAGCTTCTTCATCCGGGGATCACCTGCACCTGGACCGTGCGCCGCCGCGGCCCGTCGAACTCCACGAAGTAGATCGCCTGCCACCTGCCGAGCTGCAGGCGCCCGTTGGCCACCGGCACGGTGCACGACGAGCCGAGGAGCGCCGCCTTGAGGTGGGCGTGGGCGTTGCCCTCGCCGTGCTTCCACGGGAAGTCCCGCGGGGCGATCCGCTCCAGCCCGCCGAGGAGGTCCTCCTTGAGCGCGGGATCGGTGTTCTCCTGCACGGTGATGCCGGCGGTGGTGTGGGGGCAGTAGACCACCACCACGCCGGACTGGATCCCGCTCTGCTGCACGGCGGCCCGGACCCGGGCGGTGAGGTCGACGAACTCGTCGGAGGCATGGGTCTCGATGTCGAGGTGGGTCACGTCCTGGCTCCCGGGAAGAGGTGCTGGCTCAGGCTCCACAGGCCGGAGAGATCATAGACGTCGGTGTCGAAGCGCGGCACCCGGAGCAGGGGTGTGGGCCTGGTCGCCTGCCCGAGGCGCTCGAGGTGCCGGGCGTCGAGGGCGGCCATCGCCCGCGCCTCCGCCACGGTCTGCAGCAGCCGGCGGGAGAGGGGCGGGGCGCCGCCGTCGGGGATCCCCGCGCGCAGCAGCCCGTCTGCCAGCTCCGCCTCGGTGGGCGTGGGAAGCTCGCCGAGGAAGTCCTTGTGGACCCTGTTGGCCACCACCGCGGCGATGGGCATCCGCTCCCTGCTGAGGAGATCGTGGAAGTAGATCGACTCGTCGATGGTGAAGGCGTGGGCCGAGGTGACGAGGAAGAAGGCGGCCTCGTCGGAGGCGAGGAGCTGCTTCACCTTCGCCGCCCGCTCCTTGAAGACGTCGTAGGTCCCCTGCAGCTCGACGAGGAAGTTGGCCAGCTCCTGCAGCGTCTCCCCCCCGGTGAAGCGGGAGAGGGTCCGGGCGACGTAGTTGCTGCCCAGGTTGAAGAGGCGCATCCCCACCTTCCCCGCGGCGAGGGCGGGGCCGAGGATCACCCGCGCCGCCTCGTTGTCGAGGAAGTCGAGGATCCTGTTGGGCGCTTCGAGGAAGTCGAGGGCGTGGGCGGTGGGCGGGGTGTCGAGCACGACGAGATCCCAGGCGCCGTCCGCATGGAGCTCGTAGAGCTTCTCCATGGCGATGTACTCCTGCGAGCCCGCCAGCGCGGAGGAGAGCGTCTGGTAGAAGCGGTTGCGCAGGATCGCCTCGCCGCGGGGGCCGGGGACGGTGCGGCGGATGAAGTCGTCCCAGGAGCGCTTGAGGTCGAGCATCATCGCCCACAGCTCGCCCCGCGGCCGGAGGCCCGCCGCGGCGAGGTGGGCATCCGCCACCCGCGTCTCCACGTTGCCCAGCTCCGCCAGGCCGAGGGCGTTGGCGAGCCGCCGGGCGGGATCGATGGTGAGGACGATCGCCTTGCGCCCCTCCACCGCCGCGCGCAGGGCGAGGGTGGCGGCCACCGTGGTCTTCCCCACGCCGCCCGACCCCACGCAGACCACCACCCGCCGCTCGCGCAGCGCCCGTGCCGGATCGATCACACGGGGAACGACACCGCGCGTGCTCACGGTGTTCCCCCCGCGATCACCTTCGCCACCTCAACCACCGCGGGCCTGCCGAAGTCGCCCTTCGGCGCGAGGAAGGGGATGTCGACGATGGGCAGCCCCACCTCCGCCCGGAGCCGCGCCCGGTAGCGCCGGGTCATCTCCGCCCGCGCCTCCTGGGCGAGGGCGGCGTTGGCAGCGGCGTCGAGGACCGGCGGCTCGAGGAGGCGGTCGAGGGCGGCGAGCTCCTGCGGGGTGAAGCGCGTCTCGTGGGCGCGGTTGAGGAAGACCTTCCCCGGGTGCATGCGCAGGGTGCCCCGCACCGCGGCGGCGAGCTCGATCGTCTCGTTGACCGGCAGCTCCTCCGGCAGGCAGACCAGGTTGACGGCGGTGCGGCGCGGGTCGACGAGGATCGCCTGCATCCACTCCGCGTCGCTGCGCATCGCCCCGGGCGGCACGGTGTCGATGAGCGCCTGCGGCACCCGCAGGAAGGTGATCCCGTGGCCGGTGGCGGGGGCGTCGACCAGCACCAGATCCCAGCGGGCCTGGCGGACCCAGTGGAGGATCTGGCCGAGCATCACCAGCTCGTCGAGGGAGGGGATGAAGCGGAGGAAGCGGGAGACGAAGCGGTTCTCGAAGACCGCCTTGTAGATCGCCCGGTACTTGAGCTGGAGGAGCGCGTAGGCGCGCATCGCCTCCTGCGGGCGGACCACCACCGCGTCCACGCCGTCGGCCACCCGGCCGATCTCGGTCCCCACCGGACGCGCCCCGAGGAGGACGGAGATCCGCTCGTGGGTGTCCACCTCGCAGACGAGGACGCGCTTGCCCCTGCTGGCTGCGACCAGCGCGAGGGCCGCCGTGACGGTGCTCTTGCCCACGCCGCCCTTGCCCGTGGTGAAGAGCAGGCGGCGGTCCAGTAGCGACATAGAGGCGGAACCTATGCGCGGGCTTTTCGCCGGTCAAACGAAGCCGGCGGGCGACGTTGACATGCAGGGGCCGACACGGGAGATTGCCCCCTCGAAGCGCGGAGGTGGGACGTGGGGATCCGCAGCAATCCCGTGGTCAGGAAGGTGATGGAGGCGGGCGAGGCGCAGGTGGGCCGCCTGGCAAGCCAGCTCCTCTCGAACGAGCGCTTCGTCCAGGCGATCCAGCAGATGGTCGCGGGGACGCTGGCGGCCAAGGGCTCCCTCGACAAGAGCCTGCGCGGGGCGCTGGCGACGATGAACCTGCCCTCCACCGCGGACGTGGAGGAGCTGCGCCGCAGGCTCGACGACCTGGACCGGACGATGACCGAGCTCGACGCCAAGCTCGACAGGCTCGAGGCGAAGCTCGGCGCCGGGCAGTCGGCCCCCGCGAAGGCCCCGGCGAAGAAGCGCGCCCCCGCGAGGAAGAAGGCGGAGGAGTGATGCGCCGCATCGCCTTCATCAACGAGAAGGGCGGGACCTGCAAGACCACCCTCGCGGTCAACACCGCCGCCTGGCTCGCCTCCCGCCGCGGCCAGCGTGTCCTCCTCTGCGACCTCGACACCCAGGGGCACGCGGGCAAGAGCCTGGGGATCGACGTGCGCGGCGTCGCCCCCACCATCGCCGACCTCCTCTGCGACCCGGCGGTGCAGGTCAACGACGTGGTGCTGCGCACGGCGATCGAGGGGCTGGACCTCCTCCCCTCCAACAAGCAGATGGCGCGCTTCCCGGTGGAGGCGGCGGCGCGCGCGGAGCCGGAGCGGCTCCTCCAGCGCAAGCTCGCCGACCTGGCGGGCTACGACTTCGTCGTCTTCGACGCGCCCCCCTCCCTCGGCCTGGTCACCACCAACGTGATGCTCGCCGCGGAGGAGATCGTGGTGCCGGTGGCGATGACCTACTTCGCCCTCGACGGCTGCGCGGAGATCCTCGAGACGGTGGAGACGGTGCGGGAGCGCTTCGGCCACGAGGCGCTCCGGGTGGCGATGGTGGTGGCGACCCTCTACAGGAAGACCGCCCTCGCCGAGGAGATCCTCGCCAAGCTGCGCGAGCGCTTCCCCGGGGAGATCTGCCGCACCGTCCTCGGCTACAACGTGCAGATCGACGAGGCGCAGAGCTACGGCCAGACGATCTGGGAGTACGCGCCCCAGTCCCGCGGCGCGCAGACCCTGGAGGCGATCGCCCGCGAGCTCCTCTCCCGCGGCGCGGCGGCGCCGGCCGCCGCGCGCACCGGATCCTGATCAGTAGGGCTCGGTGGCAGGCTCGCCCGTGTAGCCCGGCGGCGGGTTGGTCTCCTGCCGCGCCCGCGCCTCCGCCGCCGCGAGGGAATCCTGCTCGATGGTGATGTCGTCCGGCGAGGCGGGCTCGCCCGGCTGCATCATGTGCTCGAGCTGGGCGGTGAAGTACTTGGTGGGGTAGCGGGTCTTGGTCAGCTTCCAGCCCTTGTACTTGTTGACGAGGCGCCGGAAGCGCTGCGCCGCCAGATCCACCGCCCGGTAGATGTCGCCCGCGGTCTCCACCACGGTGAGCGTCCGGGTGTGCGGCATGGTGTAGGTGATGCGGCAGCGCTTGTCGATCCCGCCCTTGGTCCCGTTCTCGTCGGAGAGCTCGATCTCGAGCAGCGGACCTTCGCGATCGTAGACGCGCCGGAGCGGCTCCACGATCCGGTCCTCGCAGAATGCGCGGAGCGCGTCGGTCAGCTCGAGGCCACCCAGTGCCTTCAGCTCGATGTGCATGCGTGCGTGCCTCCCTCCGTGCGCCTGCCCTGACCACACGGCTTCTCTGGCTGAAGGTGGGACCCGGACGTGGCGGACGCCAATGGGCGGCAGGCGGCTCGCCCGACCTCCCGGGCGCAGCGCCGGGGGGCGGGCGGGCAGGGGACGGGCCGCAGGGTTTGCGCCGTTCGTGCAGCGCTTGCGCGCGCCAGGGGGCAGGAACGACGGCGCCCCGCCGTGGGGCGGGGCGCTGGTGGTGCGGGGGGATCACCCGAAGGCGACCGGGTCAGGCGTCGTCGTTCTCCGCGCCGACGGCGAGCGCGCGGGCGTGGTAGTTGCGGATGTCGTCGCCCCTGCGGCGGGCCTCCACCCGCTCCACCGCCCGGCGGAGCGCTTCGACCGCGCGATCCGCGGCGATGTCGATCGCCTCGTGCATGCTGGGCCGCACCTCGTCGACGTGGATCGGCGCCAGGCCGGGGACCCGCAGGTCGATGCGGCAGCTCATGTCGGCCTTGCCGTGCTTCGCGCCATAGAGATCGGACAGCACGATCTCGAGGCGGGCGGCGGAGTCGTCGACGAGCTTGTTGACCCGCTCGAAGACGTGGGCCCGGCAGCGCTCCTTCAGGGACTCGGACAGCTCGAGATGGTGGCCGTGCACGATGAACTGCATCGCATCCTCCTCTCCGGCTCCAGCGCCGGTTGCCTTACGTCAATGCATCCCGCATGCCGTTATTCCCTACTTGTGCTCCTCCAGCTTCCTCTCCAGCTCGGCGAGCTTGTCGCGGAGCGCCTGCACCTCGCGATGGAGGGTGGGGAGGCCGGTGACCGTCTCGACGGCGCCCCGGACGCGCTCGTCCAGGCTGCGCTGCCACTCCTCGAACCCCTGCCGCGAGTTGCGGATGAACTCCTGCGCCTGCTCGAGGGAGGTGAGCTTCTTTCCCGCCGGGTGCTCGGCGCCTTCCTCGTCGCGCTTCCACACGCGGGTGAGCGCGTGCTCCGCCTCGCTGCGGATGGCGCTGACGCGGGCGGGGAGCTCGTCGTTGAGGAAGGCGTGGAGCCGCGAGCCGCCGGTCCGGATGATCTCGCGGAGCATCGGCAACGGCATCTTCGAGGTCTTCTTCTCCTCCTCGAAGATGATCTGGGCGAGGGTGACCGAGGTCAGGTCCTCCTTGGACCGGTTGTCGACGATCTGGACCTCCGTCCCCGCCTTCACCATGGCGGCGATTTCGTCGAGCGTGACGTAGCGGCTCTCGACCGTGTCGTAGAGCTTCCTGTTGGTGTATCGCTTGATGACCTTGATCGGCCGCTCGGGGGCAGCGCCCGCGCCGCTATCGATTTCGTGCTGGGACAAGGCTGAATCTCGCTGGCGCGGAGGCGCCGGTTACGGGCCGATGATCGCGGGGCAAAAACCCCTTGTCAATCCGACCCGGGTCTGGCTTCCGGCCCGCCGCGGTGCGAAGCTTCGCAGGACCGAACGGGTCCCGTGCGCGGGGCGAACGGGGCGGAGGTTGTGCGGTGATCGTCCAGTGTGAGGGCTGCAAGACGCGCTTCCGGCTGGCAGACGAGAAGGTGCGGCCGACGGGCACGAAGGTCCGCTGCTCGCGCTGCGGCAGCACCTTCCTCGTCACGCCGCCCGCCCCGGCGCTCCCGCCGCAGGACGAGCCCTCGTTCAACGAGATGCAGACGCTGGTGGCGCCGATTCCCCGCGACCTGCTCGCGCGGGCGCGGGCGCGCGACGAAGAGGCGCCCACGCGGGTGGCGCCGGTGCCGCGGGATCTGCTCGGGCTGTCGCGGGAGGAGGAGGCGCCCACGCGGGTGGCGCCGGTGCCGCGGGATCTGCTCGGGCTGTCGCGGGAGGAGGAGGCGCCCACGCGAGTGGCGCCGGTGCCGCGCGATCTCCTCGCGCTGGCGCAGGACGAGTCGCCCCCGCCGTTGCCGCCGGAGCCGCGCCGCGAGCCCGCGCCCGCTGCGCCCGACTGGGACTTCGACGCGCCGCCCCAGACCTTCGGCGACACCTATACCGACGTGACCTTCGGTCCGGGGCCGCAGGCGTTCGCGACGGCGCCGCAGGAGCACGTGCGCATCCCCGAGGCGCCGCCGCTGGAGGACGATCCCCTCGCCATCCTCGGCCCGGCGCCCGCGCCGCCGCCGCTGGGGATGGGCCCCGCGGGCCCGCCGCCCGCGGGGGAGCCGCCACCCCCGCAGGGCGCCGCGGAGGACGACTTCTTCGGCGATCTCCTCCCCCAGGCGCAGCCCGCGGGCCGCCACCCGGCCGACGCCACCGCCGCCGTGCGGAACGAGCTGCTCGGCGAGCTGCAGCCCCCGCCGCGCCAGGCGCCTGCCGATCCCGCGCCCCTCTTCGGCGCGCCGCCGTCGCCCGCCGTCGAGCGGGAGCGGCGGGAGCTCTTCGGCGAGCCGCCGCCGCGGCCGTCGCCCTCCCTCGAGCTCGATCGCGGCGCGCTCTTCGGCGAGCCGCCGCCGCGACCCTCGACCTCGGGGGAGCTCTACGGCGCGCCGCCGCCCAGGCCGTCGTCGCCTCTCGAGCTCGATCACGCGGGGCACTTCGGCGAAGCGCCGCAGCGGCGGGCGCCGCCCCCGGCGAGCGACGCCTTCGTCGCCGATCCCGCGCGGCTCGCCAGCGATCGCGCCGCGCTCGCCGCGGAGGCGCCGCAGGCGGCCACCCTGCAGCGCCGCCTCGATCCGGCGGCGCGGCAGGAGGCGACCGCGCCCTGGCGGCGCGTCCTGCGCCTCGCCTCGGGCGCGGCGGTCCTCCTCACCGCGCTCGCCTGCTTCGTCGTGGCGCGCAACGGCGGCCAGCTGCGCCTCGACCGGGCGGCATTCCTCGCCGCCTTCGGTCTCGGGGACGCGCCCGCCGGCGACGCGGAGCTGGTGCCGGCCAGCCTCCACACCGGCCGCTACGCCACCGCCGCGGGCGAGGTCTTCTTCGTCCGCGGGACGATCCTCAACCAGGCGGACCGCGCCCTCGGCCCGGCGGTGCGCGTGGTCGCCGAGCTGCGCGACGGCGATCGCGTGGTGGCGCGGGGCGAGGGTTGGGCGGGGGGCGAGCCCTCGCCGGAGCAGGTGCACGGCCTCGAGGGCGCAGAGGCGTGGATCGCCCTGGCGGATCGCCTCGGCGCCGCCTGGTCGAAGCCGATCGCCCCGGGGGAGAGCGCGCCGTTCTTCGTGGTGCTCGGCGGCGCCGCGGCGGACGCCGCCGCGACGCGCCTGCGCGTCGTCGCCAGCCCGGCGGAGGCGCCGCAGGAGGCGCACCGCACCGTGGCGGCGGACCAGCTCTGATCAGCGGCTGCGCGCGTCCCGCGAGGCGGACGGACGCTCCGCCTCGCCGCCGGCGAGCGAGCGGCGGAGGCCGTGGATGGCGCGGCCGATCGCGTCGCCCAGCGCGGGCATCTTCGCCGCGCCGAAGACCAGCAGGACGATGAAGAGGATGATCAGCAGCTCACCGAGGTTGGGGACACCCATGCAGCACGCTCCAGGCGCGGCACGCTACCACGCATCGCCCTTCCGGCGCGACGACGGCCCGCTGGTGTGGGCCCACCGCGGCGCCAGCGCCCGGGCCCCGGAGAACACCTGCGCCGCCTTCGCCCTCGCCGACGAGCAGGGGGCGGACGGGATCGAATGCGACGTGCGCCTCTGCGCCTCCGGCGAGCTGGTGGTCTGCCACGACGAGCGGCTCGATCGCCTCTGCGGGATCCCGGTGGCGGTGCGCGAGCTGCCGCTGCGCGAGCTGCGCCGCCTGCACGTGCTGCGCGATCGCTTCCCCGGCGCGGAGGCCACCATCCCCACCCTCGAGGAGGCGATCGCCGCGGCGGGGCCGCGCATGCGGTGGAACGTGGAGCTGAAGGTGGACCGCCACGAGGAGGCGGAGCCCCTCGCCCGCGCCGCGGCGCGCGCGTTCGCGCGGCTTCCGCTGGAGGGGCGGGTGCTGGTCAGCTCCTTCCACCCGCTGGCGCTCCTCACCCTGCGCACCGCCGCGCCGGAGATCCCCACCGCCTATCTGTGGGAGGGGCGGGGCAGGCTGCTCGACGTGTGGAACGGGATCTGGGGGCGGCTCACCTCCACCGCGGCGCTCCACCCCGAGCACGTGGCGGTGACGGAGCAGGCGGTGCGGCGCTGGCACGCGGCGGGCCTGGTGGTCAACGCGTGGACCGTGGACGATCCCACGGAGATCCTGCGCCTGCGCGACGCGGGGGTGGACGGCGTGATCACCAACCGCCCCGACGAGGCGCTGCGCGCCCTGGGGCGCTGCTAGAGGAGCCGCAGCGGCCGGAAGCCCGTGGCGTCGCAGGAGGCGAGGGCGTAGCGGACGCCGTTATGCTCGCCGGTGAAGCCCGCGGCGATCCCCGGGCCGTGGAGGTGGCCGTAGACGCAGACCACCGGGGCGTAGCTCTCGATCACCTTCGTGAACCTGGTCTCGCGGCGCCCCGCGTAGATCGGCGGGAAGTGCATGCAGGCGACGCGGATCGACCCCGGCTCCTCCGCCAGCTTCGCCGCCGCGGCGACGCTGCGCTGGAGCCGGTCGGCGTCGCGCTCCACCAGATCGGGCCGGTAGCTCTCCATCCCCATCTCGCCCCCCGCCTCGTCCACCGGCGGCGCCTCGGGCGCGGTCCAGCCGCGCACGCCGGCGATCACGTAGGGCCCCTCGCGCCACGCGCTCCCGTTGTGGAGGAAGCCGCGGATCGAGGGGAAGGGGGCGAAGAGCTCGCGCAGCTTCTTCTGGCTGTCGGGCCACCAGTAGTCGTGGTTGCCCTTGAGGAGGACCTTGCGCCCGGGGCGCGCGTCGAGCCACGCGAGGTCGTCGCCCACCTCGGTGGGGCGGGTGGCCCAGGAGATGTCGCCCACCACCAGCACCAGGTCGTCGGCGCCCACCGTCTCGTCCCAGGCGGCGGCGAGCGGAGCGGGGTGATCGGTCCAGCCGAAGAGGTCCATTCCCTTGGCGCGGGCCGAGGGGAGATGCAGATCGCCGATCGCGAAGAGGCGCACGGAAGCAGCTTCCTTGTCGGGCGGTCAGCGCGGGCGGTCCGCGCCGTCGGGCAGGGGCAGGAGGCGGTCGAAGGTATCGAGGAGCGCGCGGTCGCGGCCGGCGAGATACCGCTCGAGGGCGGCGCGGGCGAGCCTGGCCCGCAGGCGCCAGGCGATCTCGGCGTTGCGCAGGCGCGCCCACGCCCTCGCCTCCTCGTCGAGCGCCGCGGCGAGCTTCCGGCCCGCCGCCTCCACCTCGCGGGAGCCCTCGGCGAGCGGTTCGTCCCAGGCCTCCTCCAGCGGGTGGCCGCGGAGCCGGTCGCGGAGCTCGCGGACCAGGCGCAGCTCCTCCTCCACCGGGGCGCAGGTGTAGGCCTGCGGGCCCTCGGGGAAGAGCCTGGCGAAGAGCGGATCGCGGGTGTCGGTCCCGCCCAGCTCGAGGGCGGCGAGGGAGAGCGCGGCGATGGTGTCGTCGAGCCTCCTGTCGGCGGCGTCGCAGGCCAGGTAGGCGGCCGCCGCGCGGGCGCCCGCCTCGCGCCGCTCGGCGAGGGCCTCGCGCAGCTTCTCCTGGGCCAGGGCGAGGAAGGCGGCGACCGGGAGCAGGTCCCCGTGCTGGCCGAGCTCACGGAGGAGCGCGTCGCCGCGCGCCAGCAGGTCCTCCGGCGCGAGTTCGTCGAGGGGCTCGGGCATGGCGCGCATCTTGGCACCGCGCCGACGCAGCCGTAAAGCGCCGAAAACTCCGGATATCGAACGGATCGCCGCCGCCCGCGCCACGTGGCGAACGCCTCCCTTCGCGCCTCCTGCGCTCGCCGGCCGGGCGCGGGGTGCACGAACGCCGGACCGTGTCCATCTTCGAACTGTGTCCGAAACCCGACTTCTTCGCCGGGCGGCAGGGGAGTCGGACCGCAATTGCAGAAGGAGGAACAGGAGATGGCCAGCCGTCGAACCCCGAATCCGAACCAGGGAGCCCGTGGAGGCATGACCGTGCAGGAGGCCGGCCGCAAGGGCGGCGAGACGGTGCTCCAGGAGCGCGGGCCCGAGTTCTTCTCGCAGATCGGCCGCAAGGGCGGCCAGAAGGTCCGCGAGCTGATCAACGCCGGCAAGCGCAGCACCAACCGCTGACGCAGGCATCCGGCCGGCCGCGTGGAGCCTGCGCGGCGCGCGCGGGGCGCAGGTCCCGTGCCGGCCCCGGGGTCGCCCGCACGAACGTCGCGATCGTCGTGCGGGCGTCTCCATTTCCGAACGGTGTGGGAGGCGGTGATGGCGAACGAACTGCTGGGGGTGCGCGTGGCCTTCCTGGCCACCGACGGCGTGGAGCAGGTGGAGCTGGTCGAGCCGTGGGAGGCCTTCGAGCGCGCGGGCGCGGAGGTGGAGCTGCTCTCGCTGCACGGCGGGCGGATCGAGGCGATGAACCACCTCAAGCCGGGGGACAGCTTCGAGGTGGATCGCAAGGTGGCGGACGCGGATCCCGGCGCGTACGACGCGCTGGTGCTGCCCGGCGGCGTGGCCAATCCCGACCAGCTCCGCACCAGCGAGGACGTGCGCCGCTTCGTCCGCCGCTTCTTCGCCAGCGGGCGGCCGGTGGCGGCCATCTGCCACGCCCCCTGGACGCTGATCGATGCCGGGGTGGTGGCGGGCAGGACGCTCACCTCGTGGCCCAGCCTCCAGACCGACCTGCGCAACGCCGGCGCCACCTGGGTCGACGAGCAGACCCACTTCGACGGCCAGCTCCTCACCAGCCGCAAGCCCGCCGACCTCCCCGCCTTCTGCGCCCGGGCCATCGAGATCTTCGGCAGGCAGATCGAGACCGAGACCGCGGGCTCCGCCGCCGCGGTGCGGGGCGGCAGGGCGCGGGTGGGGCGGACGCGCGACGCCGTCGACGAGTCGAGCCAGGAGTCCTTCCCGGCGAGCGACGCGCCCTCGGGGCCCGCCTACATCTGATCGGCCCGGTCCCGCGGGCGGTCCCGTGCGGCCGCCCGCTGCACCGGCGGTCCCGGGCGCCGGCGCCGGGGCTCCTACCCCTGTCCGTTGGCCGACCGGACAAGGCCCCGGACTTTGGTTACATTGCGTCGGCTGTCCTTCACACAACAGAAGCCCGCCTGCCTACCCTGCCGGGTTCCGAGCCCGGCCTTGCCCGCAAGCCCCCGACGAAGCATCTAGGTCAGCGTCTCCTGCAGGTAGCTCGGTTTCCGACCGGCTGTCCGGCCGGCGAAGCAGGGGGCACATTGGGGAAAAGCTCTGCCCGGGGGGCACGGAGTGGAGGACATGTTTCGTCCAACCGAACGTGAAGCAGCCGCGGGGACGCCGGTTCCGGCGCCGGAAGCGCAGCAGAACGTAGCGCTTTCCACCGCGCTCGAAGCGGGGCCATCGTCGCCCAGGGCCGTCGCCGATCGCGTGGCGTCGGCGGCCCCGTGCGACGTGGTGGTCGCAGCCGATCTCGACGCGCCCTTCATCGGGCCGTCGTCGGTCTACGGGCGTGGCCTCGCGGACGAAGCCGCGTGGCGGACCGCCATCCGGGTCGCCGCGCAGGTGGCCAACGCAGCACCGCGTTCCCGCGGTGACAGCTGGGCCGGATCGCTTGCCGAGCTCTCCGGGGGGCGTGGGGACTCGGCCATCCTCGGCGGCGCGCGGGCGGTGCTCGTCATCCTGCGCTCCGAAGGAGGAAGGCCGCGGACCCTGGTGGTCGCCGCCCGCAGGGAGGGCGAGTTCGGCGACGTGGAGCGGCGGGCGATGACCGCTGCCGCCGCCCGCCCCGAGCCGCGGGATCCGGTGATCGTCGCTGCCCTCGAGGCGGTGGCGGGCAGGACCGGCGTTCCGCTCGGCCTCCTCCACGCGGGCAAGCTCATGTGGGCGGCGGGACCGCTCTGGCGGGCCCTGGGCCTGGAGGGCGGCGCCCGGCTGGGCCGCGCCTTCGCCCACGGCGGCGCGCCCGCAGCGGCGGCGCGCCTCGAGGACGCGGCCCGGACCACCGGCCCCGGCGCGGACCTCGACATCACCACGCTGCCCGGCGAGCTGCAGCTCCTCCAGGCCACCCGGCCCGCCGACGTGGCGCGCAGCGCCCGCCTCGACGAGCTGGGCAGGCGGTGGCGGCTCTCGCCCGCGGAGCGCGCCGAGCTCCAGCACCTGATGCTCGGCCTCTCCTGCAAGGAGGCCGCGGCCCGCCTCGGCGTCTCGCCCGAGACCATCCGCGGCAGGCGCAAGCAGATCTACCGCAAGGCCCGGGTCGGCGGCGCGGGACCGCTGCGGGCGCTCCTCGACGGCGTCACCGACGACGACGACGCCATCGGCGCCCAGAACAGCGCCGCCTCCGCCTGACGCTCCGGTCCGGTTCCTCCACCCGGCCCCGCCCCAGGGCGGGGCGAGGCGGAGGAAACGCCACGGCGGCGCGGCGCCCCACCCGCGACGCGCGGGTCCCTCCGACGATCAGCTCTCGCCCTTCGCCAGGGAGAAGCGCAGGGTCCCCGCCTTGCCGGGGGCCGGCATGGCGTCCTCGTGGACGAGGACCCACATGCGCCGGGTGCGGGGCGCGAAGACGTAACCGAAGGTCCGGTCGGGCTGCTGCGACGAGAGCCGCGGCGCATTGCCGAAGCTCTCCGGCACCTCGATCTCCACCAGGAAGAGCTCGATGAGCCGCTTGCCGCCCTCCTTCGGCTTCTCGTCGTAGAGGCCGGAGAGGAGGGTGCCCGGGCGCACCCGCGCCCAGTAGTCGCCCCCCTCCGCCTTCGGGAGCGTCGCCGCGGGGACGTGGACGGTCACCTGGTCGCCGCGGACCGTCGCCTTGACCGGCGGCTTGCGCGGCCTGCCCGCCTTGACCGGCAGCGGCGCGGTGGGATCGCCCCACAGCTCCCAGGAGAGCGCGGCGCGCAGCGTCTTGCGCCAGTCCTTGTGGCCGCGGCGCTTCTTCAGCTCCACCGTGGCCAGCAGGTAGTTGCGGGCGGTGACCAGGGCCTCGCCCATCGTCTCGCCGCCGTAGAGCTGCGCGTTGACCCAGGCCTTGGCGAAGCCGGAGCCGCTGGCGGAGTAGACCGCCATGTAGCTGCCCAGCACCGCGTTGGCGCCCCGCTCGATGAGCAGGTAGGGGTCGGCGCGATCCAGGGTGTAGCAGCCCTGGAGGAAGAAGGCGGCGGGCGGCAGGGGTGCCTCCGGCGCGGGGAGGGCGTCGTCGCCCACGGTGAGATCCCTGGGGTGGCCCTCCCAGAGCACCAGACCGTGGCCCGGCAGCTCCCTGCCGATCAGCTCGCGGTCGATCTCGTCGCGGTAGAAGGACGCGGTGTGGACCCCCGCGTTGCGCAGCTCGGAGGAGGTGGTCCGGCTGATCGTCTCGCCGAGGATGAACTTGTGGTCGGCGTTGGCGAGGACCAGGGCGCCGTTGCGAACCTGCCGCCGCGCCTGCTCGTGGAGCAGGCGGACCACCCAGCGGGAGAGGTCGTAGACGTCGAGGGCGGCGAGCCTGCCGGTGGCGCGGTCGGCGGCGCGGCCGGTGGGATCGGTGAAGGCGGGGAGCTTGTGGACGCGCGGGTTCTTCACCCCGCGGGAGACCTGGTCGATGTCCTCGATCTCCCGCATCGGCAGGGCGAGGTAGTCGCCCACGAGGCTCACCGCGTCGAAGGGGCCGAAGCCCGCCTGCTCGAAGGCGAGCGCCGCCTGCTCGGGGCTGCGGTCGCCGCCCGCCCCCGCGCCGGCGAAGACGATCGGCGCCCCCTTGCCCAGGGCGTAGGGCAGGGCGGCGAGGGAGAGCCGCGGCGGCTGGAAGGGACCCTCCGCGTCGGAGGGCGCGGTCACCACCAGGTGGGTGCTCCCCTTCACCTTCTCGGCGTAGGCGGCGAGGGCGCCGTCGCGGGAGAGGAGGCGCATCTTGCGTCCCGCCGCAGCGGCGAGGGAGGCGGCGTCGCCGGCGCCGACCACCACCACCTCCTCGGCGCCGAGCTTGCGGGCGAGGCTCCCCGCCTCGATCACGGTGGCGGAGAGATCGCCGTCGGCGATGAGGAAGGGGGCGCGGTCGCTCGCCGCCAGCGCCGCGGCGGCGATCCCCGCGCCGAGATCGACGCCGTCCGCCACGTAGACCACGTCGGCCTTCGCATCGCCCTCGAAGGCGACGCTGGCGAGGCGCTGATCGATGCTCGCGTCGTCCGCCTCGATCCTGCGGACCGTGCCGGGGATCCGCAGCTCCACCGCGTGGGAGCCGCGGGGGCCGATCGCCACCACCTTCTTCGGCGCGAGGCGCTCGAGCAGCTCCTCGGTCCACCGCTCCTCGCCCTCCCGCCACAGGATCACCGGCGGCAGGTCTGCCGCCGCGGTGCTGCCGCGCTTCGGCTCCTTCGCCGCCGCGGCGTAGGCGGGGAGCACCCGCTTCCACGAGCTGCCGTAGACGAGGACCACGTCCGCATCGAGGGCGGCGGACGCGGGGAGCGCCACGCCCAGGCAGAGGAGAGCAGCGCCGAGCTGCAGGAACGTCTTCATCGGCTGGCCTCCGCGGCTGGCTTGGTGATGCGCCACCGGAACGTGAGCTTCTCCACGCCCTCGCGGGCGATCAGGGGGCGGTCCCCGTGGGAGAGCTTCACGTAGCGGGCGGGCAGTTCGCCCCAGTGGTTGCGGGGCACCGACATCGGCCTCCAGTTGCCGCCGCTCTTCACCTCCACCCAGGTGGTGAAGCGATCGCGCTTGCGCAGCACGTCCACGCCCTGCACCGGCCGGGCGGGGATCCCGCTGGTGCGCAGGAAGGTGGCGAAGAGGCGGTCGAGGCCGCGGTCCGCCGCGTGGCCGGTGCGCACCGCCTTGAGCACCGACTTGCTGCCGTCGGCCTTGCGCTCCCAGGTGTTGGTGAGGTCCCAGGCGATGCGGATGGCGTCGGTCTCGCCCGCCTCGAGGCGCGGGATGGCGTAGCGGATCAGCTTCTCGCGGACCAGCGGCGAGGTGCTCTGCAGCCGGAGCGTCGGCCGCGTCCAGATCGCGTCCTCGGGCGGCGGCTCGTCGCTCGACACCGGCGCGGGCGGCACCTCCATCCTGGTGCCGCGGAGCGCCACGGTGAACTCGTAGGTGATCCGCCTGGCGCCGTCGAGCCCGGGGTAGGTGAGCACCGCGATGCGGTTGCCGTCCTTGTGCACCTCCTCCACCTGGAAGCCGCGGGGGAGGAGCTTCTCCGCGAGGAGGGTCTGGTGCTCGTCCGACTGGACGAGCGGGAGTTCGAGGCGCGCGTCGTTGCCGTTGCCCACCACCCGCACCGAGAGGCGCACGGTGCGCACGAGCGGGCTGCTCACCGCCTGCGCCTGGGGCGCGGGTCCCTCCTGCGCCAGCGCGGGAAGGGGGAGGGCCAGGGTGAGCGCCAGCAGCGGGGCGAGCGCGAAGGCGAGGGCACGGAGCGGAAACGTCATCCGGCCTCCTCCAGCACGGGAACGGGGACGGGGGCCTCCTCCGGAAGCGGGTGGGGCCGGGAGCCCGCCGCCACCTCGCGCGCGAGGGCGATCCGGGCGGCGGTGTCGAGGCGCGTGGTGTCCACGCGCTCCACCTGCTCGAGGGGGATGAGGAGCCCCTGGAAGTTGGCGATCTGGATGGCGAGGCCGGGGCGGGCGTTGAGCTCGAGGAGCAGCGGTCCGTGGTGGGCGTCGAGGACCACGTCGACGCCGATGTAGCCGAGGCCGGTCATCTCCGCGGAGACCGCGGCGATGCGGAGGATCTCGTCCCAGTGGGGGACGGTCACGCCGATGACGTTGTTGCCCGTGTCCGGGTGGACCTCGATCAGCCGGTTGGACTGGACCGCGTGGTGGGTGCGCCCGGTGGCGATGTCGATCCCCGCGGCGATCGCACCCTGGTGGAGGTTGGCGCGTCCGTCGCTGCGGCGGGTGGGCAGCCGGAGCATGGCGAGGACGGGCACGCCCTTGAAGACGATCACCCGCACGTCCGGCACGCCGCCGAAGGAGATCGCCTGGAAGGTGGGGTGGAGCTGCACCCGGTACTCGATCATCGCCCGGTCGTTGGTGCCGGAGAGCGAGTAGAGGCCGGAGAGGATGCCGCTCACGTAGTGGCGCACGTCCTCCGGGGAGAGCTTGACGCCAGAGCCCTTCACGTAGAGCGGGCCGTCGCGCCCCACCACCACCAGCACGCCGTTGCCCATGGCGCCGCGCACCGGCTTGATCACGAACTCGCTGTAGCGGTCGAGGACGCGGGGCAGATCGCGCAGGTCGCCGTGCGCCTCCACCGTGCCGTAGAGCTCCGGCGAAGGGATGCCGAACTGCCTGCACAGCTCCTTGGTCTTCAGCTTGTCGTCGACGAGCGGGAAGAGCCGCCGCGGGTTGTGCCGTGTGATGAAGCGCGCGTTGCGGGCGTTGATCCCGAGCACGCCGCGCTCCTTCAGCTTGTCGAACAGGCCGAACATCAGATCGCCTTTTCCAACCCACCCTTGCGGAAGGCGCGGAAGCGGGTCCACTCGCTCAGCCGGTAGCCGGTGTAGCGGCCGAGGAGGAGGAGCGCCGCCAGGGTGATCAGGTGCACCTCGGGGAAGGTGAAGACGAAGGCCTGCAGCGCCTCGCTGGCGATCACCCAGTAGCCGCAGGTGGCGACCACCAGCGTCCCCAGGACCAGCTTGAAGGCGTTGCGCGGCCCCTCCTCGACGATGGCGATGGAGAGGCGCTCGATGGTCATGGTGACGATCACGATCGGGAAGAGGGCGATCGTGTAGGCGTCGTTCATCCCCAGGTGCTGCGCCACCACCATCACGCCGGCGATGATCAGGATTACCAGCGTGAGGAGGAAGGAGAGGCGCGGCACCATCAGGAGCTGGGCGCGGTTGAGCGCCCACCTGCCGACGAAGCCGATCCCCACCACCAGCGCGAGGAGGAGCATGCCCAGCCCCACCCCCGACTCGCGGAAGGCGAGGGAGATGAGGATCGGCATGAAGGTGCCGAAGGTGGGAACGCCCACCACGTTGCGGAAGAGGGCGACCACCAGCGCGCCGAGGGGCACGAGGAGGAGCACGCGGTAGAGCTGCTGGGTCTTCACCGGCAGCGCGTAGAGCGAGAGCTTGTCGACGATGTGGTCGGAGTTGGCCACCCGCCGCTCGTAGAGCTGGTACTGGGTCTGCGCTTCGCGCAGCATCGAAATCCGGTAGTCGACCGACTCCACGTAGCTCGCCTCGACCACCGGCGTGTCGCCCACGTGGAGCACGAGCCGCTCCTCGGGCAGGTGGCCGATGTGGCCCCGCACCGGATCGAGCGGCCACCACCTGTCGGCGAGGCGCGCCTCCACCCAGTACTCCACCTCGTGGCCGCCGCGATCGGCCAGGGGCACGCCCGCCATCACCCGGGCGGGAACGCCCGCGGCGCGGAGCATCGCCACTTCGGCGCGCGCCTTGCCGTGCCCGCCGCCGCGCTCCCGCTTGAGCACCGCCACCGCGTCCTGCGGCCCCTCGCGCCCGTTGGTGGTCTCCACGTCCCGGACGATGAAGTCGTGGATCTGCTGCACCGCGGCGGCGCTGTCGTCCTGCCGCACCGCCAGCTCGGCGAGGAGCTCGCGCACCGTCTCCGCGTCGGCCTGGATCGACTCCTCGGGGCCGAGGAGCGCGGCGAACTGCTCCCGCTCCGCTGCGCCGAGGGGCGGGGCGCTCGCCGGGAAGACAGGCGGGCTGGGGTCCTGCAGGGTCTGCACCGAAAAGCGGTAGACCAGCCTGCCGCTCCCCTCCGGCCTGCCGACCACCAGGCCCACGCGGTTGTCGCCGCGGGGCCGGATGAAAAAGCGCATCCCCTCCGCGGAGACGCGCTCGTCGTAGATCCGCTGCCCGCCGCCGTCGGCGGGGAGGAGGAAGGTGACCCGGCTGCGATCCTCCGCGCCGGCGAGGCGGACCTCGGTCTGGACCGACCACCGGTCCGGTGCGGGCTGGGGGATGAGCTCGTAGCGAAGGACGCCAACCTTGTAGGCGATCAACGCGATCGCGGCAGCGACGAACGCCCCGGCAATGGCAAGTAGGCGAGGTGACACAGGTGAAGATTCTCGCATAAAGGGCCCGTCGGGCGCAGGCCTCTTAATATTTGCTGAACAAACCCCGTCCCGAGACGAGCCGGCCCGCAACCCTTGCCGGGTGCGGGCCGGTATCTGCTCGCAGGTGCGTCAACGCACCGGCGGCTGCGTCATTTCCTTCGGCAGGGTCGCGTCCGCCTTGGCCGCCGCCACGTCGGCCTTCCGCCGCAGCACGGTGAAGGTCCGGCGGCTCGTCAGCTCATCGCCCTCGCGGGCGACCACCACCACGTGGTTGGTCCCCTCCTTGAGCGGGAAGCGGGTGTCGAAGCGCAGCTTGCCGTTCGCGCCGGCGCCGGGGGCGAAGAAGACCTTCTGGTCGTTGACGAAGACGTACACGTCGCGCAGCTCCGGATCCTCCACCGTGCCCGAGAGCTGGAAGTGATCCGCCGTCACCGCGGCGCCGCCCTTCGAGGTGTCGGCGTCGAGGGTGATCCGCGGCGGCGTCTTCCACATCGTGCCTTCGATCCCTGCGAAGACCGCCCTGGCCTTCGCGGCGAGCTTCTCCTCCGGCGACAGCTCGACGAAGCCGGTGCGCCCCTTGCCCCACTGCACCCGGGCCCAGGAGCCGATGCGCGCCTCCACCGGGAGCACGGCGCCCTTCTTCACCGCGGCCAGCGTGGGCGCGTCGCCCAGCGGCGCCGCGCGGACGAGGCCGTCCTTCGCCACGCGGAAGAAGCCGGTGGCGGGCTCGGCGACGCGCTGCGCGCCATCCACCGGGATCTCCAGCCGCTCCACCACGATCTCCTCGAGCTTCTCGTCGAAGATGAGGAGCTGGAGCGGCACCGTCTTCTCCGCGTAGCCCTTCTTCAGCTCCAGCTCGAAGGTCCCGCTGCCCGTGGCGCCGGGGGCCAGCTCACCCAGCTTGTGGCGCCCCTTCTCGATGAAGATCTTCTCGTTGCCCTTGTTCTTGATCGAGGCGTAGGTCACGTCGCTCGAGGCGCCGGCGCCGACGTTCTTCACGTCCACGGCCAGGGTGAGCTTCTCGCCGGGATCGGGCAGGCCGTCGCCGTCGCCGGTGGCGTCCACCACCTGCCAGGTGAAGGCGAAGCGCGGCCTGGGGACCTCCACCACGTTCAGCTCCGCGTGGAGCTCGTGGAGGATCTCGCCCGAGGCGTCCTGGAACTTGACCACCACCGGATCGCGGCGCGAGGCGAGCTCCTTCGGCAGCTCCACCTCCACCGACCAGCGCTTCTGCTCGCCGGGGGCGACCGTGCCGAAGAGGAACTCCCTGCGGTCGAACCACGGGTTGCTCTCCGACTCGGTCCAGGCGCGCAGCCGGGAGAGCGGCGCGGTCCCCTCGTTCTTGACCGCCAGCTCGAGCTTCACCTTCTCGCCCGCGGTGATCGCCGTCTCGGGGCCGGGGGTGAGGGTGGCGGCGATCTGCGCCGCCCGGGCGGAGGCGGGCTGCACGCCGGGCGCGGTCCAGTCGACGCCGAGATCGACGATCGCCTGCTGGATCCGCTTCTCCTCCGCGGCGGCGCGCCTGGCGAGGAAGCCCTCGAGCCGCTCCAGCATCGCCTTGCGGGTGGAGAACGGCGCCGCCAGCACCACGTCGCGGGCGAAGCGGATCTGGAAGTCCTCCACGAACTCCTCGGAGAGCTCCTCCTCCGCTTCCTGCTCCTCGTCGGTGAGGAGCTCCTCGTCCTGCTTCACGTCGTCGCGCAGGTAGCGGAGGCTGAAGAGCGGCCGCTCCTCCGGGCGCTTCTCCTGGGCGACGGGCGCGTCGGGTCCGACGGCGGCGGCGGTCGGGTTGGAGAGGTGGGCGTCGAGGTCCGCCTCGCGCATCGTCTTCACCGGGGCGAAGGCGTTGACCTCCTTCTTGTCCACCCGCGAGGGGATGAGCTCGATGTCCGGGGTGACGCCGGTCTCCTGGATCGAGATGTCGCCGGGGGTGAGGTACTGGGCGATGGTCAGCTTGAGCGCCGATTCGTCCGGGAAGTCGTAGAGCACCTGCACCGAGCCCTTGCCGAAGGTGGTGCGGCCGATCACCACCGCGCGGTCGAGGTTCTTGAGGGCGCCGGAGACGATCTCCGAGGCGGAGGCCGAGCCGCCGTTGACCAGCACGGCGATGGGGAGGGTCTTCTCCAGCTCGTCGCCGCCGTCGGTGGCGCGCTTCACCTCGCGCAGCTTGTTGCTCATGCCCACGGTGGTGACGATCGAGCCCTGGTCGAGGAAGAGATCCGAGACCTGGATCGCCTGCTCGAGGAGGCCGCCCGGGTTGCCGCGCAGGTCGAGCACCAGCCCCTTGAGCTTGCCGCCCGCCTCGGCCCGCATCGACCTGACCGCGTTGGCCACGTCGCGGGAGGTGTTGCCCTGGAAGTTCTTGATCCGCACGTAGCCGACGTTGTCGGCGAGGAGCTTGTGGACCACCGACTCGATCTCGATGATCGCGCGGGGGATCGACATCTCCCGCGGCTCCTTCCAGCCCTTGCGCGCCACGAGGATGTTGATGCGGGAGCCGGGCTTGCCGCGCAGCCGCTCCACCGCCTCGGAGAGATCCATGTTGACGGTGGATTCGTCGCCGATGCGGAGGATCCGGTCCTTGGGCTTGATGCCGAAGGTGTAGGCCGGCGTCGGGTTGTCCTTGGTCCCCTTGAGCACCTTCACCACGGTGAGGTCGCCGTCGCGCATCGAGATGACGAAGCCGAGGCCGCCGAACTCGCCCTTGGTGTTGAGCTTCATCTCCTTGAAGTACTCGGGCTTGAGGATGATCGAGTGCGGGTCGAGGGAGGTGAGCATCCCGTTGACCAGCGCGTACTCGATGTTGCGCAGGTCGTCGACCGGATGGCCCGCGTCCAGGTTCTTCTGGACGAAGCCCATCACCTGCCCGAGCCGGAGGCTCATCTTGAAGATCGAGTCGACGTCGGTGATCGAGAAGGAGGCGGTCTTGCCCCCCACGGTCACCTTGACCGCGCCGGTCTTGACGTCGCCGTCGACCATCACCTCGGGGACTTCCTTCTCCACCGCGTCGAGGGCGTCCACCAGCATCTGCTGCGGCTGGATCCGCGACGGGTCGAAGTAGTTCTCCTTCACGAGGAGGACGACCCGGTTGAAGATCTTGAGGGAGGCGAGATCGTGGGACCCCTCCTCGGCCATCGCGGGGGCTTCGGCCCGGGCCTCGGAGAGGACGGGGACGAGGCGGTTCCCCGCGGCGAGACTCCAGGCCGCCACGAGGGCGACGAGGGCTGCCGCTCGGGCGGCGAAACGGATCATCCTGGGAGCTCCCGGCATCTGGAAGGTTCGCTCGCGGTCACCGTGGCGGGCACGGGGCCGATCTAGAGGATCATAGGCAGGCGATCGCATGCCCTCAAGGAACATGGGCATGCGATCCCCACCCCGTACGTGCGAACACCGGCCCGGTTCGAGATCCATCCCGCGCCGGTGGAAACGTGGGCCCCAACACGCGAGGCGCGCGGATCCAACCCGGCGATCGCAGGGCGAGCGCGCACCCCCACCTACATCCGCGGCGCCGCGTCCTCGCACCAGGCGATCACCCGGGCCACCGCCCCCCTGCCGTCGTGGCGCTCGAGCTCCTGGATGCCGGTGGGCGAGGTGACGTTGACCTCGGTGAGCCTGCCGCCGATCACGTCGATCCCCACGAAGACCAGGCCGTCCGCCCGGAGGGCGGGGGCGATCCGCTCCACGATCCGCAGGTCCGCCTCGTCGAGGGCGGTCTTCGCCGCGCTGCCGCCGAGGTGGAGGTTGTTCCGCTCCTCGCCGGTGCCGTGGACCCGCAGGACCGCGCCCAGGGGCTCGCCGTCCAGGAGGAGGATCCGCTTGTCGCCGTTCGCCGCCTCCGGCAGGTAGACCTGCGCTTCGCAGCGCCTGCCCCGGGGGGTGGCCGCCTCGATCACCGCGTTGAGCCCCCGCATGCCCCGCTGGGCGAAGAGGATCCCCTCGCCCGCGTAGCCGTCCAGCGCCTTGAGCACCACCTCGCCGTGCTCCTCCACGAAGGCCCGCAGCCGCGCCCGGTCGGCGGTGACGAGGGTGGTGGGGCAGAGCTCGGGAAAGCGCAGGGCGTAGAGCTTCTCGTTGGCGGCGCGGACGCCCGCCGGGTCGTTGAGCACCCTGCAGCGCCGCCGGTCCACCCGCTCCAGGATCCAGGTCGCCTCCACGTAGCGGGCGTCGAAGGGGGGATCGGTGCGGAGCCAGACGATGGGGAAGGAGGCCACCTCCCGCCAGATCGCCTCCCCCTCCCAGCGGAAGTCGCCCCCCTCGGCCGGGATGGCGACGGGGCGGGCGCGGATCCACGGCGTGCCGCCCTCCAGCGACAGGTCGTCCGCGGAGGCGAAGAAGGTGGCGTGGCCCCGGGCCCGCGCCTCCCGCATCAGCGCCCAGGTGGTGTCCTTGTCGGGGTGGGCCCGCTCGAGCGGGTCCATGAGGAAGAGCATCTCCATGGGATCTCCTGGCGCCACCAGCGCGAGGCTCGTGTATAGCGCCCGGATCCCGCCCCGTCATGCCCGTCCGGCGCGGTCGCCCTCCGCCAGGGAGGGGCGGATCCGCCCCGCCGCCCGCAGCTCGTGGAAGAGGAGGGTGGCGCCCACCGTGGCGGCGGGGATGAAGAGGGTGTTGAGGATCGGCACCCAGAGCAGGAGGTAGACCGCCAGACCGAAGCCCGCCGCCACCGGCGGGTTGGCCCGCACCGCCGCCGCCACCTCGCGGAACCGGTAGCCGAAGCGGTTGGCGGGCAGGTCCAGGTACTCGAAGACCAGCCAGAAGACGGTCCAGAAGGTGGAGAGGAGGGTCCAGGTGGCGTGTCCCGCCCCGGGGAGGAGCCACAGCGGCAGCAGGACGACGTGGCCCGCCAGCAGGAGGGAGACCCGGAGAATCGCCTTGAGGACCCCGCCGGCGGTCTCCGCGGCGAGCCGGCCGATGCCCCCTTCCGGCGGGGCGGGGAGGCGGAAGTGGCGCTCGGTGGCGGCCACCAGGGGATCGGCCAGGGGCGCGGTCACCACCGCCGGGACGGTGGCGGCGCCCACCACCAGACAGACCGCGAAGAGCAGGACCGCCGCGGCGTACCAGAAGATGGCGGGCCAGCCCTCCGGCCGGGTCCAGAGGCTCTCCAGCAGCCCCGGCACCAGGAAGAAGAGGGCGACGAAGAGGGCGCCCAGGGAGACGGCGGTGATGGCCACCATCGCCACCGCCCAGCGGCGGAGGGCGGGGACGGCGAGGGAGTGGCGCAGGCCGCGGAGGGGGAGGAGGAAGCCGTGGCCGAAGCCTGCGGCGGGGCGGGTCAGGGTCAGCTCCATGTTCCTTCCCTACGCCCGGGGCGGGCGCGACGTTCACCGGCCCCGCGCATCTCGTACGGCTCCCCGTCCCCGCACCGGGCCATCCGGCGCGAGGTCGCCGATTCTTGCCCACCCAACCAGCGAACCAGTAGTTTCCGCGCTCCATGTCCCTCGATATCGACAAAGACAGCTCCCCGCCGATCACCTCCATCGACGACCTGGTCGCGATCTTCCGCCGGGCCGAGCGGCAGCGCGCCGATTGGAAGGTCGGGATGGAGCACGAGAAGTTCGGCTTCGTGGACCACACCCCGACGCCCGTGGCCTACGAGGGGCCGCGGGGGATCCGCGCCGTGCTGGAGCGCTTCGCCCGCTTCGGCTTCGAGCCGTGGCTGGAGGAGGGCAAGCCGATCGCCGGCCGGATGCCCGGCGCCACCCTGTCGCTGGAGCCGGGCGGGCAGCTCGAGCTCTCGGGCCGGCCCTTCGCCACCGTCCACGAGGCGCGGGAGGAGTTCCTCCAGCACATCGCCCAGGCCAAGGCGATCGGCGCCGAGCTGGGGATCTCCTGGGTGGCGGCGGGCTACCGCCCCTTCGGCACCACGGCCACCGCGCCCTGGATGCCCAAGGTCCGCTACGGCGTGATGAAGGAGTACATGCCCACGCGCGGCAGGCTGGCGCTGGACATGATGCTCATGACCTCCACCGTCCAGGCCAACTTCGACTTCGGGTCGGAGGAGGACATGGTCCGCAAGATGCGCGCGGGCATGTCGGTCTCGTCGCTGGTGAGCGCCATGTGGGCCAACTCCTTCCTCGTGGACGGAAAGGACTCCGGCTACGCCAGCTACCGCTACGCGGTGTGGAACGAGACCGATCCCGACCGCTGCGGTCTCCTCCCCTTCGTCTTCGACGAGGACTTCGGCTACAGGCGCTGGATCGAGTACGCCCTCGACGTGCCGATGTTCTTCATCCGCCGCGCCGGGCGGTACATCAAGGCCCACCACCTCACCTTCCGCCGCTACCTGGAGCAGGGGCTCGACGGCCACAGGGCGACGGTGGGCGACTTCGAGGATCACCTCACCACCCTCTTCCCCGAGGTGCGGCTCAAGACGGTGATCGAGGTGCGCGGCGCCGACGTTTGCGACACCGAGATGAACGCCGCCCACGGCGCGCTGTGGAAGGGGATCTTCTACGACGCCGAGGCGTGCGCCGCTGCCGAGGCGCTCCTCGCCGGCCTGCCCTTCGAGGAGCGGCTGGCGCTGCAGCGCGACGTGGCGAAGGAAGGGCTGCGCGCCAGGTGCAGCAGGGGCAGCGTCCTCGAGCTGGCGCGGGAGCTCTACCGGATCGCCGCGGAGGGGCTGCGGCGGCAGGGCTGCCGCAACGCGGCGGGCGACGACGAGCGGGTGGTCCTCCGCGCGGTGGAGCCGGTGCTCGAGTCGGGACGCGCCCCCGCTGACCTGTGGCGGGAGCGGTGGCACGGCGAGCTCGGCCGCGATCCCTCGCGGCTCATCGCGGCGATGGCCTTCTGACGGCGCGGGTCAGCGTGCCTCGAGATGCGCTGCCACGGGGCGGTGGCCCACCGCCGCCGCCAGCGCCCGCTCGCCGCGCACGTGGGCGCGCGCCGCCCGCCGCCTGGCGACGGGGCGGGCCGCCAGATGGTGGCCGGTGAGGAGCGGGGGCTCGCACCGGCCCGCTGCTACCTGCACCTCGCGCACGCCGCGGCGCTCGGTGAGGGCGAAGGTGGCGGTGCGGCGCCTGCTGCGGACGAACCAGCGGATCTGCTGCCCGTCGCGCACGGCCGCCGTGGCGCTGCCGCGCCCGAGGGCCGCGAGGCGGCCGTCGAGGAAGATCGCGCAGAGCGCGTTGCGGTCGCTCGAGGCGAGTTCGAGGTGGTGGGGCGTCATCATGCAGAAGGGGACGCACCAGCGCCCCCTTTCCCTTCGCCGCCCCGGCGGGCCCCTCTCACATCTCGTGAGAGCGGGCGTCATCCGCGCTGGCGCCCCTCGAACCAGCGGGGATCGACCTCCACCGTCTCCGGGATCCGCTCGCGCCGGGCCCGCGCCTCCGCCCGGCGCACGCTGTAGCGCAGGGGGAAGTCGGCGGGGAGCTCGAGGCTCCGCGGCAGGTAGAGGGTGGCGCAGGCGGGGCCGCCGCCCGCCTTGCCGAAGAGCTCGAAGAGGGCGACGCGCCGCACCTCGAGCCCCTCCGCCCGCAGCGCCTCCTCGAAGGCGGCGCTGACGCCGTCGGGGACGAGGACGCCGCGCTCCACCTGGCGGGAGTTGCCCGCGTACTGCTCCACCGCGTCGTCCCGGGAGATGGGGACGATCCGCTCCCGCCCCAGCGCCTCGGCGACGCGCGCCGCGCCGTCGCCCCACAGGCCGCCGGGATAGTGGACCAGCTTCGGCCCGCTGGCGGTGCGGGCGCCGAAGTGGACGGTGTCGCCGTGGAAGTGGGGGTAGACCAGCTCCGCGTAGATCCGCGCCCCCGCGGAGACGCCGGCGAAGTCCGCCGCGTACTGCACGCCCTCGCGGGAGGAGCGCTGGGTCTTGGGCGCCACCCCCTCGTCGTAGTGGCCGGGGACGGTATAGGTGAGCACCACCCGGTCGCCCACCGCCGCGACGTCCGCCATCCCCTCCCAGCGGTGGGGATTCTTCGCCACGGAGAGCTCGTAGCCGCCCCCCTCGGCGATGCGCGCGAGGAGCCTGCGGTAGTAGCCCTCCTCCTCGAGCCGGTGGGTGAGCATGTGGGGCAGGAGGGCGCGCATCTTGCGCCCCTCGATCACCACCCAGGGGCCGTTGGCGGCGAAGACGCGGCCGGTGAGGACGCGGTCGATCGCGCCGAGGGCGGCGCCGCCCTCCCTGGCGCGGATGGTGCCGTCCGCCTCCACCCGCAGCGCCTCGTGGTCGAGGAAGGGATCGTCCTCCGGCTCGTAGTCGAAGATCGCGTCGCCGCCCAGGGCGAGGATCCCCTCGCAGATTCCCAGCCACTCGTCGTAGGCGCGGCGCGGCGAGTAGGTGAGATGCGCCACCTCGCTCTTGTAGTTGGCGCCTGCCTTGTTGATCGTCACCGGCACCGGCGGGCGAACCACCAGCAGCGGGCCGTAGACGTCGCGGAGCACGTCGTGCATCTCTCCCCCTCGGGAAACGGGTGGTTCCGCCCCGCGCGCGGCGCAGGGCGGAAGCACGAGCTCAGATCAGCTCGTAGACCTTCTCCAGCGCCCGGTCGATCCCGCTGGGGTCGGGGCCGCCCGCCTGGGCGAGATCGGGCTTGCCGCCGCCGCGGCCGCCCACCTCGGCGGCGATCGACTTGATCAAATCGCCCGCCCTGATCCCCTTGCCGACCACGTCGGGGGTGACGGCCACCAGCAGCACCGCCTTGCCGTCCGCCTCGCCGCCCAGGGCGACGACGCCGGAGCCGATCTTGTCGCGGAGCTTGTCCGCCAGCTCGCGCAGCGCCCTGGCGTCGCCCTCGGCGCGGGTGGCGAGGACCTTGATCCCCTTCACCTCGCGGGCGCGGGAGAGGAGGTCGCCGGAGCGGGCGGCGGCGAGCTGCTTGCGGAGGGCGTCGATCTCCTTCTCGAGATCGCGGGTGCGCTTCTGGAGCGCCTCCACCTTCTCGCCGAGCTCCTCGGGGGCGGCGCGGAGAAGCTGCGCCGCCTGGCGCATCTCCCGCTCCCGCTGCTGCACGAAGCGGAGCGCGCCCTCGCCGGTCAGCGCCACGATGCGGCGCACGCCCGCGGCGATGGAGGACTCGCTGGCGATCTTGAAGAAGCCGATGTCGCCGGTGCGCGCGACGTGGGTGCCGCCGCACAGCTCGCGGGAGGCGGGGTGGACCTGCACCACGCGCACGCGCTCGCCGTACTTCTCGCCGAAGAGCGCCACCGCGCCGGAGGCCCGCGCCTCGTCGAGGCTCAGCACCTCGGTGGCGGCGCTGGTGTTGTCGCGGATCATGGCGTTGACCCGCTCCTCCACCCGCTCCAGCTCCTCCTGCGTCGGCGCGGCGAAGTGGGTGTAGTCGAAGCGCAGGTAGTCGGGCGCCACCACCGAGCCCGCCTGCTTGACGTGCTCGCCCAGCACGTCCTTGAGGACGCGGTGGAGCAGGTGGGTGGCGGAGTGGTTGGCGCGGATCGCCTGGCGGCGCGCGCCGTCGACCAGGGCGCGCACCTCCTCGCCGAGGTGGACCGTGCCGGAGACCACCAGGCCGCGGTGGACGATCAGGTTGCCGGTGGGCTTCTGCGTGTCGCGGATCTCGATCCGCAGCTCGCCGCGGGCGCCGTCCACCGCGGGGCCGACGAGCGCGCCCTGGTCGCCCACCTGGCCGCCGCTCTCGCCGTAGAAGGGCGTGCGGTCGAGGACCACCTCGATCTCGTCGCCCGCCCGGGCGGTCTCCACCCTGTCGCCGCCGCGGATGATCGCCAGCACCTTGCCGGTCGCCTCGAGGCCGTCGCCCTCGTAGCCGGCGAACTCGGTGTCGCCCAGCTCGTTGGCGAGCTCGAGGTAGAGGGCGCCCACCGCCTCCTGGCCGGAGCCGGCGAAGGAGGAGCGCTCCCGCTGCTCCTCGAGGGCGCGGTTGAAGCCGTCCTCGTCGATGAGGAACTGGTGCTCCGCGGCGATGATCCGGGTGAGATCCACCGGGAAGCCGTAGGTGTCGTAGAGCTTGAAGACCACGTCGCCCGGGAGGATCCGGTCGCCGTTCCTGCGGCGCTCCATCTCCTCGTTGATCAGCGCGAGGCCGCGGGCGAGGGTGCGGCGGAAGGACTCCTCCTCGTTGCGCGCCACCTCGAGGATGAAGCTCTCGCCGTCCTTCAGCTCGGGGTAGGCATCTCCCATCTCCGCCACCACCGCGCGGCAGACCTCGAAGAGGAAGGGCCTCTCCAGGCCGATGCGGGTGCCGTGGCGGATGGCGCGGCGCATGATCCGGCGGAGGACGTAGCCGCGCCCCTCGTTGGAGGGGAGGACGCCGTCACCCACCAGGAAGGCGGTGGCGCGGGCGTGGTCGGCGATGACCCGGAGCGAGACCTTCTGCTCCTCCGTGGCGGTGGCGTAGCCGAGGTTCGCGATCCGCGCCGCCGCGGCGATGATGCTCTGGAGCAGGTCGGTGTCGTAGTTGGAGAGCTTGCCCTGGACCACCGCGGCGAGGCGCTCGAGGCCGGCGCCGGTGTCGATCGAGGGGCGGGGCAGGGGCTCGAGGTTCCCCTCCGCGTCGCGCTCGAACTGCATGAAGACGAGGTTCCAGATCTCCAGCCAGCGATCGCAGTCGCAGGCGACGCCGAGGCAGGTCCTGCCCGCCTGCTCCTCGGCGCAGGGGATCTCGTTCCCCTGGAAGAAGTGGATCTCCGAGCAGGGACCGCAGGGGCCCGTGTCGCCCATCATCCAGAAGTTGTCCTTGAGGCCGAGCCGGAAGATCCGGTCCCTGCGCACCCCCGCGACCTCCTCCCAGAGCGCCGCCGCCTCGTCGTCCGCGGGGATCCCCTCGGCCCCCTCGAAGACCGTCACCGCCAGCCGGTTCTCGTCGATGCCGAGGACCTTCGTCACCAGCTCCCAGCCGAAGGCGATCGCCTCCCGCTTGAAGTAGTCGCCGAAGGAGAAGTTCCCCAGCATCTCGAAGAAGGTGTGGTGCCGGGCGGTGTAGCCGACGTTCTCGAGGTCGTTGTGCTTGCCGCCCGCGCGCACGCACTTCTGGGCGGAGGTGGCCCGGGTGTAGTCGCGGCGCTCCCTGCCGGTGAAGACGTCCTTGAACGGCACCATGCCCGCGTTGGTGAAGAGCAGGGTGGGGTCGTTGGCGGGGACGAGCGACGCGCTGCGCACGACGCGGTGGCCGTGCTGCTCGAAGTAGCGCAGGAAGGCCGAGCGGATCTCGGCGGCGGTGCGGGGCGTGGACATGGTGTGCCTTGCGGTTCGATGCGTTCTGGAGGAACGGCGGCGCCGTGCCGTCCGTTCCGCGCCGGCGCGCGGAAAGCGGATCCGATAGCCGACGGGATACCGAGCGTCAACGCTCGGCGCCGCCCTCCCCCGGCGCACCTTAACAGGTCAGGCGGCCTGCCGCCGCAGGAAGAAGGAGCTCGAGCGATAGGCGTCCACCGCGGCGCGCAGGGCCACCTTGATCAGCCCCGCCGCGGGCACCGCCGCCAGCAGGCCGATGAAGCCGAAGAGCTCGCCGCCGATGACGATGGCGAGGATCACCAGGCCCGGGCCCAGCTTCGCCTTGCGCCCCATGATCCACGGCGAGATGAGCGCCCCCTCCAGCGCCTGCACCGCGGCGAAGGCGGCCACCACCCACAGGACGTCGATCGGCTCGCCGCCCGCCAGCGCGAGGAGGGAGGCGAGGACGAGCGCCACCGCGCCGCCCACGTAGGGCACCAGCTCGCCGAGGCCCGCGAGCAGCCCCACCACCAGCGCCAGCGGGACGCCGATGATCGAGAAGGCGACGGCGTAGAGGACGCCGATGATGCAGGCGACGAGGAGCTGCCCGCGCACGAAGCCGGAGAGGACCTGGTCCGCCTGGGCGGCGCGCTCGAAGAAGCGCTGCCGCCAGCGGGGCGGCACCAGCTCCGAGGCGGCGCGGACGAAGTGGTGGTAGCCGCGCAGGGTGAGGAAGACGAAGATCGGCAGGAAGATCAGGACCGAGGCGAAGGTGCCCGCGCCCGCCGCGGCGCGGCTCGCCCAGCTGGTCATCGTGGAGGCATCGGGCGCCGCCACGCGCGCCCGGGACCGGAGGGTGGCGGTGAAGTCCTCCACCCAGGCCACCACGCCCGCGGGCAGGCGCTCGCGGCTCCGCGCCCAGAGCGCCTGGAGCTCCTCCCACGTGCTGCGGAACATCTCCGGCAGCTCCGCCACCTGCTCCACCACCCGCGGCGCCAGGGGGAGCGCCACCAGCACCAGCAGGCCGGCGCCCACCAGGCCGACGAGGATGGCGCCCGCCCAGCGGGGCACCTTGCGGCGGTGGAGCCAGTCGATCACCGGCAGCAGCGCGTAGCCGAGGAGACCGCCGAGGAAGAGGAGCGTCGCCACCATCGGGAAGGACAGGTAGAGGAGCGCCCAGGCGGCGAGGATGGCGAGCACGGCGGCGGCGAAGGCCAGGTCGGCGTGGCGTCGATCGAGGGCGGGATCGGAGGGCTCGCGCATCGTCCCCCCAAGGTGCTCACCGCTCCTGCCCGTGGCGAGGGCGGCCCGCCAGGTACATCCACAGCCCGAGGCTGCCGAGGACGAGGGTGAGGAGCACCCAGCAGGCGCGGCTTGCGGGCCCCACGCCGCGCCGACCCCCGTCCCGCCACACCCAGACCGCGCAGGTGGCGAGGAGGAGGCAGAAGTCGACCAGCGTGGCGAGGACCAGGGGATCGTCGTTCGCCGCGTCGAGGGTGCCGGCGATCGCCGCGGCCAGGTCGAAGTCGGCGCGGCGCAGCCAGACCCAGGCGATCCCCAGGGCGGGGAGGGAGACGAGCGCGATCAGCACCACCAGCAGGGTCTCGTCCCTGTCGCCGGGGCGGGGGTGGAGGTCGGGCGCCTGCATCGCCGTCAGCGCGGAAAGAGCGGCACCCCGCGGCGGCGCAGCTCGCCGAGGAGGAGGGGCATCGGCAGGCCGAGTACGTTGGTCCAGTCGCCCTCGATCGACTCGAAGAGGGCCAGGCCCCGCCCCTCCACCCGGTAGCCGCCGGCGCAGCCCCGCCACTCGCCGGTGGAGAGGTAGGCCTCGATCTCCTCCGGCTCGAGGGCGCGCACCCGCAGCCGGGTCGCCTCGTCCCCCTGCCAGATCCGCCCGCCGCCCACCACCGCCACGCCGGTGACCAGGGCGTGGGTGGCGCCGGACATGGCGGAGAGCTGCGCCCGTGCCTCCGCCTCGTCCCGCGGCTTGCCCAGCGCGCGCCCCTCCAGGACCAGCACCTGGTCCGCGCCCACCACGATCGCATCCGGGTGCCGGGCGGCGACGGCGAGGGCCTTCCGCAGGGCGAGGTCGCGGGCCTGGGCCACCGGATCGGCGGCGGGATCGAGGTGCTCCTCCACGCCGGGCGACTCCGCCACGAAGGGGAGGCCCACCTGCTCGAGGAGGGCGCGCCGGGCAGGGGAGGTGGAGGCGAGGACGAGGGGGTGCATGGAGGTGAGCCCCAATGGAAAACGGGACAAGATGCCTCGCCCTTCCGGGGGAGACAAGTGTTTTCCCCCACGGTGAACGGGGACGGATGCTAGGATCCACGCCGAGCGATGGGGATTCGCTGCGGATCGGGCCAGGGGGGCGGCTTCGGCATGTGGCATCGCGTCGACTACAATCGACACCCGGTGCTCTACGTCGACGACGAGCGGAACAACCTGACGGTCTTCCGGCTCGTCTTCTCCGACGAGTTCAGCGTCAGGACCGCCAGCAGCGCGGAGGAGGCGCTGCGGCTGCTCGATCAGGAGCCGATCGCCGTCCTCCTCGCCGACCTGCGTATGCCGGGCATGACCGGCATCGGGCTCGCGGAGAAGGTCAAGAAGGCCCACCCCGACGTGGTGCGGATGATCGTCACCGCCTTCGTCGACACCCGCGCCGCCCTCGACGCGATCAACCGCGGCGAGGTCTACCGCTTCATCTCCAAGCCCTGGCGCGACGAGGAGCTGCGCGCCATCCTCCGCACCGCGATCGACGTCCACGCCCTGGGCGTGATGGTCGGCGATCTCCAGCTCAAGATGCTCCGCAGCGAGCGCCTCGCCTCCCTCGGCTTCGCCACCGCGGGGGTGAGCCACGACATGCGCACGCCGCTGGGAACGGTGACGCTGGGGACGGATCGCCTGCTGCGCCAGCTCGGCCGGCTGGAGGAGGAGAACGGCGCCTCGGAGACCACCGCGGAGATGCGCAAGGTGCTCTCCGACTGCAGGGAGGCCATCCGCCAGCTCCGCGGGCTGGTCGACTCGATCCGGGTCCACGCCCGGGAGCAGCCGGCGCCGGTGGAGGCGATCTTCCCCGCGGAGCTGGCGGAATCGGCGCTGCGGCTGTGCAGGACCGAGATCCTCGAGCGGGCGCAGCTCTCCTTCGAGAGGGACGACGCGCCGGCGATCCAGGGCGACCCGGTGCAGCTCGGCCAGGTGCTCCTCAACCTGCTCATCAACGCCGCCCAGGCGATCGAGCCGGGCTGTCCGGCGAAGAACCGGGTCCGCCTCCGGGTGGGCGCGCGGGAGGGCAGGGCGCTCATCGAGGTGAGCGACACCGGCCGCGGCATCCCGCCGGAGCTGCTGCCCCGGATCTTCGATCCCTTCTTCAGCACCCGGCTGGCGGAGGGGGGCACGGGCCTGGGCCTCTCCATCGTGCGGGAGATCGTCGACCGCCACGGCGGGACGATCGACGTCCGCAGCGAGCCGGGGGCGGGGACCACGGTTTCGGTGCTGCTGCCCGCGTCCGCCTGACGTAGAGATCGAAAATGCCCGATCATCCCTTCTTCCGCGGCCTGCGCCCCACGCTCCACATCTCCCACCGCGGCGGTGCCGCCCTCGCGCCGGAGAACACCCTCGCCGCCTTCGAGGCGGCGGTGGAGCGGTGGGGCACCGACATGCTCGAGCTCGACCTGCAGCGCACCCGCGACGGCGAGCTGGTGGTCTGCCATGACGAGACGGTGGATCGATGCACCGACGGCACCGGCCGGGTGGACGAGCACGACCTCGCCGCGCTGCGCGCCCTCGACGCGGGCTACCGCTTCTCCCCCGACGGCGGCGCGACCTTCCCGTTCCGCGGGCAGGGGGTGCGGATCCCCACCTTCCGCGAGGTGCTGCGCCGCTGGCCGAAGCTGCGGCTCAACGTCGAGCTCAAGGTGGACGCGCCGGGTGCGGCGGAGGCGCTGGTGGCGCTGCTCCGGGAGGAGGGGGCGGTGGAGCGCGTCTGCATCGGCAGCGAGCTGGACGCGGTGGGGCTGCGCCTCGCCGACCTCCTGCCGGAGGGGTGCCACTTCTACCCCCGCCATCTCCTCACCCGGGCGGTGACGGCCCTCCGCCTCGGGGGCGAGCCGCCGGCGGACGAGCGCTTCCTCGTCCTCGACATGCCGCTCCATTACGGGGGCGTGCGCCTGGTCGACGCCGCCTTCGTCGAGGCGGCCCGGCGCTTCGGCAGGTGGGTCAACGTCTGGACGGTGGACGACGAGGCGGAGATGCGCCGGCTCGTGCGGGATGGCGCCGGGGGCATCATGACCGACCGCCCCGACCGGCTCCGCCGGGTCCTGGGCGAATGACCATCTTCGTCCGGCGGTTGCCTCCTCCCGTTCTCGTTCTATATGGGGGGAGCCCCCCGGCCGAGGGGAAGAGGAGTCGCGATTGAGCCCTCAGTTCGCCATCATGCTCGCCCAGTTCCTCCAGCTCGTCTGGTGGGTGGTCTTCGTCCGCGTGATCCTCTCCTGGGTGATCCGCGACCCCGCCAATCCCCTCTACCGGTTCGTGGCGACGCTGACCGACCCGTGGATGCGGCCGCTCTCGCGCCACCTCACCTTCGGCGGCCTCGACCTGTCGCCCCTGGTGGTGATGCTCCTCATCGGGATGGTGCGCAAAGGGCTGCTCGTCTCGGCGCTGGGCTGAGGGGGGAGCGAGCTCGATTCAACGCGGCAACGTGAACCAGAAGGTGCTGCCGCTCCCTGGCTCGCTCTCTGCCCAGATCCGCCCGCCGTGGGCGTGGACGATGCCGCGGGCGATGGAGAGCCCCAGCCCCGCGCCCGCCCTGCCGCTCGCCCGCACCTGCCAGTAGCGATCGAAGATGTGCTCGAGGTTCTCCTCGGCGATCCCCGGCCCCGTGTCGGCGATGCCGAAGCGGACATGGCCCGGCTCGCGCCGGGCGAGGAGCCGCACCGATCCGCCCCGCGGCGTGAACTTGATCGCGTTGCCCAGCAGGTTGGAGAGCACCTGCAGCACCCGCTCCCTGTCGCACTCGATCTGGAGCTGCGGATCCCCGATCTCCGCGGTGAGGGCGATCTGCCCCTCGATCGCCAGCGGCTGGAACATCTCCAGCGCCTCGCCCGCCAGCGCCCCCACCTCGTGGAGCCCGGGCTCGAGCTGCAGCTTGCGCGACTCGATCCGCGCCATGTCGAGCAGGTCGCGGATCAGGTGGTTCATCCGCTCCGCGCTGCGCCGGATCGCCTCGCCGCGCTTGCGGATCCGCTCCCCGTCCTCGCCCGGCGGCAGCTTGCGGAAGAGCACCCCCGCGTTGGCGAGGATCGCCGAGAGGGGGTTGCGCAGGTCGTGGGAGACCACCGCGAGCATGTCGTCCCTGGCGCGCACCGCCCGCTCCGCCTGCTCGTAGAGGCGCGCGTTGTCCACCGCGAGGGAGGCGCGGTGCGCGAGGTCCTGGGCGAGGCGGAGGTCCGCCGTGCCGTAGCGCCGGTTCGACTCGGCGAATAGGAAGGTCATCGCGCCGAAGGTCTCGCCCCGCGCCTGGAGCGGCAGCACCAGCATCGACTTGGCGCCGAGCTCGGCGAGGAGCGCCCCGTCGCCCCCCGCCTCCGCGGCGCCCTCGGCGAGGAGCGGCTCGCCGGTGCGGATCACCCGGGCGCTCGCGCAGCGCTCGAGGGGATGGCGGCCGCCGCGTTCCCGCGCGGCGACGGGGGCGCCGGCGGGGTTCCAGTGGGCGATCGCGGTCCGCTCCACCGTGGCGCCTTCGGGCTCGAGGAGGTCGGTCCAGCACCAGTCCGCCAGGTCGGGGACGGCGAGCTGGGCCATGGTGACCAGCCGCTCCCGGGTGTCGAAGGGGGATGCGAAGAGGGCGCTGCTCGCCTGATCGAGAAAGGCGAGGCGCCGCTGCGCCGCCTCCGCGTCGGCGCGCGCCTCCTGCGCCCGCTGCAGGAGCCGGGCGTGCTCCGCGTCGAGGAGGGCGCGGTCGGCGCGCTCGCCCAGCGCCAGGGCGGCGGCGCCCACCAGCGCGCGCAGGAGGCCGGGGGCGACCCCCGCGCAGACGCAGACGAGGCTGCCGGCGATCGCCGCGCCGATGCGCAGCGGGCACGCGGCCACCACCGCCCCCTCGCCCGTGCGCCGCTCCACCGGGGCGCCGGTGGCCATCGCCTCCCGCGCCGGCTCCTCCCACGCGGGCTCCGCCGGCAGCGGGCGGAAGCCGCTCTCCTCGAGGAGGTGGGCGGCGCTGCCGTCGAAGAGGATCACCGCACCGTCGAGCGACCCGAGGCACGAGCGGAGGAGCTCGCCGGCGCCCAGCGCCCGCGCCCGGTCGATCAGGGGCATGTCGATGGAAGTTCGACCCTCGACACCTGGGTTGGGCTCGAGACGGGCCAAGGGAGACCTCGGGCTGGAGGAAACGGGAAGGCGGCAGGCGGCGGCACCCTTCCGGTCCTTCGTCCGCGCGAGAGTGTACGGGGGAGGTGCGCCGCAGGGGAACGGCGGCGCCCGATCGATCAGAGCAACTTTGTCAGCTGGGCAGCGATTGCCTGTACAGGCAGGACGTAGTCGGCGCCCCCGGTGGCGATGGCGGCGGCGGGCATGCCGAAGACGTCGCAGGTCGCCTCGTCCTGGGCCACCACGGTCCCGCCCGCGTTCCGTAGGGTGCGCAGCCCGTCGGCCCCGTCGCGCCCCATGCCGGTGAGGACCAGCCCCACCGCCGCCGGGCCGAAGCTCCGCGCCAGCGACTCGAAGAGGAAGGTGCCCGAGGGGCGGAAGCCGCCCACCGGCGGCGCGTCCGAGAGGATCACCCTGCCGTCGCCGCTGGCGCCGAGGTGGCGGTTGTCGGGGGCCACGTAGACGGTGCCGCCCCGGAGCCGCTCGCCCTCCTCCGCCACCTTGACCGTGAGGGGCGAGGCGCCGTCGAGCCAGCTCGCGAGCCCCTCGGCGAAGCCGATGGCGATGTGCTGCACCACCAGAACCGGCAGCGGAAAGTCGCGGGGGAGGCGGGAGAGGATCTCGTGGAGCGCCGCGGGCCCGCCGGTGGAGGCGACGATCCCCACCACCTCCGGCCGCAGGTCGCGCCGGACGCGGGGGCGGACCAGCAGCTCCGGCGGCGGGAGGTGCTGCTGCGCGGGCCGCCGGATGATCCGGACCCGGGACATCGCCTTGACCGTGGCGACGAAGTGGCGGCTCTCCTGCTCGAACTGCTGCGTCCCCGGGCCGCCGGGCTTGGGGAGGACCGCCAGCGCGCCGGCGCGCAGCGCCTCCAGGGAGATGGCCACGTCGCGGACGTCGAGGCTGGAGCAGATCACGATCGGCGTCGGCAGCTCGTTCATGATCCGCTGGGTCGCCTCGAAGCCGTTCCGATGGGGCATCTGGATGTCCATCGTGATGACGTCGGGGCGGTGCCTGCGGGCGAGCTCCACCGCCTCGTTGCCGTCTTCCGCCTCGCCGACCACCTCGATGCCGGGGTCGGAAGCGAGGAGCGCCGCGAGGATCGAGCGAGCGGTGGGGGAGTCGTCGGCGACGAGGGCACGGATCATGCTCGTTCCCTACCGGAGCGGATGGAGGGTTGTCGAGGCGCGTGGCGCGACGAGTGCGCGCAACCGTACGGCGCGCGCGGCGCCCGGCGCGATCGGCAGGCGGGAGGCGGCGCGCCGCTCAGGGCAGGCGCGGCGCCACGAAGCGGGCGAGGGCGAAGAAGTCGTCCCAGTCGAGGTCGAGGAAGTAGATCGCGGTGGTGTCCGAGTCCCTGCCACCGCGGCGCACCTCGCCGGTGACGGCGATCATCCGCTGCTCGTTGGGAAGGGGGATCTCCATCACCACCCGCTCGCCGGTGGCCAGGCCGATCCCCTCGACGAGGACACCGGTCATGGAGAGATCCCGCGCCTTCTGCACCAGAACGCGGCCTGCTGCATGGAGCTTGACGAGGAAGCCCGCGGGGACGCGGGGGTGGCGGCGGCGCACCGGCTCGGAGTACATGTCGCGCTCCCTTCGTTGCAGGGGATCTACCGATCCCCGGCCAAGACCGTACCGCCCCGGGGCGGACCGTCCATTCGGTGGCCCCCCGAGGGCTGTGGAGAACGACTTGGAGCGCCAGTACCTCTGCTTCCTCGCAGGCTCGGACGAAGACCTGCTGCTCCGCCGCATCGAGGCCCTGGAGCCGGGGCTGGTGGTCCTGCCCGGCAAGTACGTGGACGGCGCCGACGTGGACAAGATCCTCGCCGACCCGGCGCGCTTCCGCTTCCGGCAGGCGGTCCGCTCCCAGCGGCGCCTCTACCTGGCGCACCGGGTCCACGCCCGCGGCCTCGTCCTCCACGAGCAGCGGGAGGGGCCGAACCGGGGCTGGGCCGCCATCGACGAGCTCCGCTCCGAGGTGCTGCAGCTCGAGCTCCCCGCGCCCGCCCACGGCAGGCTGCCGCCCGCGCGGCTGGCGGCGACGGTGGTCGGCTTCGAGGGGTACGACAGGATCCGCAAGGGCAGCGCCTTCGGCCGCTGGGTCGCCCGGGTGCTCCGGGATCTGGAGGGGGCGTGGCCCCGTTCGTCGGTGGAGTTCATCCACGTGGCGCCCGGCGCCTTCGCCTTCGCGGTGGGCGGGGGCCAGCTCACCTACCTCGAGGAGCGGGTCCTCCCCGCCCCGGACGGCAGGCGCCGCCAGCAGGCGCTGGAGCGCATCCGGGCGTAGCGCACGCGGCCGAAGGCGCGGCGTCGCCCCGGAGGGGTTGGCTCGGGAGCGTATCGTCGCCAACTTTCCCATGCGGCGGGAAAGGGAGGTCGCATGGGCATTCTTGCATGGATCGTAATCGGCCTGGTGGCAGGCCTGATCGCCAAGGCGATCATGCCGGGCAAGGATCCCGGCGGATTCATCGTAACCACGCTGCTCGGCATCGCCGGCGCGCTGCTGGGCGGCTGGATCGGCAGCGCGATCACGGGCAAGGGGCTGGAGGGCTTCTCCTTCTGGAGCCTCTTCCTCGCGGTGCTCGGCGCGCTCGCGCTCCTCGCCATCTACCGCATGGCGGTGGGCGGCAGACACAGGCGGGCAACGGTCTAGCCGGGGCCGGCATGCTCCACGGAGCCCGTCGCCGATCACCTTTCGGCGGCGGGCTTTCTAGTCGAGCTCCTCGGCCCGCTCCCTGGCCTCCGCCGCCAGCGTGGGGTGGCCCTGGGCGAGCGCCGCCTTCTCGCAGCGCGCCCAGACCTCCCGCGCCCGCTCCTTCTCGTCGATCGCCGCCAACGCGTCGCCCTGGGCGAGGAGCGCCGCCGCGTACTCGGGGTCGGCGTCGATGCAGCGCTGCAGCGCCTCCACCGCCTCCTCGAACCGGGCCGTCTCGAGGAGCAGGCGGCCCAGGCTGAACCAGGGCAGCGGGCTGTCGGGGAACTCCTCGATCATCTGGCGGTACTGGCGCTCGCGCTCGTCCATGGCGTCCCTCGCGGAAGGGCGCGCAGGCTAGCGGATGCGCGCGCGGCGCTCAACCGGGCTGCGGCTCGCCCTCCAGCTCGCCGGGCCGATCGCGCGGCTGGAGATCCGCGGGGGTGACCACCGCGCTCCCGCCGCCGGCGGGCCGGCCCGCGCCCGCGGGGATGGGGATCTCCACGATGAAGATCCGCCGGTCGGGATCGGCGCGACGCAGCAGCGGCAGCGCCACGTTGTAGACGGGGACGCCGCCCGGGGTCCGGCCCTCGTGGGTGCCGTAGTGGGCGTGGCCGTGGAAGCACATCGCCGCGCCGTGCTTGTCGAGCGCCTCCGCCAGGCGCGAGCTGCCGAGGAAGGGGAAGATTTCCGGGTTCTCGCCCACCACCGTCGCCCGGATCGGCGCGTAGTGGGTGATCGCCACCTTGATCGGCGCGTCGACGCGGAGGAGCGCGGTCTCCAGCTTGAGCGACTCCTGCAGCGCCTCCTGCACGAAGATCTTGATCCCCTCCTCGCCGAAGCCCTGCAGCGTCGCCTTGTCGAAGCCGCCGCCGAAGCCCTTGGCCCCGGCGAAGCCGATCACGTGTCCCTTCAACTCGAAGTGGTCGCCGTCGAGGATGTGGATGCCGCCCTGCCGGAGGATCCTGCGGATCTCCGTGGCCTGCCCCGCCTCGTGGTCGTGGTTGCCGAGCACGCCGATCTTCGGCGCGCGCACGCCGGCGAGGGACTCGGCCAGGAGCTCCGCCTCGTCGAGGTGGCCGTGGTCGGTCAGGTCGCCGCAGAGGAGCAGGACGTCGCACGCGCGCTCGTTGACCGCATCGACCAGCCGCCGGTAGTTGCCCTGCTTGTCGACCCTGCAGTGCAGATCACCGATCGCCGCGATCCGGACCTTCCCGTCGATGGGCACGGAATCCCTCCACCTCGAACAAGCGAGCGTCCTCGTAGCCCCAGTGTTCGACGTCCACGTCGTACTGGCCGCGGGCGATGAGCATGCCGCGGCACAGCCGCTTCCGCTCCGGCTCGTTCCGCTGGCTCGCCGCGCGGTCGAGCATCTCCTTCCAGACCCAGTCCGGCACGTGGTCCCGTTGCCCCGGGTAGGAGAAGCGGTACATCACGAGGTGGGCGAAGAGGATCTCCCAGTGGGGACCGAAGCGCCACAGCAGGTGCCGCCAGTCCATCTGCTTCCCGCGGGCGAGGATGATGTGGTTGACGTCGGCGCCGTCGAAGCGCTCCCGCTCGCAGACGAAGGCCTTGGACCAGATGATCTCCTCGGGTGGCGCCACCAGGATCGGCAGGCCGTGGATCACCCCCGCGTGGGCGCGGGAGATCCAGAGGTCGTCCACCGCGGCGACGCCGTTGCCCGAGCTGAAGATCAGGTCGGCGAAGTAGTCGTCCGAGGCGTAGGCCTTGGCGATCCAGACCGGATCGAGCATCGCGGTCTGGAAGCTGACCGCGGAGAGCACCTCCATGGCGCGCTCCACGTCCTGGCGCCGGAGGAAGATGTCCAGGTCCTTGGTGTCGCGGTAGATGCCCGTGTACTGGTGGAGCGCGTAGGCGCCCGCCACCACGAAGGGGATCTCCGCGTTCTTCAGGGTGGTGAGAGCGAGGAGGTGGGCCCCCCGCTCGATCGCCGGGCGCATGTCCGGCTGCATCGGCGGCGGCGCCCGCGCGGGGCGCTGCTCCGGCGCCGATTCGGCCGCGGCCACGTTGTGGGACTGCTCCTCCGCCACGCCGTCCTCCCGTCCGCCCGGAGAGGCACTCCGGCCGCCCGTGGAGGACAAGGTAGGGATCGTGCCACGGGGCGGCACACGGCCTTCGCGGTCATGTATAGGAGGCACGCGCCGCGCCCACCGCGGGCACCCACCACCGAGCGAGCCAGCCATGCACGAGAGAAACGCCGAGCGCATCCTCGACCCCCGCACGCAGCAGCAGGCGGTCGCCCGCGTCCACGCCCGCGGCGCCCGGCGCATCCGCGCGGGGCATCCCTGGGTCTTCCGCACCGATCTCCTCGAGCCCGCGCAGGCGCCGGGCGGCGCGGTGGTGCGGGTGGTGGACGAGACCGGCAACCCCCTGGGGCGCGCCTTCCAGGCGGCCGGCTCGCGGATCGCCCTGCGCATGCTCACCCGGAAGGACGAGCCGTGCGACGAGGCGTTCTTCCGCGCGCGCCTCGAGCGGGCGATCGCCTTCCGGAAGCTCCTCTGGCCGGACGGCGACGCCTTTCGCGCGGTCCACGGCGAAGCGGACGGCCTGCCCGGCCTCTTCGTCGATCGCTACGGCGACGCGCTCGCGCTCCAGGCGACCAGCGAGGGGGCCGACGCCCTCACGCCGCTCTTCGCGCGCCTCCTCGCCGAGCTCCTCGCGCCCCGGGTGATCGTCGCCAAGAACGACACCAGCGCCCGCGACTTCGAGGGGCTCGTCCGCCACCAGGCGGTGCTCCACGGCGGCCCCGACGCCCGCGCCCTCTACCACGAGGGGCCCAACCGCTTTGCCCTGGACCTCCTCGCCGACCTCAAGACCGGCGCCTTCCTCGACCAGCGGGAGAACCACGTCCACGTGGCGGGCTACATGCCGGAGGGGGGCACCGGCCTCGACGCCTTCAGCTACCACGGCGGCTTCGCCCTCTCGCTCGCCACCCGGGCGAGCGCGGTGGTGGCGGTGGAGCAGGACGAGCAGGCGGCGGCGCGGATCGCCGCCAACGCCGCCGCCAACGGGCGGCCGGTGGAGGCGATCTGCGGCAACTCCTTCGACGTGCTCCGGAAGCTCGAGCGGGAGGGGCGGCGCTTCGACGTGGTGGTGATCGATCCGCCCGCCTTCACCAAGCGCAAGGGCGACGTGCAGGCGGCGGAGCGGGCCTACAAGGAGCTCAACCTCCGCGGCCTCAAGCTGGTCAAGCCGGGGGGCGTGCTCGTCTCCTGCTCCTGCTCCGGCAAGATGACGCCGCAGCGCTTCGGCGCGGTGCTCGACGCGGCGATCGCCGACGTGAAGCGGCCGGTGCAGCAGATCGAGCGGCGCGGCGCCGCCCGCGACCACCCGGTGCTGGTGGGGGTGCCCGAGACCGAGTACCTCAAGTGCTGGGTCTACCGGGTGCTCTGATCGCCCCGGCGGTTCAGCGGGCGTCGCTCGGCGGCGTGCGCTCCGGCAGGATCTCCGCGGACCAGGGGACGGGCGGATGCGGGTCCGCCTCGTCGGTGAGGAGGCGGATCTCGCCCGTGGCGGTGCCCTCGGAAGGAGAGGCGAAGCGGATCACTCCCTCCCACTGGCTGCCCGGCTCCACCGTCGCCGGCAGGTCGCCCTCCGCCAGCTCGGGGAGCGGGCCGTCGCCGGCGAACGCGAACCCGGTCAAGGTCAGATCGGCGCAGCCGTCGTTGGCGATCTGGATCGGGACGTCGATCGCCTCGCCCGCCGCGCCGCCGAAGTGGAGCTGCTCGCAGGGGCCGTGGGCGCTGCAGAGGAGCTGGCTGCGGGCGAAGTCCTCCTCCGCCACCTCGAGGCTCCAGGGAAGGGTGACGCCCTCGTCGCGGCCGCCCCAGGTGAAGTCGATCGTGCCGGAGCGGCTGCTGCCCGCCATCTCCCCGGTGGTGTGGGCGATCGCCCAGATCGCGGCGGCGTGGGCGGGATCGAGGGAGAGCAGCTCGTCGTGGGAGAGCTCCAGCTCCCCGGAGGCCGAGGCGATCGCCACGTCCACCGGCGTCTCGCCCTCGTTCTCCACGACGATCCAGGCGCGCGCGATCCCGCCCGGGCAGAGGACGCCGAAGTCGATCGCCTCCGGCGCCACGGAGACCGCCGGACCCTGGCCGGCTCCGCCGCCGGTCCCGCCGGCGCCCGCGCCACCGGTGCCGCCGGTGCCCCCGCTGCCGCCGGCGCCGCCCGTACCACCCGGGCCCCCGCCGTCGCCGCCGTTGCCCCGGTCCGCCGCGTCGGGGTTGCCCACGTCCGTGCCCATGCAGCCGGCGAGGGCGAGGGCGAGGAGGAGCAGGGGGATCGGGCGGCGGGCCATCGTCGTCTTCTCCGGTCGGTCGTGAAGGGCCGTTCTACCAGCAGGGGCGTCGCCCCTGCCAGCCTCTCGACCCCTCCACCCGGCCCCGTCGCGAGATGGGCCGGGCGGTCGTCTTCAGCGAGCGTCGCCGTACTGCGTCTGCCAGAGGCCCTTCGCGATCTCCGCGAGCTCGATGAACTCGAGGCGGGCGGGGGCGCCGCCCGCGGTGGCGCCCGCCGCCAGGTCGATCACCTCGGAGAAGCGCGCCCCCTCGCTGTGCCTGCTGCGCCGCAGGATCTCCGCGTACTCCGCCACCGCCGCGGCGAAGCGCAGGCTCTCCGGCGCCTCCTCGATCGTCTCGGCGAAGGCCGCGGCGTGGACCGCGTGGGCGACCTCCCGGTCGATGCTCCCCTCGGGATCCTTGTGGCGGACGAAGACCGTGGCCACCGGGGCGCCCGCCGCGCGCGCCCCCTCCTTCAGCTCCAGCTCGATCAGCGCGGTCACGTCGTGGCCGGAGCCGATGTCGCCGGTGTCCACCTCGGGGTCCCGGAAGTCCTCGTCGGCGATCGCGCGGTTCTCGTAGCCGAGGAGGCGGTACCGGACCACCGCGGCGGGATCGATCTCCACCTGGATCTTCACGTCCTTCGCGATCACGATCAGCGTGCCGAGGATCTCCCGCCGGAACACGCGCTCCGCCTCCGCGAGGCTGTCCACGTAGGCGTAGTTGCCGTTGCCGTGGTCGGCGAGCTGCTCCATCAGCGCGTCGTTGTAGTTGCCCCTGCCGAAGCCGAGGGTGGTCAGGTAGATGCCGCGGCCGCGGAACTCCTCGATCAGCGCCACCAGCGCGTCGCCGGTGAGGCCGACGTTCATGTCCCCGTCGGTGGCGAGGATCACCCGGTTGATCCCGCCCGGGGAGAAGGCGTCGCTGGCCAGGTCGTAGGCCATGCGGATCCCCGCCTCGCCGTACGTGGAGCCGCCCGCGTCGAGGCCGGCGATGGCGGCGAGGATCGCCTCCCGCTCCGCGACGGGGGTCGGCCGCAGCGCGACCCCGGCGTCGCCCGCGTAGGTCACCAGGCCGATGGTGTCGTCGGGCCGGAGCTCGTCCACCAGCATCTCCAGCGAGCGCTTCACCAGCCCCAGCTTGTCGTCGCTCGCCATCGAGCCGGAGACGTCCACGAGGAAGATCAGGTTGGCGCGGCCGCGCGTGGGCGCCGGCAGCTCCTTCCCCTTGATCCCGATGCGCAGCAGGTGGAGCCCCTCGCCGAAGGGGGAGGGGGCGCCGTCGAGGTGGATGGCGAAGGCCTCCTCCGCGTCCTCCGCCGGCGGCTCGTAGAGGTAGTCGAAGTAGTTGAGGTACTCCTCCGGGCGCACGCCGGCGGAGACGGGGAGCATGCCCGCGCGGACGTCCCGGCGCATCAGGGTGTAGCTGGCGGTGTCCACGTCGATCCCGAAGGTGCAGAGGTTGTCCTCGGCGGGATCGACGAAGTCGTTCTCCTTCGCGGCGGCGTAGTTCTCGCCGCTCCGCCAGTCCTCCGCGGGCGCGCCGGTCTCCGGCACGGCGCCGCTGCCACCGCTTCCCCGCGAGGGGCCGTCGTTCCCGTTCTCCTC
>Ga0180215_1000358_pt1 | contig 60249 bp, 51 predicted proteins | sample eDN3rd37CBELigBY_FD_128871 | JGI IMG/M metagenome (GOLD analysis project Ga0180215, IMG submission 128871) | Enriched backyard soil microbial communities from Emeryville, California, USA - eDNA 3rd pass 37_C BE-Lig BY (version 2) (version 2) | ecosystem: Environmental > Terrestrial > Soil >... | reverse complement strand
TCATGAGAGGGAATGGATTATCCGGTATTAGCCCCGGTTTCCCGGAGTTATCCCAGTCTTACAGGCAGGTTGCCCACGTGTTACTCACCCGTCCGCCGCTAATCTTCGGGAGCAAGCTCCCTCTGATTCGCTCGACTTGCATGTATTAGGCACGCCGCCAGCGTTCGTCCTGAGCCAGGATCAAACTCTCCAATAAAGAGTGAGTGATTAGCTCATAAAATAAAACGTTGGCTCATGTTCTTCTATTATAGAAGTCATGATAAATATTGTTTGTTGACGCTTATTTGTTTAGTTTTCAAAGAACAATTATTTCAAAACCGTGTCGCCCGAAGCGACTTTATTAATATAACACGTTGCTGTTTTTCTGTCAACACCATTCGAACATTTATTTTAAAAACCAACAATTTATTTAAAATAATATCACTAGTTGTTAACGGAGATTTTAATATACCATGCGCATAAAATGATTGCAATATAATTTCACGGAAAATTCACAGGGATTTTCTTTTTTTCAGGAATACTTATAAAAAAACGCTCATAGATTATGGACAAGCCACTATATTTGAAAGGGTGTGACCAATTATCGAAACAATTGCACTTTATCTTTCCTTCCTAATGGCCGTTTTATTATTTGTTTTTTCCTATATAGAAGGAATAAAAATAATGAACTCCGAAGGGAAAGTGTCCGGCGGTACTTTTATTTTTACGGTTACGTCTGCTTTTCTGTTTTCAGGATTCACTTATACTTTTATGTAAAGCATCCCCTAGTCTAGGGGATGCTTTTTTAATTAGATTCCACATTTGGTTTTAGCTGCTTTAGTGAAACTCTCCGTTCGTCATAAATAAAAAGACTAATCCCTAAAAGGACAACTAGGCCACCAATTACCTGTGACAGACTTATCGTTTCCCCAATTACATTGTAAGCAAGGACAGTTGCTCCAACAGGTTCAAACAATATTGCCACTGATATCACCGAAGTACTAACCCATTTCACAGCCCAATTTAAGAGTGTATGCCCAAGTAGAGTAGGGATGATTGCTAGTAGAAGGAAAAACATCCAATCATTTTTGGGGTAAGGGAAAAGTTGTTCTCCTGTAACCATTATGTAAAGAAAAAGAACGAATGTACTTATTGTATATACAATAAAAGTATATGTGATTAAAGAAACCCTCTTACGGACAGTTTGACCAAATAAAAGATAAAAAGTAATCAAAGCACAGGCTGCTAAAGCAAGAATATCACCGAAGAGCGCTGAGCCGCTAATTTTAAAATCCCCCCAACTAATAATGACGCTCCCAATTACCGCTATAAAACCAGCCAAGATTGCTTTTAACGACAACCGTTCTTTAAAAAAGAAATACGTGCCAACAAACGCAAATATCGGCTGCAAAGTAACTAGAACAGTTGAACTTGCAACAGAGGTGTAGTTAAGGGACTCAAACCAGAGTATAAAGTGAAAGGCTAAAAAAAATCCTGCAACTGCAGAAAGGCCCCAATCGCGTTTGTTGATTAGCTGTAGTTCTCCTCTGTATTTAGAAATAAAGATTGGGAGCATCAATAATACAGAGAAAAACAAACGGTAGAATGCGATGACTCCAGCAGGAGCAGATGATATTTTTACAAAAATGGCCGAAGTGGACACAGCCATCACCCCTATCGCTAGAACAAGGTAGGGATTAAACTTTGGTTTCTCCATTCATGATTCTCTCCTTAAAGTTATGATAATAAAAAGTCTAAACGAATTTAATTAGGAAACAAGTCTTTTATCGCTTACTTTCATTACCCCCTGTTCTCTACGGAAAAACAGCAGTTCCCTATTGGAGGAAATTAGCCTGTAAATCTTGAATATGTCAGTGTAAGATTAGAACCACCCATATCTCCGAGTGGGATAAAATATCCATACTATAAATATGATTAGGTTAGGAGGGAGCATATGATCATCACAAACTTAATTGATTCCGAAACGTTGATAAGACTTGGTATATCCGCTTTTCTTGGGCTTGTCATCGGTCTTGAACGTGAATTAAAAAGAAAGCCTGTAGGCTTGAAGACTAGCTTAGTCATCTGTATTGTAAGCTGTCTCCTTACCATCGTCTCAATTGAATCAGCTTATATGTTTCCTGGCGATGATGAAGTTAATATTACAATGGACCCTCTCCGTTTAGCGGCGCAAATTGTTTCTGGAATTGGTTTTCTTGGCGCAGGGGTTATTTTAAGAAGAGGGAACGACACGATATCCGGTTTAACAACAGCAGCAATGATTTGGGGAGCAGCAGGAATAGGAATTGCTGTCGGAGCTGGATTTTATGTTGAGGCAATCACAGGGGTTGTGTTATTAATATTTAGTGTCGAGTTCATGCCATTCCTAATGGGACTAATTGGACCAAGGCAATTAAGGGAGAAGGAGCTTGCATTGGAATTCCATATGCACAACAAAAAGGGGATTTCTAATGTACTAGACAAATTAAAAGCTGGGAAAATGTCCATTAAGAAAGTGCGGATAAAGGATCTCGCAGAGGGAGGCCAACTCGTACAACTCGTGATTACCGTAAACTTCCGTAGGAGGACGACCGATATCTACGCCGACATCTCCTCCATTAATGAAATTAAACGGGTAAAACTTGAAGAACTATAGGAGAATTTTTTGAAAATAGCTCTTGCAAGTCTCCGCCTAAGCCGATATAATCTTTCTTGTACAGACATGTACGGGGGATTAGCTCAGCTGGGAGAGCGCTTGCATGGCATGCAAGAGGTCAGGGGTTCGAGCCCCCTATTCTCCATCATAGAAACCTTGCTTCCTATAGCAAGGTTTTTCTTTTAATCAGCTAATTAACCATAAAAAAACTCCTGAGACTATCAGGAGTTTTTCTATTGGGATTACTTCAATTTTGCTAATTCTTCTTTGATCTCTTCTGCCGTCTTATCAATCTGTTCGCCCCAGAAATCATTGATGGTATTGAACACAAGTGCACCATCTCCATCAATTAAAGCATAGCCCCGGTATGCTGTATCACCGTTTTTCATATCCATATGTTCAATGAATTCTAAATTCTCATCGGATACAAACGGAAGACTCTCACCATAATACTGTTCTAGCTGAGTATAAAGCTCTAACTGATTTTCTGGTTTATCTTTGCTAATAATAAACTTCTGAACATCGACACCTTCAAGTTTATCTAAATTTTCATGCAACTGAACTAGTTGCTGTTGACAGATACCTCAGGTATAAGAAGTTATAAAGAAGAAAACGACTGGTTCGCCTGTTGGAAACGTGACTTCCTCATTATCTTGATTTAATAAGGTAACCGGTTCATCCAACCCAGACTGTCCACATGCAGATAGGACTAGTACAGAGATTAATAATAGAGCAATGAATTTTATCTTCATATGGACTCCTTTATGATACAGGTTTTTGAATCTATTCTTGTATTAGTTTATTACTTACTGCTTAGGAGCGTCAAGCAAATCATTCAATCAATAAGGTTAATATTATTCTGGTAAGATTCAATAAAACACCTTTAAAATTCCCTATGTTAAACGTTGGAGATGAATTTTGCTCCATGCACGATGTTTTAGCAGCCAGTCTAGTAGCCCCAGCATCGATTTGCACCTATTGGGGATCATCCTCCTGCAGTGGTTTCATCCCTACTTTCCAATCCATAGAATCAAAAGATTCATTAAACACTTCCTAAAAAAAAATAAAAAACAGACCCAAAATGGGTCTGTTTGTAATTGGCAAATTAGTTTTTGCGAACGTTAGCAGCTTGTGGTCCACGAGCTCCTTGCTCAACGTCAAATGTTACATCTTGGCCTTCTTCAAGAGTTTTGAAGCCTTCGCCTTGGATAGCTGAGAAATGAACGAATACGTCATCTCCACCTTCGCGCTCGATGAATCCGAAACCTTTTTCTGCATTAAACCATTTTACTTTACCGTTTTCCATTTTTGTTGCCTCCTAGTGTGTAATCCACACATTTTATTACTATTCTTGCTCATTGTGTATCCAGGCGAAAACCAATATTTGTTCTTCCCTTATATACCGAACAAAAATAATTCTTTTATAATATAACAGATATTGAAAGAATTAGCAAGTCTAGCCTAGAATTGGTTTTCTACCCGGAAGGTACGACACGCAGCCGAAATCCTTTATACTCCTTAGCATTATTGTTAAAATAAAGGTACATTATGTTTCGGAAATTCACATAAAAAAACCCCGAATTTTCATTCAAGTAATTAGCCGGCTATTTTCAAATCGCTAAGGATATCTTTATTATGTCTTCTTTCCGCTATTCCTAATCTTTATAATTTTTACCACCAAATCCAAACACTTCATTTTAAAACACCTTTTTGTGGCGATATTGTTAATAAGGAACTTTTATTTTTGGAAAGTGAGGAGTGCAATTGAGATTTTTCATCCTATTGCTAATTGGGATCCTGTTGTATAATTTTTGGCCAAATATTGAAGAAAAACTGGGCATTGATTTAGTTGACACTATAAAAACTGAGTTTAATGTTGTAAAAGACAATACAGATTTATCTACCCTACCAGAAAGCTTGGAGAATGACATTAACTCATTGTTCAATGGTTCAGCTATTGAAGAAGATAACCAAGAGCAAAGTGTTGAAGCCCCAATTTTAGAAACCCCTGTAAAACAGACATTTTCGATCGCTAATATTGAATTAGGTGAAAGAAAATCAAAAGTTGAAGAGGAACATGGAGCACCTGTACGCTCTTCAGTCAATGAATATGGGACGAATTGGTATGCCTATCATCAGAATTACCACAACTTTTTAATGATATCTTACAATGAAAATAATGAGGTCGCAGGAATTTATACTAATCAAGACTTAATCTCTTCAACTACAAGCATCACTCATGGATCCCCAAAAGAGATGGTACTTCAGGAACTTGGCAGTCCAGTTGATAAAATTCAAAAAGGCATGGTCTTTTATCAACTTCCTGAAGAAAGAGACTATGATTTATTTCAAATCGACAACAGTTATGTAACCATCTTTTATGATAAGCATAAGACTAACACAGTTACCGCCATACAAATTATTAGCGAGCGTTTGGAAAAACAAAGAAATGATTTCTACTCTGTGGCCAGTGAGGAGCTGAAAGCGGGGTTTGAGTATCAAATGTTCGATTTAACCAATGCGACAAGAGTTGAATTTGGTCTATCCGCTCTCGAGTGGGATGACCTGGTAAGAGAAACTGCACGAAAGCATAGTTCCGATATGGCCACAAATAATTATTTTAGTCATACCAATCTTGCTGGGGAATCTCCTTTTGATCGGATGATGAATGATGATATTCATTTTTCCGTAGCAGGCGAAAACCTTGCCTACGGTCAAACAAGCAGCGTTTTTGCTCACGAAGGTTTAATGAATTCGATAGGTCATCGCGAAAATATCCTAAAATCAGACTTTAAACAACTAGGTGTAGGTGTTGCGTTCAACTCAGAGTCACACCCTTATTACACACAGAAGTATTACACAAAAAGATAAACAAAAAACAGGGAGACCACGTATTGTGATCCCCCTGTTTTTTTATTCGTTCTTTTCCTTTTCATTATAAGGAAAAATAATCGAATGCCCATGCATCCCTTCACCTGAAATATCTTCACATTCCGTCCTTTTGTCCCGATAATCTCGCAGTCATTACGAAAAATCTTATCAAAAGATGCCCACAGTACCATTTCCGAAATAATGCTTCCCAAGTTGTTAAGTCTATTCCTGTTCTAGCATCTATCTCTGCATTAGTATGTACACTCAAAGGCTCTGATTCTAGGATGCTCCGAATCGCAAGAATCCAGTAGCAGCCAACCTCATACAGGCTGCCACCGCCCATTTCCTTGTTCATTCGAAGGTTGTAACCCGATCATCTAAATAAAAGGAAAAGCTAGCTTTCATTTGCTTCACTTCATCACCGAAGGCACCAGATACAAAGAGTTCCTTCACTCGGTGATATTGGGATGAAACAGAAACATAATTTTACGTTATGAGTGCAACAAGTTGGGATTCCGGGAAAGTGATATATACTGCATCAACTAAAGAATCCTCAAATAAGGCTTCATAGCTGTCGTAAACTGTTGGGATGTTTAACTTGTCCGCAGCTTTCTTCGCTTTCCCACTATTACTTGCGATTGCAACCACTTAGAAATATTCGTACCTTTGGATCGCAGGATTGACTTGTGTTAAAACAATAGATTCCCCATCGTACTTTGTGCATGATAATCCCCGCACTCTACCTAGTATTAATAAGGTCCTCTAATAGAGCTTTTAACCTCTTCATGGTAAAACTTTTCAATTGCTTCTAATTCTGCTTTTGTAAACGGCTTTTCATTTAATGCTTGTAGGTTTTGCATAACCTGTTTTTCATTTTTAAATCCTGGGATGATACAAGATATTTCTTCATGGTCTAGTATCCATCTTAAAGCTGCAGTTGCCATTGAGGTTCTTCCTTCTGCAATCCACTTCAGCTGCTCAGACAATTCTACGCCTTTTGCAAAACCAAGTCCCGCAAAAGTTTCTCCGACATTAAAGGCTTCGCCATTTTCATTGAAAGAACGATGATCATCTTGTTCAAAAACATGATCCTTTGTAAATTTACCAGTAAGTAAACCACTAGCCAAAGGAAGTCTTACAAGAATCCCTACATCCTGCTGCTTTGCCTTTGGCAATAATTCTTCTAATGGCTTTTGGCGGAACATATTGAAAATAACTTGTAGGGCACTAACATTAGGATTCTGAAGACATAATAACCCTTCTTCTACCGTTTCAACACTAACTCCATAATTGCGAATTTTCCCTTCTTGTTTTAACTTATCTAGAACTTCAAATACAGCACCATCTTTAAGAATCTCTAAAGGTGGACAATGGATTTGATATAGGTCAATCGCTTCACGATTTAAACGTTTTAAGCTAGCTTCACAGTAGTTACGAACCGTTTCTTCTGAATAATTTTCTTTAGAGAAAATATCACCTGAACGACAGAACTTAGTAGCAACCGCGATTTCGTCTTCTTTGCCCTTTGTTGCTTTAGCAAGCAATTCTTCACTGTGGCCGTCTCCATATACATCAGCAGTGTCAAAAAAGTTTACGCCTTCGCCAATCGCAAGATCTAATGATTTCAAAGCTTCCTCATCATTCGTTTTTCCCCATGCTCCGCCAATCGCCCAGGTGCCAAAACTTACTTCACTTACCTTTATTCCGGTTTTGCCTAAGTCACGATAATTCAACTTTGTATCCCCCCGACTTTATCTCTTTCAATCTTACTTTCTGAACTCCTGAAGTTGTTCATTTAGAGATTTTGTTTGCTGATAAACTTGTTTATAGACACCAAATAACTTTTGATATCTTTCAACGTTTTCAGGTATTGGTTGGTAGGTTTTTGTAGTTTCTACAAACTTTTGTGCACACTCTTGTAGTGATGAGAACCAGCCACAACCATAAGCTGCCAACATTGCCGCACCCATACCAGGTCCCTGTTCACTTGCAAGCTTCACGATATTTGCATTAAAGATATCCGCTTGCATTTGTAACCATGTTTCGTTCTTAGCGCCTCCACCAATTGACACAACGGTATCAATGGTTTTGCCATTTTCTCTAAAAATTTCAATTGTCTCATTTAACGAGAACGTGATTCCTTCTAAAACTGCACGGACAAAATCTTGTCTTTTATGTGCGGCATCCATCCCGATAAAACTTCCGCGGATAATAGAATCTGCATACGGAGTTCTTTCACCTGCTAAATATGGTGTGTAAACTAAACCATTTGCTCCAAGTGGTACCTGATCTACACCTTGCAGGAACGACTCAAACGCTTCTTCTTTTGCAAAAGTATCTTTGAACCAGCTCAAGCTGTAGCCTGCCGCTAACGTTACACCCATCGTATAGAAGGTGTTTTCTTCTCCATGGTTAAAATAATGTACTTTCCCTTCGAAATCTAAATCATTCTTTTCTTCATAAGAAAGGACAACTCCTGAGGTTCCAACACTGCACAATGTTCTTCCTTCAGAAAGAATGCCTGAACCAATTGCTCCACATGCATTATCTGCACCACCAGCAAAAACCTTGGTAGCTTCTGATAAACCAGTTTGTTGAGCGAACTCTGCTGTAATGTTTCCAACAAACCCGTGGGATTCAACAAGCGGAGGGCATAATTCTGGTTTAATATCAAATAAGTTGCAGATTTCTGTGCTCCATGTTTTTTCTGCTACATTCAGTAACAAAGTACCAGCAGCATCAGAATACTCACTGTGAATTTCCCCAGTCAGACGGTATCTTAAATAATCTTTCGGTAGCATAAATACACTTGCTTTCGCAAAGATTTCAGGTTCATTTTGTTTTACCCAGAGAATCTTAGGCAGTGTGAATCCTTCAAGTGCTGGATTTTTTGTAATCGAAAGAAGCTTTTCTTTCCCAACTGTATCGTAAATTTGTTGGCATTGTTCCGTTGTTCTTGTATCGTTCCATAGAATTGAGTTTCGAAGCACTTGATTATTCTCATCGAGTAAAACAAGACCGTGCATCTGTCCGGAGAAACTAATCCCCTCAATATCCTCAACATTTCCATCAAATTGCTGGATAAGATCCTTAAGGCCTTCAGTTGTTTTTTCAACCCATTCTTCTGGCTTTTGTTCGCTATATCCTGATTTTTCTTGAATAAGTGGATATGATTTTGATACTTCTTTCACTACTTCACCATTACTATTTACAAGCAAAAGCTTGACTGCACTTGTCCCAAGGTCTACGCCAATAACATGTTTCATTTATATCACCCTTATAAATTAGATTGGTCTGAGATTGAAAAAAATGTGCTGAATAGAATACCCAGCACATTTTATTATTGTTTTATTGAAAGTGATTTATTATACTGTTACACCAGCCATAGTTTCTACAAGATACTGGTTGATTACAGCTTTCAAGCGCTCTGTACGTCCAGATTTGTTCTTGATTTCAGTAAGTTCTAATGCATACTTTTCAAGAGATTGTAGGCTAGCTTTTCCTTCAACGATTTCAAGACCAATTCCTTGTGTATAGCTGCTGTAGCTGTCATCAATGAAGTTATCTAATACCTTATCTTCGATTAGTCTGTTTGCAACTTTAAGACCAATTGCGAATGCGTCCATTCCAGCGATATGTGCATGGAATAAATCTTCAGCATCAAATGAAGTTCTTCTTACCTTAGAATCGAAGTTTAATCCACCTTTTCCAAGGCCATCGTTTTTAAGGATTTCATACATTGCTAATGTAGTAGAATACAAGTCTGTTGGGAATTCATCTGTATCCCAGCCAAGTAGTGTGTTTCCTTGGTTTGCGTCAACAGATCCAAGCATTCCATTTTCACGCGCAACACGTAGTTCATGCTCAAACGTATGTCCTGCAAGAGTTGCATGGTTCGCTTCGATATTGAACTTGAAGTGATCTGCTAAATCATATTTTTGTAAGAATGCTAAGCTTGTAGCTACATCAGTATCATATTGATGTGTAGTTGGCTCTTTTGGTTTTGGCTCGATTAAGAATTGAGCATCGAATCCGATTTCTTTCGCATAATCAATTGCCATATGGTAGAAACGAGCTAAGTTATCAAGCTCAAGCTTCATGTTTGTATTTAATAGAGTTTCGTAACCTTCACGACCACCCCAGAATACATAGTTTTCTGCTCCAAGCTCTTTCCCTACTTCTAGACCTTTCTTTACACTTGCTGCAGCATAAGCATAAACATCAGCATTTCTTGAAGTAGCAGCACCGTGTAGGTATCTAGGGTTTGTGAACGCATTTACTGTGTTCCAAAGTAATTTTGTATTGCTTGTTTTCATATAGTCCTTGATCATTGCAACAATTACATCAAGGTTTTGATTTGTTTCTTTTAAAGTGCTTCCTTCAGGAGCAATATCCACATCATGGAATGCAAAGAATGGTGCATTTAGTTTATCAAACATTTCAAATGCAGCTTCAACACGCGCCTTTGAACGATCTAGTCCATCAAAGCGATCCCATCCACGTACCATTGTGCTTGCACCAAATGGATCTGTACCATCTGCATTAAATGTATGCCAGTAAGCAACAGAGAAACGAAGTAATTCTTCCATTGTCTTTCCGTTAACTAGTTCTTTAGGGTTATAGTACCTGAACGCAAAAGGGTTCGTTGATTTTTGACCTTCAAATTCAATCTTTTTAATATCTGGAAAATAAGCCATGAGTTATTTCCTCCTAATAATAAAATCTTTGGTGATACCGCTTCCAAGTAGACTATAATGTGTGTATATAAGTTGCTTAGTCACCCGTTGTTCGGTATCTTATGAAATGATTATATCACCATAAACTTTGTTTGTCTATTGAATAAACAAAGTTTATAATAAAATTATATTAAGATATTCTTTATTGCTTTATTAAATACGTAATTTAAAGGAGATAAATATAAATATGCAAATCACATGGAATCAACAATTAGTAAAAAAGGAAAACAAAGCAATCGTTTTGAATCTGATTATGCAAAACTCCCCCATCTCACGAGCAGATGCTGCTCAAATGTCTGGACTAAATAAAGGAACGGTCTCGTCCCTAGTGTCTGAACTATTAGAAGAACAGTTAATTTATGAATCTGGACCTGGTGAATCTAGTGGCGGAAGACGCCCAGTTCTTCTTTTATTTAACCAAAAGGCCGGATATTCAATTGGGATCGACTTGGGTGTAAACTACATCTTTGGAGTATTAACAGACCTTCAAGGAGAGATTGTAGTCGAAAAAAGTGTTGTAAATAACAACCCTGAATATTCCAATACACTTGAGCAAGTGAACAAGGTCATTAACGCATTAATTAAAGCAGCGCCTCCTTCCCCTTATGGAGTAGTTGGGATTGGAATTGGAGCTCCAGGTGTTGTGAATAAAGAAGGTGTTATCTTACTTGCTCCGAACCTTGGCTGGAAAAACGTTTCATTAAAAAAAGATATAGAAAGTACATTTAATATTCCTGTTATTGTAGAAAACGAAGCCAATGCTGGTGCGTACGGCGAAAAGCGCTATGGAGTTGGCAAGGAATTTGATAATTTAATTTATGTAAGTGTAGGTATAGGAATTGGTTCCGGAATCATTTTAAATGGGGAATTATACAAAGGAATTAATGGCTACTCAGGAGAGGTCGGCCATATGTCTATTGATGTGAATGGACCAAGATGTCGCTGTGGAAATTTCGGGTGCTGGGAGCTTTATGCTTCAGAAAAGGCACTATTAAACAAAGCCAAAGAAATAGGTTTAGAACTAAAGGAAAATCACACACTGACAGACATCATTGATTTAGCAAGAAATGAAAACCCTGCTGCACTTGAATTATTGAAAGAAATTGGCAAAAAGCTTGGACAAGGAATGATCAACATCATCCATACCTTTAACCCACAGCAAATCATCATTGGGAACAAACTGGCTGCAGTACAGACATGGATTGCTCCTTATGTTCAAGAAGTGATTGATGAATATACACTTCCATATCATCAGATGGATATTCAGGTGAACTTCTCTGACTTAAGTCTCCCAGCCTCCGCCCTCGGTGTTGCAGCTTTTACCACCGAGAATTTTTTAAAGTCGCAATTACAAGTACAATAAACGCATGAAAAAGACTGCTCTAATTTGTAGCAGTCTTTTTTCGTGTGTTCATGGACATTTTTTTATTTTCGTGATGTTTTTTTCCTTGAAGACCTCATTCATGGACATTTTTGTTATGATCATGATCACTTTAGTCCTTGAGAGCACTCATCATGGACATTTTCGTTTTGAACTTAATCACTTTTGTCTTTAAGAGCACTCATCATGGACATTTTGTTATAATCTTGATCACTTTTGTCTTTGAGAGCACTCCTCATGGACATTTTGTTATAATCTTGATCACTTTTGTCTTTGAGAGCACTCCTCATGGACATTTTGTTATAATCTTGATCACTTTTGTCTTTGAGAGCACCACTCATGGACATTTTGTTATAAACTTGATCACTTTTGTCTTTGAGAGCACTCCTCATGGACATTTTGTCATAATCTTGATCACTTTTGTCTTTGAGAGCACCACTCATGGACATTTTGTTATAATCTTGATCACTTTTGTCTTTAAGAGCATCACTCATGAACATTTCTTTATAAAGTTAATCACTTTTGTCTTTGAGAGCACTCCTCATGGACATTTTGTTATAATCTTGATCACTTTTGTCTTTGAGAGCATCACTCATGAACATTTTCTTTATAAAATTAATCACTTATGTCCTTGAGAGCACTCCTCATGGACATTTCAACATGAACTTAATCACTTTTGTCCTTGAAAACATACTCATTCTGAAAAATTACCCATTTGATACTTCCAGTTGTGAAACCTTTGGCTCGACAAAGGTTTTGGATAACCAAACTTTTGAGCGCCAACGCCTAAGCATCAACAAACCTCTGAGCCACTCATCTGAAATAAATGCAATCCAGACCCCAATCAGTCCCAGACCAAAATGAATGCCCAAAAGGTACGACAACCCAACAGCTACCCCCCACATTGAAAAAATTCCAACAATAACAGGATATTTAACGTCACCGGCAGCCCTTAATGAACTGATAACCACTAAGTTAAAGGAGCGGCCAGGCTCTAGGATAATGGTTAACAAGATAAGGATACTTCCTAATTGGATGATTTCCTCATTTGAGGTGAAAATCGATAACAACTCTTTTGAAAAAATTGAGGCGAGTACAGCCATTATGATGCTAATCCCAATTGCCATTTTAAGACTTTTCAAGCACCTGGAGTAGGCCACTTCAAATTTCTTCGCTCCTACTAAATGTCCAATTAAAATTTGAGTACCTTGAGCGATGGCAATGCCAAAAACAAAAATGAACATCATTACATTTTGTGTGTAAATTTTTGAAGTGATTGCCTCCGTACCTAGCATCGCAATAAAGGCAGTAATGACAATTTGCGAACTGTTATAGGATAATTGTTCCCCTGCGGACGGAAGACCAATTTTTAATAAGTTCTGAATATGTACCTTCGGAAATTTCCATATATATGAAAATGGGAAGGGGCCTCCTACACGCTTAAATAAAAGGATAATCGCAGCAAGTGCAGCAACCGCTCTACTGAATACAGTTGAAATTGCCACCCCTTCTACTCCTAAAACCGGCAACCCGAATGGTCCAAAGATAAACAAATAGTTCCCAATTACATTCAAAATATTAGCGCCAATCGTAATGTACATCGCATCACGAGTATATCCGTAGCTTCGAATGACCGCACCCACTGTCATAAAGAGTGCCTGAAAGAACATGAACCCACCAACAAGTTTTAAATACGTTCCAGCCTCACCAAGAAGTTCCTCAGGTAAATCCATTAAAAGCAATAATGGTTTACTTAAGAAAACAACAAGCACACTTAAAAATAATCCGAATACCAAATTGGCACCTAAGGAAACCATTGCTACTTCTTTTGCTTCCTTTTCTTGCTTCGCTCCTAGATTTTGTGCAATTAAGATCGAGGTTCCAACCGCAACAAAACCAAACATCACAATAACCAATGATAATATTTGGTTCGCGACCCCAACCGCCGCTACAGAGTCATCAGAGTACTGTGACAACATCAACGTATCGGCATTTCCCATTAACATATGAAGCAATAATTCGATAAAAATAGGCCATGTTAACGCAAATAACGTTAACTTTTTCTTTGTATCACTTTCCATGAATATCTCCTTATTCATACCCGCAAATGTAACATCTGGGTAAATTGAAAAGAGAGGGAATTCAACAATTGAATTCACCTCTGTCTAAAGTACGCTAACATGAAACCTCATCAGCTGGCATCCAAATCTTATAGTTGCCACTTAATGCTAGAAAGCTAAACATATACAGGCAGTTGTCGTAATAACGTCTGACACCTGTTCGAACAGGTGTATTCCAGAACAACTCAACCATCTTTTTTGCATCTTCCCCATTAGCAGCTAACGAAGCCATCGCATTTGTCGCAATGAGTCCTACCGGATGTAGTGATTTTTCTTCAAACGGCTCTCCTGCAACAGTATATCTACGATAATCCTCTGGGTCTTTATCAGCAAAGAAAGTTTGAATTTTATTCGCCTCTTCTACTTCCCATTCACTCCCGCGAAACCACTCATAGTCAAGACCGACATTGGCAGCAACGCGGTAAGAATCACTAAAGAAATGACCGTACCCTTTGTCATTATTTGGTGTACCATCATAATGTGCATACTCAGGTGCTAAACCTGTTTCAGGGTGGCAGGAGATCTTTAAATAATCCCTGCTTGCCACAGCCGCTTCCTTCCAGAATGGTCGATCTTCAGGATATGCCCATAAGGCAAATAACTCATAGAAATGTGGCAAGTGATAAGATGGATCAGAGAACTCGCAATTCGGAATAAACTTAATCAGCTTATTTACCTTGTTCCACATTGGGTAACCAATTCCATCTTCCCCTTTATGCAAACAAGTCCTCAACAGGTCTTTCGCTTGGACGCTATAATCAAATGGTTCAAGACCATCTCCCCAACGATGGGACGCAAAGAACAATGCCATTGCAAAAAACTCTTCCCCATCTGGTGCCGGACCATCCGAACGTTTCGTTCCATCAGTGTTACATGACCAAGCAAAATATCCAGCATTCTCTCCACTTGTCATATACATATTGGTTCTAGCCCAGTACCAGAGTTGATCAAATTCCTTCTTCTTGTCTAATTGAACACACATCATCATTCCATAGGACATTCCTTCAGTACGGACATCAAGATTGCCTGTATCTAGTAGGTAGCCACTTCTATCATCATTAGAATAGTAGATTTTTGTATCTTCATCTCCATAAAAGAGTTGATGAAATGTATCCTCTAAACGAGTCTGAATCTCTTCATCTGTTTTGCCTATTTCCTTAAAAAGATTACGATACTGACCGCTATAAAACGCGCCGTTTTCCATATGGTAGCCTCCTTATACCTCTACGGTATTTGAGAATAGGAACTGAATATGCTGCTTACTTAACTATTTTAGATTAATAGATGGTACGATTATGTTTATCAGCAATCCCAGACTTACGATAAAAGTAAGTATTAATTTGGTCACGCCACTCTTTTGAATGCTCGACTTGGTGGTTCAATCTTTCAAGTACTCCAGCAAAGCTCTGAGAATCAATTTTGCCTTCTAGTTTGAGCCATCTTTCTCTAAGTTCTTCTGCTTGCTCTGCTCCCTCAAAATGAGTGTTGTAGATATGCTGAATCACTGTTTCGCCAGACTTTAACACATGTGTATATGGTACATGGTGGAAGAAAAGAATCAATTCATCTGGACATGTATCGATAGACTCATAGGTAGTAAAGTTCTCTGGGAAGTATTGAGATGTATAACCTGTTCCATCCTTTGTCGTCCTGTTTACCCCTATTCCATGGCAATCTGCAAAATGGTAAGTACCCCATACTGAGTATTCATATCCATCTACATTTGGTCCATAGTGGTGATTTGGGTTAACCATCCAGCCAACACCTAGTGGAGCTGTATAATTTTCATAGATTCTCCAAGAGTCAGCTAACATGCGGCCAACTTGCTCGACAACCTCTTCATCGCTACCAAAGGTCTGCAAAATCCACTCATTTGTGATCTCTTCTTCTAACAAATCCGGGTTCCAAATCAAACGACCGTAGCCATATAAATTTGCTTGTGCAAGTGTATGACCAGTCCAGTTTTGATCAATTCCTAGGTTCGTAACTGCGGCAATTCCACTAAATTTCTGCTGAAAAAGAGAACCATCCACTACGTGCTTCACATAGGAACCTTCCCCTTTAGCATAAGTATCAAAATTCAGTACTTCTTTCCACTGTGGAATCAAATAACATAAATGTCTTTGTTGACCTGTATACTCTTGGGCAATTTGGAACTCAAGAATTTGATTGGTTTTAGACATTGCTCCGAATAGCGGAGAAATTGGTTCTCTTACTTGAAAATCCATTGGTCCGTTTTTAATTTGCAAGATAACATTGTCTAAGAACTGGCCATCAAGCGGTTTAAAGTGATCATATGCCGCACGGGCACGGTCAATTTTACGATTTCGCCAATCTTGCATGCAATCATAAACAAAACAACGCCAAATGACGAGACCACCGAATGGTGCTAATGCCTCTCCAAGCATATTGGATCCATCTGCATGGGTTCTGTTATAAGTGAATGGACCAGGGCGATGCTCTGAATCAGCTTTTACGACAAATCCACCAAAATCTTCGATGTAGCTATAAATCTCTTTCGCTTTTTCTTTCCACCATTTTCTCACTTCGGGATCAAGGGGATCTGCAGTATCAAGACCACCGATTTCCATTGTGCTCGCATAGTTCGCACTCAAGAAGGTTTTGATCCCATAGGCTCTAAAAATATCTGCCGTTTTTGCTACATCAGGAAGGTACTCTTCTGTGATTAGCTTCGTTTCAATTTTATGCACGTTCACATTATTAATTGAGATTCCATTGATTCCCACTGATGCCATTAATCTTGCATAATCTTTAATCCGAGTGAAATCATTGATAAACTGATAGTCTTTATAAAAAATAGAATCACCTGAATAACCGCGCTCCACACTGCCGTCCATATTGTCCCAATGATTGATCATTCTTAGCTGATTTTTAGGGTTTTCAACGATGTTTAATACCTCAAGGTTTTCGTTCATTTGTAACAATCTTAATACATGAAAAGCTGCATAGAGAACTCCACGATCTGTCTTGGCTACAAGATATAATCCCTTGTTTGAAGATTGAATGACATATCCTTCTTCATTCAACTTGGCTTCAATTTCTTCTTTATTCAAATCATTAGAAAGGTTTGGGTTTTCTAAAGTTGTAAGCACTAAGGATGGTTCACTATTCGTACTTGAAACAACCTGTGGTGTCATACCAGTAACCAATGAAATTCCCTTTAGAAGCTCTTCTTTCGCTGATTCCAACACAACGGATTCTTCATTGACTACAATTCTCGATAAGAATGATGGTACCTTGATTGCTTCATTTTTTTTATATTGTAACCATCCTTTATACTCATCACTGTTGATATCGATTGAAGTTACTTTTACTGTCATAACAGTACCCTCTTTCAGATTGTATTTTGTAACCGGTTTAATTTTCTTGAACTAAAAAAGTTATCGTTTCTTACTTAGATTTGAAGTCGGTAATTCCCCAAAACGACGTTTTCGGATTATGATCTTCATCAAATACAAATGGCCAATTCTTTCTTCCCCTAACTGGGAAATCACTTAACCACGTGTAATCATCCGCAGCACCCCAAAACGTTACATTGCTAATAACATCTTTATATTCTCTTAAAAGCGAGAACATTTGCTCATAGCGCTTATTCTGTTTCTCAAGCATTTCCTCTGTCGGCTGGAGCAAATCTGTTCGCTTATCTTCAAAATCAAACACCGAAATATCCAATTCTGTAAGATGGAGTGTCAAACCAAGGGAGGCATATCTTTCAATCGCTTCCTTGATATGATCCAGACTAGGAGTATGGAGATTCCAATGTGCTTGTAGCCCTACCCCATGAATTGGGACTCCCTTTTGGACCAATGATTTAACAAGTGAATAAATCTTTTCACGTTTTTCTGGAAAAGACTCATTGTAATCGTTATAGAAAAGGCGAGTTTCAGGGTCTGCCTCATGTGCGTATTCAAAGGCTTTTTCGATAAACTCAGGTCCGACAATATCTAACCATTTTGATGAACGTAATAGTGTATCTCCATGATCTTCAATTACCTCATTTACAACATCCCAGCTGGCAATTTTCCCTTTGTATCTCCCTACCACAGTATTGATATGAGTTTTCATTCTAGCTAATAATAATTCTTTAGAAGCAAGTTCTTCGTTCTCACCTAAAAACACCCAGTCAGGAGTCTGGTTATGCCAAACGAGTGTATGACCTCTTACCTGCATGTCATTTTGTTCTGCAAACTCTATTAGTTTGTCAGCGGTTTCAAAATTAAACTGATTTTCCTTTGGCTGGAGACTTTCAAATTTCATATCGTTTTCAGCTGTAATACTATTAAAATGTGTTCTTAATAGCTCTTGTTGTTGCTTAACTGTATAAGCATTTACAGCTGCACCAATCGTAAAATAATCTCTATAGACTTCATGAAGTCTACGAATTGCTCTGTTTGCATTTTTTTCGGTCAACTACTCCACCCCTTACCAATGAATGTCAAATATATCCGCAAATTATAGCACGGCCAACTTAGTTTGTATATTACACAAACTAAGTTAAAGCCTCTCAATTCTTGCTAGAGTTCCATGTTTGTCTTACGCCTTTTTCAATTTAATGCTTAAAACTCAAAATAGTTTTTTGCATTATTGTAGGAAATATCTCGTACTATTCCCCCTAATAATTCCATATCGGCAGGGACTTCTCCCTTTTCCACCCATGAGCCTATAAGATTGCAGAGAATTCTTCTAAAGTATTCATGGCGGGTATAAGATAAGAAACTCCTTGAATCAGTTAACATTCCAATAAAAGTACTTAAAACTCCGACACTAGCTAAATCAGTCATCTGTGAAATCATCCCGGTTTGCTGGTCATTGAACCACCAACCTGAACCGAATTGCACTTTCCCTCTTATTCCATTTGTTTGGAAGTTTCCTGCAGTAGATGCAAGAATATAGTTATGTTGTGGATTCAATGAATACAACACAGTCTTTGGCAATTGATTTCCAACATCTAATGCATCCAAAAATTGGTTAAGCGGCTTCGCTAAGAAAAAATCATTTATTGAATCATAACCTGTATTTGCTCCTAATAACCTGGACATTCGAGTGTTATTGCTTCGAATTGCCCCAATATGTAACTGCATCACCCATCCTAAGGAGCTATATAATTTACCCAAATAAAGAAGCGTATAAGTCTTATATTTTTTCTCTTCTAATGTTGAAAGAGATAACCCTGATGTTTTCTTTAAGAAAATAGCATTTGCCTCTTCGATCGTACATTCTTCATAAGGAAAAGTTTCGAAACCATGGTCGGATACTCTACAGCCTGCTTCATGGAAATAATCTACTCGTATTTTAATAGCCTCTAAGTATTGGTGGTAATCAGTTATCTCTAATTCGGTTTCTTTTGCTAGTTTTTTTACATATTCTAAGTATCCATCCTGGTTTATTTCTAATAGAAAATCTGGACGGAAGGAAGGGAGAACCTTAGTCTTAATGTTTTCATTTTCACGAATCATTTGATGATATTCTAGATTGTCTAAAGGATCATCTGTTGTTCCAATCATTTCAACATTTGACCGTTCTATTAGGCCCAAAGCTGAAAATTCCTTATTCTGTAATAACTCGTTACACTGCTCCCAAATCATCTCGCATGTATCTTCATTCAAAAGGGTATCGATGTTAAAATAGCGTTTTAATTCTAAATGACTCCAATGATATAGAGGGTTTCCGATTAAATATGGAATCGCTTTGGCCCAAGCCTTAAACTTTTCATAATCACTAGCATTCCCAGTAATATATTTTTCGTCTACACCTAAATTTCTCATTGCCCGCCACTTATAGTGATCACCAGCTAGCCACACTTCTGTGATATTGTTAAATTGCTTGTTTTCGGCAATCTCCTGGGGACTTAAGTGACAATGATAGTCAATTATTGGCATATTCTTAGCAAACTCATGGTAAAGGAGCTTTGCTGATTGATTTTGAAGTAAAAAGTCATCATGAATAAATGGTTTCAAATGATTACCTCCATTATAAGGAATGAACTATTCGTATAGTTGATCATAATAATAGAAACGTTTACATTTCCCGTACGGTTCGATAGTCAGACAAAATAATGTGGGAATCTTTCTTTTATTAGCTCTTGTTCAATTACGACTAACTGCAAATGATTCGCCATTACTTCACTAGCTTTTTCTGCATCCTTATTTACAATTAATTGAAAAATTTCCTTGTGTTGACTAATAATAGTTTCCCAGTTCGAATCCCTTGAAAGCCTCAATAATCTCAATCGATTAAAATGGCTATTTAGTAATTGTAAGATTTCCCAAGTTCGAATTTTGCCGCATCCATGGAATAGAATCTGGTGAAATTGTTCGTCCAATTCAAATATCCTAAAAAAGTTATTTTGCCCAATACATAGTTGTTGCATGGCAAGATTGCTCTCTAGCCTAAAAAGGGAATCCTCTGAAAAGTGTTCACAGGCTTGTTTGACAATTTCCTTTTCAACAATTTCTCGAATGAACCTACCTTCTTCAACAGAATCAAGATTAATTCTTGAAACAATTGTTCCACTCTGTGGGATAATATCTAGTAGATCCTCTTGTGCTAGTTTCATAAACGCCTCACGTACTGGTGTTCTACTTACTTTAAGCTCATCTGCAATTTCCTTTTCGGAAATTTTTGTACCAGGCTCTAACTCAAGATTTAGTATTTTCGCCTTTAGAGTGTTATATGAAAATTCTCGAGTGGATACCCTAGGCCTTTGTTCTGTAAACATCTCTTACCTCCTAACCGATTTCCAATCATAATTACCATTTTAATGATACTAGTATGGTAGAGGGAATCAAAAAAATATCCTATTCTTCTCTTTTATGCTACTAGAATATCATAATAGTGAGCTGTAAAACATCTAGCGTACTACCAGTTTAAACATGTTCACTTGCCCTTGTTCTTACGGCGTTCTTAAAGAAGAGGGAGACCAGGTACTCAATCATAATCTTGGTCTCTTTTAATCTGTTGTTTCTAAACAATTTCTAAAATAGTATTAGTTAAAAAATTACTATGATATAGCGTTTTACTCTTCACTTTCCTCAGGTTCTGCAGTAGATTCTTTTTGTAGGAAATTTTCTTGAATATCTAATAAAATCTCTCTCGAATTCAACATCATGAAGTACCCGATCAGACTTGAGACAAATATAACTAAAAAGTCTGTGGTAACAGTGGTAAGGAAGCCGAATATAAATAAAATCAGGACGCCCCCGATTGTACTTTTAAATTTTCTAAAGCTGTAATAAACAGCTAGCTTAAATAAATCCCTAATTCTAAATTTGAACTTAGAATTAATAATCATGGCATTCAAACTGATAATTGTCCACATAAGCGAGAGGACAAAAATAACAATTGATAATATTTGCCCCATCTCTGTTGGTGAGTTTCGGAAATACTGCAAATCTATTAATAAGATAAAATAGACAATTAATATAACCAACCAAACAGAAAAGGTTCCCTTGATATTGGTTTTATACCCATAGAAAAAATCACGTGTAGGAGATAGTTCCTTCGTTCGCACTAATTTGTCCATCGAATAACATAATGCGGTAATCGCAGGCCCCGACGGAATTAGTGCCAAAAAATAAATAATAATATTAGAGAATGTTGGTACTAATGTCATAAAGAAAAAGATAAAAATAACATTGGTTAAAATAAAGTAAAAGTTGGTTAAAAATAACCAGTACACATAATTCGTAAAGGTAAATAAGGTTCCTTGACCAAACTCTCTTTGCTGCTGCGACAAAACATACACCTTCTTTTCTAATCTTTTACTTTTCTATTTTTACACATCTCAGCAGGTTTATGTAGTATTTTGTCGTTTCCCTAAGAAAAATCTCTTATTAGTAAAGGAGGTTGCCCCTCCACTACTTGTGGATAGGCAACCTCTTCTATATTATTTTTGAGTCTTTTTGTACTCTTGATATGCTTTGTTAGAAATTTCTACATAGTCATTCATACGTTTACCTTCAAGCTCTTTAACAAAAGCATCGAACTCGCTTAAATCACGGCTGCCTAGAATGAACTTGAGTGTATTTGAATCAACATAGTCTTTCAAAGGAGTGCTGATTAGAGTTACTTGTTCTTTATCCATTTCGTTGTATGGAATTGGTGGTTCTGGTGCAACAACTGTTTTCGTTTCTTTCATTGCATTTTGGAAGGCAATTTCTTCTTCAGCCATCATAGAGTGTAGAAGATCTGTTGTTCCGCCGTATGCGAATACTCCACCAGAGAAACCATTGTCAACACGTAAATCTGTAGTTCCTGCAGGGTTTAAGCCGTTGTAGTTTACATCGTCAGCTAATTTTCTCACGCCATCTTCTTTCGTGTAAGTTACACCTTCAACGCCCCATTTAGCAAATTCTTGACCTTCGTCGCTATAATATAACCAGTCAATGAACTGTAGAATTGCTTCAAAGTTCTCGTGATCCTTTACTGCAGAAGACAACATAACACCGTTTTCTAAACGGCTACCAGCCATTAGATGACCTTTTGGTCCGCCTGGAACTGTAATCTTGGAGATCGAGTATTTCCCTTCACCAATTGTTTCGTCCATTTTGCTACGGTAAGAAACGATCTCTTGAGAGTTAGTAGCGATTGCAAATGATTTACCAGTTACAAATTTTTGAACTGCTGTATCATCGTCTTGTGTGAAGCTTTCTTTATCAAGAAGGCCTTCTTTTACAAGCTTGTTGAAATAAGTTAATAACTCTTTGTACTCTGGTGTTGCTGCTGCATAAACGAACTCGTCAGACTCAGGAACATAAGATAAACCGTTAACAAAGCCCCAACCAGCTTTTGTACCAAATGAAGGCGCAGCAAAGTTTAGCGTACTGTTGAACGTATAACGATCAGAGAATGGAGTTACATCTGGATAATGCTTTTTCAATTCTTTCATTGATTCATAGAACTCATCCCAAGTAGTAGGAAGCGCAATATCATGCTTTTCGAATAAGTCTGTTCTAACTGCTAAAGTATAATCTGGCCATACTGCTTCATGCATACCTGGAAGAACATAGAACTTACCATCTTCTTGACGTAATGTATCTAAGTCACCTTCAAGTCCCCATTTTTTTACTTTATCCATAAAGTGTGGCATTTTATCTACATAATCACTGACAGGTAGAATTGCACCAGAAGATACGAATGCGGATTCTTGACCAGGATATGTTTTCGGAATGACAAGTGGAGCATCTCCAGAGCTAATTAATAAGCTACGCTTTTGTTCGTAGTCACTCGTAGGAATAACTGTTGGGTCAAGCTTTACATTTGTACGCTCTTCAATTTCCTTCCATAACAACCAATCTTCTTTTATTGGATAATGCGGAGCATCACTGTACATGATTGATAAATCAATTGGTTCTGAAGCTTTAAATGTATCACCTACGCTATATGATTCCATTGCTCCTTTTGAACTCGGTTCTGCAGTTTCTTTTGAAGCAGAATCACTGCCACCGCTGTTACATCCAACCATAATTGCTGCAGACAAGCCGACTACACCAAAAGTTCTGAACATATGTTTGAATCCAGTTGCCATTTTGTTTCCTCCTAATCGATTCATATATGGTTAATTTAATTAAACCCTCTGTAAGTAAAACTTGATTTACTTGATAGATCCCAACATAACACCATTTACAAAGTGCTTTTGTACGAATGGGTAGATAGTCAGGATTGGTAGAATGGTCAACACCATTGTTACCGATTTAATGTTTGCGGCAAGTTGTGTTAAGTTATCAGCTGATGTCGCCCCAGCGGCGGCTGTACCTGTAGCTCCTGCAATCATATTGCGGAGATAAATTGTAACTGGGAACATTTCCTTCTGGTCAAGATATAAGAATGCTGGGAACCAAGAGTTCCAATGCGCAACCGCATAAAAGAGGATCATTGTTGCCATAACGGCCTTACTAAGTGGCAAGACAATTTTGAGTAAGATACCATACTGACTTAATCCATCAATAGCAGCGGCTTCTTCAAGTTCCTCAGGCATATTTTCAAAGAAGGATTTCATAATAAGCATATTATAGATACTAATCGCTCCAGGAATGACGATGGCCCACATTGTGTTCCCCATTCCTAAGCTATTGATTAATACGTAGTTAGGAATTAATCCACCGTTGAAAAACATGGTGAATACTGCAAATACCGTTAATGCTTTTCGTCCTACTAACCTTCTCTTAGATAAGGCATAAGCAAACATTGTCGTCATGACCATGGAAATGGCAGTACCAACTACTGTATAAACAACAGTATTTTTATAGTTAATCCAGAACATCGAATCGGCTACAACTGTTTTATAGGTATCAATATTAAAGCCTTTCGGAAATAAATTGACCTCCCCCGAGCTAATAGCTGCTTCACTACTAAATGACTGAGCCACTACGTTCAAGAATGGATAGAGTGTTAAGAAGATGATCAATAGTAATATTGAAACATTGAAAACTTTAAAAATTTTATACTGAATCGATTCTTGCATTATAGTCCCCTCCTTACCATAGACTTCGATCTGTTAACTTTCTAGAAATCGTATTGGCTGATAATACTAGCACCAATCCGATAATTGATTCGAATAAACCAATTGCTGTTGCGTAACTGAAGTTATTTGATTCAAGACCTACACGATATAGATAAGTAGAAATTACATCTGAAGTTTCATAGGTTAATGGATTGTAGAGTAATAATACTTTCTCAAATCCTACTGCCATGAAAGATCCGATATTTAAAATTAACAAGGTTACAATCGTAGGCAAAATTCCTGGTATGGTAATATGAAGCGTTTGCTTCCACCGGTTTGCACCATCGATTTTGGCAGCTTCATAAAGTGATTGATCAATCGTAGTTAAAGCAGCCAAATATAAGATTGCGCCCCAACCCATTCCTTGCCAAATCTCTGAAGTAATATAAACTGTTCGGAACCATTCTGCTTGTTGCATAAAGCTAATTGTGTCGCCTGTAAAGAACTTCACTAGTGCATTTATTGATCCGTTTACTGCTGTTAATTGAAGAATCATACCAGCAACGATGACGATTGATAAAAAGTGTGGCAAGTATGATGCTGTTTGAACAAATTTTTTGAATTTTTCAGATCTAATTTCATTTAGTAATAGTGCGAAAATAATTGGCATTGGGAATGTGAACACTAACCCTAGAGCACCTAAAGTAAGAGTGTTTTTAAATACATTCCAGAAGGTCGGGTCATTGATAAACATATTGAAATAATGTAAACCAACCCATTGTTCTCCGTAAATGCTTCCGCCCGGAACGAACTTTCTGAATGCGATTACATTTCCAATCATAGGTCCGTATTTAAAAATCAGTAAATAAATAATCGGTAGCACCAAGAGTGTGTATAACTGCCAATCCTTACGAATCTTTCTACCAATAATGGCTATCTTACTCTTTTTTACTTCAACTACTTCCGATTTCGGTTGCGGTGTGACTACTTCAGCCTCCATCTTAACCCCCCACTTCTTTAAATATTTTATAATCCTGCACTCTAGTCAGGAGTATAAAGCGAGAAAGAAATTGTACTCAATGACTAATCTTCAAATCCTAGCGACATACAATCGAATCTTCCAGATAGATGTAACTCGTCCTACCCTCTTCCACCCTGTATAAAAAAGCGCTTACAGAATAGAGCTAAATAAAAAGGTTTCTAGTTATCCGGCGCCTCTTATAAGAAGCTCTTTTATTAAAGTAATTATGTAACTCCATGCCACTATGATAGTAGTTATAGTAGTATGGTAGTTTTGCCGGCGTGTGGAAACCCTTTCATCAATGATGAAAAAAAAAGGATTCAATAGTAACTGATTGCTTTCTAGCCATACTAGTATGGTAGATGACTTAATTGTAAGATATTTTTCCTAGATATTCAATAGTTTTCTAATAAATACTTTTTTTGTCACAATTTGTTGGATGATCGCACTCTACTTCTATGATTCTATTCATCATTACGGTTCGCACAGATATCTATTCTGTAGCATTTGAATCGTTAGGGGTTTTAATTATTATGCTCCCCCTACTCTCTATCAAAGCTGAGCCAATTGGGAATAATCTTTTCTAAAGTAACACCGCTGTAACGACTGCAGTTCCAGTTACTTTATCACTTGAATAGATTCATGGAACTACTGCTTAGCGAACGATATCTTCTGTGTTTCTAGACATGAAAAACTCTAGGTCTTGGCGATCTGCTAACCCTTCCGCATCGCCATTAACCATCGTTACAAGTGCGCCAGCGGCATTCCCTCGTTCAACTGAAGCATATAAATCCACCCCATCTAGTAGGCCAGATATAAAACCCGCTGCAAATCCGTCTCCTGCCCCAACAGGATCAACGACTTGATCAACGGGTAGTCCAGGAACTAGTTTCTTTTCTGTATCTGTAAAATAATATGCGCCCTTTGCCCCTACTTTTAAAACAACTATACTTGAACCATGTTGAAGAAAGATCTCACCTAATCTCATTGGATCACTTTCACCAAAAAGAAACTCTCCTTCTGCGACACCTGGTAAAATAATATCTGCTTGGGAGGCAATCTTAAGCAAGGTTTCACGTGCCGTCTGTTCATCCCAAAGCTTCATTCGTAAATTTGGATCAAATATTACTGGAATTCCATGTTTTTTGGCAATGGTAATCGCTTCAAAAACGGTTTCGCGACAACTTTCACTTAGGGCTGGAGTGATTCCAGTAAGGTGCAAATATTTAGCACGTGAAATATATGCTTCATCCAGATCACTAGGTGTCAACGTACTTGCTGCCGAACCCTTCCTGTAGTAATACACATTTGTATGATTTTTTCTTCGTGGCTCCTTGAAATAGATCCCTGTTGGTGCCTGACTGTCAATTGTTACTTGGTGGACATCAATCCCCTCCCCTTTTAAAAAGGATAGAATCGCCTTCCCGAACTCATCGTCACCAACTTTACTAATCCAACCAGCCTGATGTCCCAATCTGGACAGTCCGATTGCAACATTTGATTCTGCTCCACCAATTTTTTTGGTGAATTGATCTGCGTACCTCATTAGCCCATCACTCGTTGGTGTAAAAACCACCATGGATTCCCCAATTGTTACGACATCCATATGAAGACCTCCTTTTTTGTTACGCTTTTTTTATTGCGAAAAAAAAGCCTGAAAACTATGTTCTAAAGTAAAAATAGTTTTCAAGCAAACCTTACCAAAACAGTCTTTTTTAAAATAGGTGCCTAGAAGACTTTTATGTAGATTAAAAGTCTTCTAGGCGTATTTACTTACTCTTTTATTAACTCTTTGAACAGTGATACTACATTAGAGACAGTAAAACCGTACTCTTCCATCAGCTTCTCACCTGGTGCAGACGCACCGAAATGATTGATACCTAGGACTCTGCCTTCATCGCCAGTGTATCTTTCCCAACCAAATGGAGCTGCCATTTCAATTGCAAGGCGCTTTTTCACACTCTTAGGAAGAATAGATTCTTTATATTCAGCAGATTGAGCTTCAAAACGATCCCATGAAGGCATGCTGACAACAGAAACATGAATGTTTTCTTTTGCAAGTGTCGCTTGTGCCTCAACTGCTAGACTTACCTCAGACCCAGTTGCAAGAAGCAGTCCATCAGGCTCTTTTGTTTGTGCTGCAGAAACGACGTAAGCACCTTTTTGAACTCCGTCATATGCATTCTGGACTGTTCCAGGCAGTGTAGGTAAGTTTTGTCTTGTAAGTACAAGAACCGTAGGTGTATCCGTTGATTCAAGGGCTGTTCTCCAAGCAGCAGAGGTTTCATTTGCATCAGCTGGGCGAAGAACAGTTAAATCTGGCATTGTCCGTAAGGCTGGCAATTGCTCAACCGGCTCATGTGTAGGCCCATCTTCTCCTACCGCAATACTATCATGTGTAAAAACATAGGTTACCGGAAGCTTCATTAACGCAGCAAGACGAATAGCTGGACGTAGATAATCAGAGAACACAAAGAATGTTCCTCCAAAAACCTTCACCCCACCATGCAATGCCATTCCGTTCAACGCAGCACCCATAGCAAACTCACGAACACCGAACCAAATATTATGACCAGAATAATCGGTTGCTGAATAGTCACCGGAATTTTTAATCATTGTCTTATTGGATCCTGCTAGGTCTGCAGAGCCACCAATAAATTGTGGTACAGCGTTCGCAATTGCGTTAAGTACTTCACTTGATGACGCACGTGAAGCAAGGCTCTTTCCTTCTTCATATGCTGGTAATTCAGCTTCCCAGCCCTCAGGAAGTTTTCCTTGAATTGCTAATTCTAATTGCTCTCCTAGCTCAGGATATTGTTTTTTGTATGAAGCAAAGAGTTCATTCCAAGCAGTTTCCTTCTCTTGTCCTTGGTCTTTAACTACACTGCGGAAATGCGTATAAACTTCTTCAGGAACATAAAATGCTTCTTCAGTTTCCCAACCATAAGATGCTTTTGTCAACTTCGCTTCCTCAGCACCTAATGGAGCTCCATGAACACTAGAAGTTCCTGCTAGATTAGGAGAACCAAACCCAATCGTCGTCTTAACTTCAATGATAGTAGGTCGTTCAAGATCAGCTCTTCCAGCTTCAATTGCCTTGCTAATTTCTTCAAGATTATTTCCATCCTCTACACGAAGGTACTGCCAGCCATAAGCCTTAAAGCGATCCTCGACTGATTCAGAGAAAGATTTATTTAAATCTCCGTCAAGTGAAATATCATTGGAATCATACAGGACAACTAATCGCCCAAGTTTTAAGTGACCTGCAAGAGAAGCTGCTTCTGAAGCAACACCTTCCATTAAATCTCCGTCTCCACAAATACTGTATGTATAGTGGTCTACTACTTTATAAGTATCTCTGTTATATTTTTCTGCTAAGTGACGCTCTGCCATTGCCATTCCCACTGCCATGGCAATTCCTTGGCCTAGAGGTCCTGTTGTTGCATCTACACCAGCAGTATGTCCAAACTCAGGATGCCCTGGAGTTTTACTTCCCCATTGACGGAATTTTTTTAAATCTTCTAGTTGAAGATCGTAGCCACTAAGATGAAGCAAACTATACAAGAGCATAGATCCATGACCCGCAGATAAGACAAAGCGATCACGGTTGAACCACTTTGGGTTCGCCGGGTTATGGTCCATGAATTTCGACCAAAGGGTATAAGCCATCGGTGCAGCTCCCATTGGCATTCCTGGATGACCAGAGTTTGACTTTTCAATTGCGTCAATTGATAAAGTTCTAATTGTATTTATAGCCAACTGTTCTACATCTGTTTTCTGTAGTAATGTCAAGGCTATCACACTCCTTTATGGTTATAGTTAAGCCTTTACTATTTTTCTTTGCTGTGGGTACACTTGTTGAACTTCAAGCAAAAATGTACTCTAACACAGCTTTTTCCTATAGGTTTAGGCTTCGCCCTTTTTATCTTTAACTCTATAAAAATAGGACTTTATAAACAATATTATACCCACCCTAACTTAGTTTGTCCATTGAATAAACAAAGTAAAATGAAATAAAAAAGCTTATGTATTAAAGTAGAAATACATAAGCTTTAAAATGATTATGATACTTGAGAAGCTTTCTTATCTCCTTTTTCTGACACGTCATTCGATAAGAACCAACCAGCGATAGCAATTCCAACTAAGACAATATAGAAAGTTACTTTCCAACCTGTGGAATGAGAAAACTCTTCACTTAATACTCCAAGTGCTGGATGTGAAAGGGTTAATACCGCTAGTTTGACCCCTACCCAACCAACAATGAAAAAGGCCGCCATCTCCAAACCTGGACGTTTTTCTAGTAATTTCACAAAAAGTCCTGCGGCAAAACGCATGATGATAACCCCGATCATTCCTCCAGTGAAGATTACGAGAAACTTTCCTCCATCCATGCCGCCAATTTGAGGGAGTGAAGTATTCGGAAGCGTCATAGCTAATGCAACAGCTGCTAAGATAGAATCTACGGCAAAGGCAATATCTGCTACCTCTACTTTAAACACTGTCATCCAAAAACCGCTTTTTCGTTTTTCTGGTTTTCCTTCATCTTTATCAGTTTCTGAATCATCCTCTGCTTTCCCTTTGACCCACTTCCTGAAGATGTGGTTGAATGCCATAAATAATAGATAAAGGGCTCCAATGGCCTGAACCTGCCAAATATCTACTAAATAGGAAATGATGAAAAGTGATGCAAAACGGAAAACAAAGGCTCCTGCCAAGCCGTAAAACAACGCCTTCTTTCTTTTTTCTTCTGGTAAATGTCTTACCATAATCGCTAGCACCAAGGCATTATCTGCCGCTAAGAGTCCTTCCATTAAAACAAGGACAAGGAGTACCCAGCCATACTCGAGCAATAAAGCCATTTCCATAAATAGAATCCTCCTAAGTATTCGTCTGTTTTTAAGGGCAACAAAAAGCCTCTACCGCATTGGTAAAGGCAAAAATAAATAGAAAAGACCCTTACCGTTGAAGTAAAGGTCTTGCTAACAACAGAATTGTTGCCAATAAAGCCGGAGAACAATGTTCTCGTCATGACGACTTTTATTGTACAGCTACTCCCCTTTAAATAGGAAATATACAATTAATTACTAATTAAGATTATGCTAGATTAATTGATTTGTCAACATCCCTAACTATAGTCTAGCGATACCTTCGTGCTCTTTTAAGGTACCAAATTAAACAAACAATCCCGATAATAATGAATAGAAGATAAAATGCATTTTTATAAATCTCGATATAACTAAGAATGACTTCCCAAGACTCACCTAGAAATGCTCCTAAGCACACTAAAATGGTATTCCATACAAGTGTCCCTAAGGTTGAAAAAATAAGGAAGGTGGAAAAATTCATTTTTGCCATCCCGGCTGGGATGGATATTAGACTACGAACAACAGGGATCAGTCGACAAAAGAACACTGTCCAACTCCCATACCTCAAGAACCATCCTTCTGCTGTACGGATATCCTTTTTTGAAACCCTAAGAATATGACCCCACCGACCAACAAAGCTCTCCAATCGATTTACATTGACTAGACGGCCGACCCAATACAAAATAACTGCTCCTAACACTGAACCTGCCGTCGAAGCGATAATAACACCTGGGACTGTCAGCATCGTCCTCGTTGTCATGAAGCCCCCAAACGGCAAGACGATTTCTGAAGGAATGGGTGGAAAGAGGTTTTCCAAAGCAATAACCGTCATAATTCCGATATAACCAAACTCCTCCATAAATGTGAATATCCAGTCTTTCATCTGCACCCTCCGTTTCTACCATTTATTAAAATACGTTCTAATCATTGGCCATTGACTTGACTTGCCTGCGTGACCAAAATTCATGTGATCCACTTTCCATTTGGGCTCGGTGGACCTTCCTGGGTAACCTGTTTCATTTTATAGCCAGATTTATTCCACTAGTCATCCCCATTATCCTTTTATTTCTATTTCGGGAATCCGTGGCTAATTAATCCTAAGTAATCTTACAAATAATAAAAAGAACCTGTCCATTGACATTGTATGCCTACGAACAAGTTCTTATTGATATTTTTTTCATTTAAAACCAATAAAGCAGGTAGGATCTACGTGTTTCTTCCATGCTTCGGTAAATTTAGTTGAAGAATTATCAAACACTTGGTTTGGATTCATGGACACTAATAGGTCAAATCCTTTGCTGTAAAACTTACCTCCTAATATTAAGCCTCCTCTTAAACTTGTTATTCTAACAACTAAAGAATTGAAGGGCAATCTAAATTAGGAAGAAACAAAACCTTATATTCCCACCGTATCGAAAAACTACCACCGAGTAGTAATTATTGCAGAGGAATCTGTTGAAGGATTTATTTTAACTTGTTATAGTTTGAATATTAAGTGAATTTTGTTATAACACAGGCTGCTAATTCAACACAATCTAATAGAACACTAGATATTAGGAGGAACAACTAATGACAGAGGGTTTCCGTTTTTCACATCGCTTAAAGGTAAGGTACTCAGAAATTGATGGTCAAAAAATTGTGTTTAATGCTCATTATTTAACCTATCTCGATGTTGCTGTTACAGAATATTTTCAAGAAGGCTTAGAAATGGATGTGATGCAATTAGCAGAACAGGGGACATTTGACTTTGTCGTCGCGAAAACGACTTTAGAGTATAAGGGCTCCGCTCGACTGAATGATTGGCTAACCATCTGGTGTCGCACGTCGAAAATTGGCAACAGCAGTATGACAATGGAATTTCAAATTAGTAGAGATGGTGAGACTGCACCATTGCTTAAAGCAGAGATTATTTATGTAAGCTATAACCCTTTAACACATGTAAAACAAGCTGTACCAGGGTTTGTCCGCGAACGAATTGAACATTTTGAGGGAAAAGAACTAACTAAATAACAGTTAATATAAATAAAAAAAGGATTGCCTCCTCCTCTCTGCCTGAACGACATGATAGAGAGGAGACAATCCTTCATACCAAGGCCGCCCTCTTCTTTTATTTTTTACTATGCTAGGTATTTTTCAAGTGTACGACGTACGGCACCAGTACCTGCAAGCATTTCATAGAACATGCCTTCAATTTTTTCTCCCAAGCCAATTTCATACAAATTCACATTAAAAATTGCTTCATTGGAAATAATTGATTTCACGTTAGATGTTTGATCCCCTAAGGATACTCCCTCTAAAGCACCTTGAAGCGTTTCTAGGAGCGGGTCTGGACTTAGAGTAAATGCATTCCCTTCGTCATCAACAGCTAGAAGATAACGACACCATGTCGCAATCGCAAGTGGAATGGCCGTTAGGTCTGCTGGATTTAGGTCTTCTCGGTCTCTATATGATTTTATGGTTTCACCAAAACGAATTCCTACTTTTTGTGATGTATCTGAAGCAATCCGCTGAGGTGTATCTGGAATATAAGGGTTAGCAAAACGCTCATTAACAACTTCATCTAAGAATTCCTTTGGGCTAATGATTATAGGATCAACCACAACTTTCAGCCCTTCATCATACCCAATCTTTTCAATAAACTTCTTCAACGTTGGATCCTTCATTTCATCGGCAATTAATGTGTAGCCAAGTAAGCAACCCGATACAGCTAGGGCTGTATGCAACGGATTCAAGCAAGTTGTAACCTTCATTGTTTCTATATTAATTACCGTCTCTCTGTCAGTAAAAATAACCCCTGCATGTTCAAGGGATGGACGGCCATTCGTAAACTTATCTTCTACAACCAAATATTCACTAACTTCTGCATTTACAAAAGGAGCAGTGTAAGTGTTTTTAGATGTGACAATTATATCCATATCGCCAATTCCTTGGTCTAACAGAGCTTGTTTTACAGTTTCTGATGGTCTTGGGGTAATTTTATCAATCATTGAAAATGGGAAGGTAATCTTGCTTTCGTCTTCGAGATAAGATACAAAACCTTCTTCCACATGTCCCTTTTTCGCCCATTCCTTAGCCATCGTCAATACTGCATGCTTCAGAATATCACCGTTGTGCGAGCAGTTATCCATACTTACAAACGTCATTGGATATTGACCTTTTTTATATCGGCGGTAAGCCAGAGACGTCACAATACTCATAGCATGGATTGGGTGATCCACTCCATTTTCGATATCTCTTTCAACAATCCCAAGGTATTCTCCAGATGGAGTCGTTAATGAATAGCCTTTCTCTGTGATCGTGAAACTAGCCATTTGTAGACTCGGATTTTCAAAGACTTCAACTAGGCGTGCAATATCTTGAGGTTGATTTTGATCAGCTGTAATTCCTTCTACGATACTATTAATAACTGTTTTCTCAAATTCGCCGTTCGCTTTCATGGTTACGAGAAGAGTCAAGTTATCGTACGGCTTATTAGCCTTTTCAATCATCTCAAAATCAAACGTTTTCACTGCAACAATTCCTGTATTCGCTAGACCCTCATTTAATAATCTTTGATGAGCATTTGCAATAAAACCACGGAATATATTTCCAGCTCCAAAGTGAATCCATTCAGGATTCTCTTTTGTGTTAAGCTTTACCTTCTCTACATCGAATCGTGGCAGGTCCACTCCGGCTGCAGTCCACGCTGCTGCTTCTGCAGTGATACTCTCTCTATTTAAACGCAACATTCTATTTCACTGCCTTTCCCTTCTCTAAGCTATCCCATACTCCTAACATGTACATGATTCCCATTGCTCTGTCATATAGGCCATATCCTGGTCGGCAATGTTTTTCCTCGCCCCATAGATGTCGCCCGTGGTCTGGACGCACATAACCTGTAAATCCGTTATCATGGTAGGCTTTGACTACTTCAGCCACGTCTACGCTTCCATCTTGGCCACGATGTGATACTTCAATAAAGTCCCCATTTTCAAACACTTTCACATTACGGATGTGCGCAAAGTGAATACGATCGTGGAACTCATGAATCATACCTACAAGGTCATTTTCTGGATTGCTTCCTAATGAACCTGTACAGAAAGTTAAACCATTATTAGGGCTATCAACTAGCTTTAAGAATCTTCTAATATACTCTCTGTTTCGGATAATGCGTGGTAAACCAAAGATTGGCCAAGCTGGATCGTCCGGGTGGATAGCCATTTTCACATCATATTCTTCACATACAGGAATAACGCGTTCCAAGAAGTATTGTAAGTTATCAAACAACTTATCCTCCGTTACATCTTCATACGATTTAAATAAATCATCTAATTTTGCCAAACGTTCTGGCTCCCATCCTGGCATCGTAAACTCGCCAGCACCTTCTAGAATTTTCTTAACCATATCCATCGGGTCTTCCGTGATTGCAGCCTTTTCATAAAATAATGCGTTCGACCCATCTGGTAATTCTTTATATAAATCTGTTCTTGTCCAGTCAAAGACAGGCATAAAGTTATAGCAAATTACTTTAACTCCAACTTTAGATAGCTTTTTAATAGTATCTATATAAATATCAATATATTTATCTCTCGTAGGCAAACCAATTTTAATATCATCATGGATGTTTACGCTTTCAACGACAGCCGGGCTGAAGCCTTTGCTCTTAATTTGATTCGCTACTTCCTCGATTCTTTCCATTTCCCATTCTTCACCTGCTACCTTGTCATGCAGGGACCAAACTACTCCCATTACACCTGGTATTTGACGAATGTGATCAAGGGTAATTGAATCGTTTCCTTCCCCATACCATCTCCATGTCATATTCATGCTTGTCCACTCCTTAAAGTTTTTCTGTTTTAAAAAGGCGTTTTCATGTTTAATTAAAGTTTTTTTATGTTCACGTTATTTACAAAACTACAACAAGCTTAGATCCGAAAGAAGTCATTTAGATTCACTTTCCACCTAATCTAAATCTTGTATACAAGTTAGCTTTATCTTAAGACAGCACTATTCATTTGTCAATGCTATATACACAACTTATATTCTTTATGTTAAGCTCATTAAGGTCACTTTTTATAGCCATATCGTACAATAATCTTGTATACTAGAATTGAGAAAAGGAAAGAGAGTTGTTTAATATGTCCTTAAAAAAAGAAATTATGGCTGAGTTGAAAAAAGATATTCTTTCCTTGGAGTTAAAGCCAGGAACAATTATTAGTGAAACCACCCTTTCAGAACGCTATCAGCTTTCTCGTACTCCTATTAGAGATATCTTGAAGCAACTATCGTTGGAAGATTATATAAATATATACCCGAAAAAAGGGAGCATTGTTTCATACATTGACTTGGATTCAGTCGAGCAAATTATTTTTCTTAGAAGCACTCTAGAAAAAGAAATTTTCAAGGAATTAGCGGGTCAACTTCCATTAAAGGGATTACATGAATTGAGATCCAATCTCGCACTGCAAAAAGAGTGTATCGAACGTGACGATAGAGTAGACGTCTTTTTACAGCTAGATGATGCGTTTCACAAAACAATCTTCTCCTTGGCAGGACGACAGTTTCTATGGAACTTGATTCAGCAATTTAATGTGCATTATGTACGCTATCGAAAGTTACATATGCTAAAAAAGGATAAATTAGCTGCGATTCTAAGAGAGCATGAACAACTAATCACGCTCATCATTAACGGTGAGAAGAACGAAATTGATGAGCTTCTTCATCATCACATCCATGCAGATATACTTTCAGACTATTTTCATGAACACTTTGCCGAATTCTTAAAGAAATAAAATGGCAACAGTTCTCATATCTGCTAAAGTGGTATTCTCTTTTTCTCCCTTTAGCATTTTCCACCAAAAAACCGCTACTCGTATAGAGTAGCGGTTTTTTTCGAACTTACATAGATTTTCCACCAGGGTGGTTGATCGTAAGTTGATTTGCACGTTTTTTATTTGTTGCGATAATATAAATGGCAATCATCGCAATCAAGGCAACAATAAAGCTTCCTAGATTAAAGAGTCCTTTGTCAGCGTACCAGACAATGGAGTAGCCCAGTGCCCCGAGTAGGAGGGCATAATAGGCGAAAGGAAACAGTGTTTTACGAATAACGTCTCCTTCTTTCCCCAATAAACCGACCACAGCGGATGCAGCTACAACGTTATGAACGCAAATCATATTACCAGCTGCTCCCCCAACTGCCTGTAAGGCAACAATCCAGGTTGGGTCAACCCCAATTTGGGTACCTACATCGTATTGGAATAACGAAAACATCATATTACTAACTGTATTACTTCCGGCAATGAAGGCACCAATTCCACCAATGAAGGTAGCAAAAATTGGCCAGTATTCACCACCTAGTGCTACAACACCGTTGGCAAGTTCAATCGGCATACGCTCATATCCAGCAGCCCCCCCACCGGAATTTAAAAATACTTGAACCATTGGAACAGTGAAAACTAGTGCCGTTGAAGCCGCAATTGTCGTCTTCGCTGATTGTGTGAATGCCGATTTGTATGCGCCTCCATTCATTCCGTGAATGAAGAATGTAATCAAGGAAACTAGGATAAAAATCGTTCCTGGTGAATAGAGCGGTTGAAAGCTTGCTGTAATCCCTGAACCAAATATATCCTCTGCCGCTAGTGTCCAAGATTGTAGCCACTCTAGAAATGGTAGTGATTTCAATCTTGAAAGCACTAAAAAGAGACCAACTAAAATGTATGGAGACCAAGCACGAACCATACTCATACTTCCACTCTTATGAGCAATATCACGAATTTCAATTTTCCCTGTCCAAGTTGGATCCCACTTCGACTTCTCTTCAAAATCCCAAACCTCTTCCTTTGGAGGCATAAGGAATCCCTTTTTGGCAGCAAATACCACAATGGCCAAACCTACTAATCCACCAATCATTGATGGGAACTCTGGTCCGAGCAAATTTGCTACCAGAACATACGGAATGGTCATGGAAAATGATGCAAACAACGCAAACTTCCAAATTTTAAGGCCTTCAGTGAATGATTTATTTTTACCGAAATACCTTGTCATAATCGCGACAACAAACAGCGGGATTAGTGCACCAGCTACCATATGGAGGATAGCGACCTTTCCTGCAATTAAACTAACAAGTTCAGGAAAATTATTGCTAATGCTTGGGTCGGCACCCAAACCAGTACCTACCCCAACAATCATTGGGGTACCAACGGCGCCAAAGGATACTGGAGTACTCTGGATCACCATTCCTGCCACTACAGCGGCCATTGCTGGAAACCCTAGTCCAACCATTAGTGGTACCGCAACTGCTGCTGGTGTACCAAAACCTGCTGAGCCTTCAATAAATGACCCAAACAACCAGGCAACAATAATTACCTGAATCCGACGGTCTTCTGTAATATCTGTAAAACCTTGACGGATCGTTTTTAATCCGCCGCTTTCCTGTAGAGTATTTAATAATAAAATAGCACCAAAGATGATGTACAAGAGTGTTCCTGCCACAACTAAACCATTAATTGATGCCGCTGCGACGTTTGCACCAGGAACCTTCCAGATAAATAGAGCCAAACCAATGGCCACGAGATATGAGATTGGCATGGCCTTGCTCGCAGGCATTCTCATACCAACTAGGAAAATTCCTACAGCTAAAATAGGTAAAAGTGATAAAAATGCTAATAAACCAGTACTCAAATTGTTCCCCCCTTTTATTTGTTTGCGCTTACAATTGTCGCTAACGCTTCTATTCCAGAATAATGTTATATAACTAGAATAGATTTGTTGTATAACACAACCCTAAACCAATTATACTAAATTTTCTGTTTGTTTCAATAATTTTTGCAATATTCATCGAAATAAAAATATAAAAACACGATTTCCTGTTTATTGGAAATCGTGTTTCAAATGGACTAAAAATAAATTTAACCTGCTTGTATTTCTCCTAACGGTGAAACAGCTTTAAGAAACATGACTTTTTGTTGTCACAAAGGAGTTACGTAGAGTCCCTATTTCTTTAATTTCACACTCAATACTATCACCGGCATTGACCATCTCGGCACCTAGCGGACTTCCAGTTAAGATTACATCACCTTGCTTTAGCGTCATCACTTTTGTTAAATATGATACCATTTTACGAAGAGAAATAATCATTAACTCTGTGGAACTATTTTGTTTTTCAACTCCGTTTAGCTTCGCTTCAACCTTTACTGTAGAAGGGTCTAGTTCTGTCTCAATTACTGGTCCAAGCGGGGTGAAGGTATCAAACGACTTTCCAATTGTCCAGTGCCCATCTTCACGGAAAAATTGTGGGGCTGTTACATCATTGCCAACGGTGTACCCAAATACATAGTCTAAAACATCTTCTTCAGCAACATTTTTTGCTTCTTTTCCAATGACAACAGCCAATTCAGATTCAAATTTCACTTGCTCAATTCCTTCTGGAATAACAATCTCATCCTCAGGACCAATTACAGATGAAGTTGGCTTGAAGAAAAATACTGGAATCGCTGGAAGGTCACTTGGCAAATCTTCCGTTTTCGCAACATAATTTGCTCCAATCCCAATCACTTGATTTGGCTCAAGCGGGGCAAGTAACTTTACTTCTCCTAGAGAGAAAACATTCCCTGTATATGTCCAGCTAGTAAAAATATCTCCTTTAATCTCTCTAATGGTTTCACCCTCTAGCACACCTGCTAATGAGTCTTGTCCGACCATGAATCTAGTAAATTTCATTTTAAAACCTCCAAATGATGTTTTCTAGTAATTTTAATCTGTGGCTGACGATTGAAATATGTAACAAAATAATCTCTACAGGGCATCAGAATGCCCTGTAGAGGAAAAAGGTTATTTTTAACGTTGTGTCGCAAATTTCGCTTTCGCTTCCTGACGACGACTATGAAGAATTGGCTCGGTATATCCATTTGGCTGTTCTAGTCCTTTGAAGACCAAATCACAAGCAGCTTGGAATGCAACTGAGTTGTCATAATCAACCGACATTGGACGATATGCTGGATCTCCTGCATTCTGCTCATCCACGACTTTTGCCATGCGTTTCAGTGTTTCCATCGCTTGTTCTTTTGAACAAATACCATGGCGCAGCCAGTTGGCCATATGCTGACTAGAAATCCTTAATGTTGCGCGGTCTTCCATTAAACCAACATTATTAATATCTGGAACCTTCGAACACCCAACACCTAGTTCAACCCAGCGAACAACATAACCAAGGATTCCTTGGGCATTGTTATCTAGCTCTTCTTGAACTTCCTCCGGTGTCCAATTTGGACTTTCAGCAACTGGGATTTGAAGAATATCATCGCGTAAATCTTTGACTTCTTTCTTCAATTCTTCCTGAACTTCCTGCACATTTACCTGATGGTAGTGAAGGGCATGGAGAGTTGCCCCAGTAGGAGAAGGAACCCAAGCTGTATTCGCTCCCGCTTTAGGATGGCCAACCTTCTGCTCGATCATGGCCGCCATCATATCAGGCATTGCCCACATTCCTTTCCCAATTTGAGCTTTGCCTTGGAAACCTACGGATAATCCCGTAAACACATTGGAATTTTCATATCCTTGTAGCCAAGTAGATGATTTCATATCACCCTTGCGAATCATTGGCCCCGCTTCCATCGAGGTGTGCATTTCATCTCCAGTACGGTCAAGGAATCCAGTATTAATGAAGACAACTCGGTCTTTAACTTCTTTAATACAATTCTTTAAGTTGAGAGAGGTGCGGCGTTCCTCGTCCATTACCCCAATCTTTAAGGTATTACGCTCTACTCCAATTAAATCCTCAATGCGATCAAACAACTCGTTTGCGAAGGCAACTTCTTTGGAGCCGTGCATTTTTGGTTTAACGATATAAATAGAGCCTTTCAGTGAGTTTTGGTGTGCTCCATTCCCCAAAATGGTATGTTTCCCAATTAAACTAGTGAACACGCCATCCAGTATTCCCTCAGGAATCTCTTGCCCGTTTTCATCTAGTACGACATTTGTTGTCATCAAATGACCTACATTTCGGATGAACAACATGGAGCGACCTCTTAGTGTAATCTCTTCCCCGTTAGTAGCTGTATAGGTACGGTCAGGGTTCATAGCGCGCGTTAACTCTTTCCCATCTTTGCGGAATGTCGAAGTTAAATCCCCTTTCATTAACCCCAACCAGTTGCGATAGATAAGTGTCTTATCATCGGCATCAACTGCTGCAACAGAATCTTCACAGTCAATAATCGTTGTGACTGCCGACTCTAATAGGATATCTTTTACCCCTGCTTTATCTGATTTACCAACAGAGTGTGTTCGGTCAATTTGGATTTCAAAGTGAAGACCATTGTTTTTAATTAAAATTGCCTTTGGTTCTTCTTGGCTCCCTTGATAACCTGCAAATTTCTCTGCATCCACAAGACCCGTTTTTTCACCATTTTCAAGTGTAACCTTAAGCTCGCCATTTTCAACGGCATATTGTACCACATCACCATGTGATGCACCTGTCAACGGGGTTGCCTGGTCTAGGAAGTTCTTCCCAAATTGGATAACCTTATTTCCACGAACTGGGTTATATCCGATTCCTTTTTCAGCACCATTTTCCTCACTGATTGCGTCTGTACCGTATAAAGCATCGTAGAGACTTCCCCAGCGAGCGTTTGCGGCATTTAATGCGTAACGAGCATTGTCTCCAGGAACAACCAACTGCGGTCCTGCTTGAATCGCTACCTCATCATCGACATTGGTTGTTTGAATCTGGTAATCTTCTACAACAGGCTCTAAATAGCCAATTTCTGTTAAGAAGGATTTATAGCTTTCAAAATCAAAATCTTGGCCATTCTCTTGATGGTACGCATCAATTTTTGCTTGAAGCTCATCACGAAGTGCAAGAAGCTCCTTATTTTTTGGAGCAAGATCATGAACTAACTGACCGAAGCCTTGCCAAAATGAACTTCCTTCAACCTGACTATTAGGGAGTACTTCTGAATTAATAAAATCATATAGTTTTTTTGCAACTTGAATCCTACCAACTTTTACATACTCTGTCATTTGTCTGTTTCCTCCATTTCATAGCCTCATAGGGACATAATAGCACTATTAATACTGCATCTTCAATTAAATTTTCTAAATATTTTAAATACTCCGTTGTCGGTTTCCACTCTAGCACTTTACTTCTTACATACCATTTTGGATCCTAATGAAAGTTGACGTTACGGCGTTACTGACGCTTTCATTTCTTTTTTCACTTCAACACAACGACCTGGAGATGGGAACAGTTTTCCGGCATTTAATAGATTCTTAGGATTGAATACCTCTCTTACATCTGTTTGAGCCGCAATCTCTTCTTCCGTAAAAACAAAACGCATCTCTTCTCGTTTTTCTATTCCTACACCATGTTCACCTGTAATGGTTCCACCTACGTCTGCGCACACCTTTAGACAGGCACTCCCTGCCTCTAACGCCTTTTCAATTTCACCAGGTACTCGTGCATCAAATAAAACGAGTGGATGTAGGTTCCCATCTCCTGCATGGAAGATGTTCGCAATCCGTAGACCAGACTCATGACTGATTTGGTTAATCCTGTCTAGTACAACAGGGAGTTTACTTCGCGGAATCACTCCATCTTGGACAAGATAGTCTGGTGATATAGCCCCCATCGCTCCAAATCCAGTTTTTCGATTTGCCCACCAGCGCCCTCTTTCTGCCTCATCCTGGGCAACCTTTACTTCACGGACGTTACGATTTCGGCATACCTTAAGAATTTCGTCAATCTGCTCATCAATCCCTGCAGATATTCCATCCACTTCAATTAATAATACCGCATCTATATCCTTTGGGTGTCCGACAGGGAAAGCGGCTGCCTCTACTCCCTCAATCGCTGTTTTATCCATCATTTCGAGAGCAGCTGGCACAATGCCAGAAGAGATAATATCGGAAACGGCCTGGCTTCCATCTGATACCTTGTCGAAGTAAGCAAGAACGGTTTGCTTAGCTTCTGGGTTCTTTAAGATCCGAACAACGATTTTGGTCACAATCCCGAGTGTTCCTTCTGAACCTGTAATCAGGCCTAATAGGTCGTAGCCTGGTTCATCGGCCACTCCATCCTTCCCAATTTCAATGATATCTCCATTTGGCATAACGACTTCTAATCCAAGAATATGGTTTGTCGTTACCCCATATTTAAGGCAGTGTGCTCCCCCTGCATTTTCAGCCACATTCCCGCCAATCGTACAGCAATATTGGCTTGAAGGATCCGGGGCATAGTAATAGCCTTTATCGGAAATGGAGTTTGTCAACTTTAGGTTAACAAATCCTGGCTCAACGACAGCTCGTCGATTTTCCATATCTACACTTAGAAGGCGTTTCATTCTTACCATCGAGATGATAACTTCCTCATTTAAGGGAATTGCTCCACCACTTAAGCCTGTTCCTGCTCCACGTGCTAAGAAAGGTAAATCATGTTCATGGCAGTATTTCACAAGAGCGGCTACTTCCTGGGTATCTTTAGGAAAGACAACGGCTTTAGGCAAATGTTTGTGTATTGTAAAACCATCACAATCATAAGCGAGTAAATCCTCTTTTTGATAGAGGATTGAACGTCCTCCTCCAACAATCGCAGCAAGTTGTTGAATATGTTTATCCTTTGACTTAATTTCCTTCACTGCTGCCATTATAGATCCCCCTTTCCGTCCTCTTTTTGATAAGCCCAATCAAGTAATTGGACGGTATGGACAATCTCTTGATTTCTACCGTATTTTTGAACACCTATGGCCATTTGCAGCATACAGCCTGGATTTCCCATGGAAATCATCTCAACGTCATCAGGAACATTGGCCATTTTATTTTCTAAAACAGCTCCGGCCATTTCTGGATTGGTAATATTATAGATTCCGGCACTACCGCAACAGCGATCTGAATTCGGCATATGAACCATTTCCACTCCAGGGATATCTAGGAGAATATCTCGCGGTTCTTGACGAATCCCTTGACCGTGAGCGAGGTGACAAGCATCATGGTAGGTAATGCGCTTGTTAATTTCTGCCTTCGGCTTTTCATAGCCAGTATCGTGTAAATGCTTTGAAATGTCTTCAACCTTTTTGGAAAATTCCTCAGCCTTTTCATGCCATTCTGGATCATCTGGGAATAACTCAGGATATTCTTTCAGCATGCACCCACAACCAGCAGCGTTCACAATGACTTTGTCCGCATCCTTGAAGGCTTCAATATTCTGTTTCGCAAGCATCCTCCCTGTATCTCGATCACCAGCATGCACATGAAGGGCCCCACAGCAACCTTGATTTTTCGGAATGGTCACTTCATTCCCATTTCGCGTAAGTACATTGATTGTTGCCTCGTTAATGTCACTGAACATCACATCCATAATACATCCTGTTAAAAAGGCAACTTCCTGCTTTGTTTCTCCCTTTGCTGGAATCACTGTTTGATTTTTATATTTTTCTCGAACAGGTTGCTTTATTTCAGGCATAATGGATTCCATTTCAACAAGATGATCTGGCATGATTTTAATCAACCCAGTTTTTCTAACAGCTGTTTGCATTCCACTCTTCTGATAGAACTTTAACAAACCTCCTAATTTATTTAGGCGCGTTTGCTTAGGAAAAATCCCTTTCAAGAAAAGTTTGCTGACCGCTCCTTGCCAGCCAGTCAGAGGAATGGCTTGTCGAACTTGACCACGAGCTTCCTCTATCAACCCACCCACATCCACATCCGCTGGACACGCCGTTGTACATGCACGACAATCCAAGCAAGCAAATACAGGTTCAGAGAAAAATTGGTTTAGTTCGAGTTTACCTTCCGCCACAGATTTTATTAGGTGGACACGACCTCTTGGTGAGTGTTGTTCTTGTCCTGTAATTTCATAGGTTGGACAGGACTCAAGACACATTCCACAGTGAACACAATCTGCCCATTTGTTTTCATCTGGATGATCCTTTGGTAGATAATTGCTTAAGCTTTGTGTGGCACAAGCTGGATCTTGATTTAAGTCCATTTCTCTTAAACTCAAATTATATCCCCCCAATAAATCGTTTTGGATTCATGATTCTACTTGGGTCCATCTTTGCTTTTATTCCTTCAAGAAGCCGGAAGTAGGATGGCCTTTCGCCCCAAACATCTACCTTCCCATTCAACGACTCTGGCAAATACTGGACAATCCCATATCCACCCAATTCTACTGCAAACGCTCGCAATCGGGAGATAGATTGAGCTACATCCTCACTAGCGCCATGAAGAATTACTTGGCAAATCCCGGTTCCTAGTCCACCATGTGCTTCAGCCTTAACTGAATACTGATCTGATAACAGCTGACACTCTCTAGCAATCTCAAGAACGCTTAAGTTGACAACCCCAATTTTCATTAAAGCTACCGTCTCAGCATTGTTTTCATTTGAAGTATCAGGATCGCAGCCGCTTGGAGCAGCTGTATAGAGCCTTTGCCAAAAACTAGCCGCTTGGTCTTTACCAAGGATTGTGAGCTCCGCATTTTTCGGTCGTAACTTTTGTATGAACTCCTCCTGATAAGTAACAGAAGTTTCTACGTCTTCTAAACTTATCGCTAGTGTATAAGCATTTAGTGCCACAAGCTTCTCAGCCATGGCAGGGTTTAACAACTCTAGCGATACTGGTTCCATCATCGAATCGAGGAGTTCTACCGCAAACCTACGTACTTCGTCAAGGTTTCCATTAGGAAATGATAGCAAAATTAGGCTTTCACATTTTTGAAGTGGTCGCAGTTTCAGTGTAATTTCTGATAAAACCCCTAACGTACCCATCGACCCGATAAAAAGCTTATTCATATCATAGCCAGCAACGTTTTTTACCACTCTGCCACCAGATCTGATTACTTTTCCATTAGGGTAAACAGTTCTTAAGCCAATAACCGAATCCCTCGCTGTACCGTAGCCTAGGCGTTTTGGTCCACTGTCATTCGCTGCAATCACCCCTCCAATAGTTGCTTCCGTTGGCCAGGAAGGATCCAGTGCAACTCTTTGTTTGTGCTGTGCCAAATATTCCTGTAATTCCTCATACCGGGTACCTGCCTTGACCGTAACCGTCATATCCCCAACCGTATGCTCGACAATTCCGGTATATTCAGAGAGTGATAGGTTAATATCTACCATTTCGTTTGAATGGCCTACTTTGCTTTTCGTCCCTCCACCTATGATACAGATTGTCTTTTTCTGTTCCTGACAATATTTTACGATTTCAGCGATTTGTTCTTCTGTATGCGGATATAAAGTAACCTGATTTTCCCCTGGCACTATTTTCACTTCTGATAAAACCGCTTTCAATTCAGTGAGAAGCTCTGCTGTAACCAAATGAACACCCCCTATGTTCTATGCGTTTTCTAGGACACTACTTTGTAAAAGTGCTTCAACAAAGGCTAAATGGTCCATCATCTCCTGATAGGCCGCCTTTGGATTTTGATCTTTGATCGCCTGTAGAATACGATCATGCTGTTGATCAATCCTATTTACCAGCTTGATCTCTTTCTCAATATGCTTATAAAACTCAATCATAACTTTTTTCATTGCCGAAGAAATGAACTCGACTAATTGAAGCAAAATTTCATTCCCTGAACTTTTGGCTATCGCCATATGGAACTGATAATCTGACCCCCATCCAGATTCGGATTGGTTAGAGAGAATGTCTTCCATTTCAATAATCATTTCGTCTGTGCGGTTTAAAGAAGCCATTTCTGCCATGCCCGTTTCAAGCATTTTCCTTACCTGGAACAGTTCCTGGATATCCTTCAAGCTCGGGAGTAAGACTTGACTCTTAAAAAGACTTGAAGAATCAAAGCCTCGGATATAGGTTCCTTCCCCTTGCTTCACCTCAACGGTCCCTTTCCCCTTTAAGGTTGTGATGGCGTCCCGAACAGCCGAGCGCCCAACACCAAACAACTCACAAAGTTCCCGCACCGATGGTAATTTTTCGCCAATCGTGAAATCTCCTGATTCAATCATCTTCTCAATTCGCTCTACCACATGATCAGAAACCTTTTTATTCTGTATTTTCTCTACGTTCAAATGATTTCCACCCACCTTTTCAGATATCACATATCTGATAAGTTCTATCTACACACTATTTAACCACTTCATTTATAGAATTACAATGAATTTTTTAAATTTAACAAAGAATCTAAATAATTTACTTTTTTAGAGATAGCTCCTCTTTTTCAAGAATGATATAAGCAAAAATTAGGAAGAAAAATTTTAATTTTGCTACAATAGTAATGATAAGAAAATAGGAGGTAGATGTAGTATGTTTGATATCGCCATTATTGGGGCTGGACCAGCCGGAGCAAGCGCTGCTATTTTCACTGCAAAGGCAGGTAAGAGAACTTTACTAATCGACAGCGACAAGAGTATGACCAAAAGAGCATGGGTTGAAAACCATTATGGAGTTCAGGAAGTTACTGGACCAGATTTAGTCGAGACTGGTAAGCAACAAGCAACCAAACTTGGGGCAGAACTAGTTCAACATGAAGTAACCAATATTACGAAAAGCGACGAAGGATTTGTGCTTGAAACAGATGGTAAAGAATTTCAAGCAAAACACGTTATCCTAGCTTCAGGTGTATCCGTGGCATTAGCTGAAAAAATTGGTGTAAAAACCAAAGAAGGAACAGAACCACGCATTAAAACCGTTCTTGATGTTAATTCTGTTGGAAAAACAAATGTAGACGGTATTTGGGCAGCAGGTACATGTGCTGGTGTGAGTGTACATACCATTATCACAGCTGGTGATGGCGCTAAAGTAGCCATTAATTTGTTGAGTGAACTTAACGGAGAACGTTACGTCGATCATGACGTTTTAAAATAAGAAAGTGCAAATGTCCTGTTCAGTCGCTTACATCCTGAACTACCAATTTTTTATTTAAAGTTTATCTTTATAGACTTCCAGCTTTTAAATGAAAAACAGCGTAGGAGAAAGTCTCCTACGCTGTTTTTCATTCTATCTTATTTTGCAAAGCGATGATTCCCGATTGTAACTGTTACTTGACGTGAGAATATCCAATCGCTTTTCGCTGTTTTTGGATTATAGAAGAACAATGATCCACTACCTTGCCCACGGAACGCTAGTGCTTCATTGACTGCTCTCTTTGCTTCAGCATCTGCCGGTTTATTAATTTCACCATTTTGAACTGGAGTAAAAGCATAATGGCCGTTCGCCTTTTCATGTACTACAGCGCTCACTGTATTCGGGAAGTCTTTGCTAGCGACCCTGTTCAAGATGACAGTTGCAACTGCTACTTTCCCAGCGTAAGGTTCTCCTTTAGCTTCCGCATGAACAAGACGGGCCATTAAATCGATGTCTGATGCAGATACACCTGTATTTGGAATGGTAAACTTTTGCCCTGGATAGATTGTATTTGATGATAGTTTATTGGTTGTTTTTAATTGATTAAAAGTAACACCATATTTTGATGCAATCTTCCATAACGTTTCACCCGATTTAACCGTGTGTTGTGTTGCTGCATCTGCATTAGGAATAAATGCTGTCATTGCAAGGGATGCTGTTAATGTAAATGCTAGAGTGATCTTTTTTAAGTTTTTCATTTCATTACCTCCTAGTACTCTCGCTGTCTCTACTAGTAGGCTATCAGTTGTAACATAATGAATCATTAACCAAAAAGTGGTATCTATTAATAGTTTGCTAGAATCCTTATAGAGCCTAGCTTTTTTCAGTAGACGGAAAAATATTCCTCTCGCTATCTTTTCCCAAAAATAGGATTAGCAGTATCTTACTGGATGGATTTTTACAGACTGACACAGGTTTGTAATGCTTCCTTCCTTTTCCTGTACCAACAAGACGATGATTATGCTATAATATTTCCATAAAAAATACGCGGGTGTAGTTTAATGGTAGAATTCCAGCTTCCCAAGCTGACGGCGGGGGTTCGATTCCCCTCACCCGCTCCATATGGAGATGTACCCAAGTGGTTATAAGGGGGCGCACTCGAAATGCGCTAGGACGGGTAACCGTTGCGTGAGTTCGAATCTCATCATCTCCTTTTACTATCAATAAAAGGACAGCTGAAGCTGTCCTTTTTTCTTATTTATAGAAGAAACTATGTTTTGCCTTGTAGATTCTGTTATCTTCCAAGAAACGAATTCAGCATCCACACATGTTTCTCGAGACTTGAATGGATAGATAATAGTAAATCCCCAGTTGTTTCATCTCCTACTGATCCTGCAATTTCCATTCCCTTTTTTAATTCCGTTATCATGGCTGTGAAATCTTCTACAATCGTTGCAACCATATCTGTTGCAGACTCGCCACCGGTAGCCTCGTTAACAGAAGAAATCTCCAAACATTCGCGCATAGTCGCGACAGGTTTATCTCCAAGTGCTAATAAACGTTCTGCAAGCTCATCAATATGGAGTGCAGTTTCATTATATAGCTCTTCAAATTTTGCATGAAGGGTAAAAAACTCTGGTCCTGTTACATACCAATGATAGTTATGTAATTTGATGTAAAGCACACTCCAGTTAGCAATCTGCTGATTAACTGCCAATGTTAATTCTGTTTTCAAGCGAATTCCTCCAATAATTATATTTTCATAATTATTATAGTCTACTTAACTAATATTTCCGTTAATTGCCGCAATTGTTCACAATAAGTTCAAACCTCTTTTCAATTTTTTCAAAACAAACTAAAAAATGGATTTTTTTCTGATTGACAAGACACGCTAACCAAAGCTATAATTTATCTCGAATTAAGTTATTTTTAAATCAAGATATAATAATGGAGGAGAAACAAATGACAAAGACAAAATGGATTGTTGATCAAACGCATAGTAGTGTAGATTTTTCAATTAGACATATGATGTTCACTAACGTAAAAGGAAGTTTCCAAACATATGAAGCAACCATTGTAGCAGACCCTAGTGATTTGACTTCGGCTGAAATTGCATTTTCAGTTGACCTAGCAAGTGTAGATACAAAGAATGCAGACCGTGACAACCACCTCCGTTCAGCAGATTTCTTTGATGTAGAAAACAAACCTAAAATGACTTTTACAGCAACGAATATTCAGAAGAAAGATGACGGAGAATATTCTGTTACTGGAGATCTTAGTCTAAATGGTGTGACAAAATCAGAAACATTCTTTGTTGCATTTGAAGGCCAAGGAAAAGATCCATGGGGCAACGAAAAAGCAGGCTTTAGTGCAGAGGGGACTCTGAACCGCTCAGACTATGGGCTAACTTGGAATGCTGCACTAGAAACTGGTGGAGTACTTGTTGGAGATAAGGTAAAGGTATCCTTACAAATTCAAGCAGCGAAAGCGGAATAATATCTTTTCATCTATGAATCGCTGTTAGATGATTAAATCAGAAACTTATAAGAAATGGATAACAACAGGCTGATACTCACGCCTGTTGTTTTTATTTTCTCAATTACAAGTAGGTTTTCCAGCTAATTCTCAATTAACCAAATACTAAAATCAATTATATTAGAATATAAACTTTGGTTTTTCTCAATAGTTCATACCTCGTAAAGAAAAAAATTTTATGATATTTGTCCCAAAAGGGGAATAAACTATTGATGAGGTCGATCATTCCCTTTTGATAGCAGTAATGTTTGCACTCTTATTTAGGGTAAATACATTTACTAGTTAAGATAATTACTAGTTTAATTGTTGACTTATATACAAGCTCTATATTATAATAATTTTAAATTAAGATTGATTTTTAAATTAATCTTAATTTATTTTATATATAACTAATGAAACCAAACATAAAGGGAGGACGAAATAATATGAGTAAAAAGCTTACAACAAGCTGGGGTGCCCCAGTAGGTGACAACCAAAATTCCATAACAGCCGGATCACGCGGACCAACTTTAATCCAGGATGTTCATTTATTAGAAAAACTAGCACATTTTAACCGTGAACGTGTTCCTGAACGCGTTGTTCATGCTAAAGGTGCCGGGGCACATGGCTATTTCGAGGTAACGAATGATGTAAGTAAATACACGAAAGCGGGCTTCTTATCTGAAATAGGTAAGCGTACTCCTATGTTTATTCGTTTTTCAACAGTTGCTGGGGAGCTAGGCTCTGCAGATACAGTTCGTGACCCACGCGGATTTGCCGTTAAATTTTATACTGAAGAAGGAAACTACGATATCGTAGGAAATAACACACCTGTGTTCTTTATCCGTGATGCGATTAAGTTCCCTGATTTTATCCATACACAAAAGAGACATCCACAAACACATTTAAAAAACCCTAACGCTGTTTGGGATTTCTGGTCATTATCTCCTGAATCCCTTCATCAAGTTACGATACTAATGTCAGATCGTGGTATCCCTGCAACACTTCGTCATACGAATGGATACGGAAGCCATACATTCAAATGGGTAAACCAAGATGGCGATGCTGTTTGGGTGAAATACCACTTTAAAACTGACCAAGGTGTCAAAAACCTTGATGTAAACCTAGCAGCTAAACTTGCTGGGGACAACCCAGATTATCATACTGAAGATTTATTTAATGCGATTGATAAAGGGGATTTCCCTTCCTGGACACTTTCTGTTCAAGTCATGCCAATTGAAGATGCAGATACGTATAAATGGGATCCATTCGATGTGACAAAAGTTTGGTCTCAAAAGGATTATCCGCTAATTGAAGTTGGCAAAATGGTACTTAACAAAAACCCTGAAAATTACTTTGCTGAAGTAGAGCAAGCTACTTTCTCTCCTGGAAACTTTGTACCAGGAATTGAAGCATCACCAGATAAAATGCTACAAGGCCGCCTGTTTGCTTACGCTGATGCACATCGTTACCGTGTTGGTGCTAACCATAACGCCCTTCCAATCAACCGTCCTAAAGCAGAAGTAAACAACTATCAGCGCGATGGATTTATGCGTCCTGACAACAATGGTGGAAGCAGCGTCTATTATGAACCAAATAGCTTTAGTGGACCAAAAGAGTCTGCAGAAGACCGCACCTCCGCTTTCCCAGTGGCTGGCGTAGCTGAAAGTGTTCGCTATGATCATGACGACCACTATACACAAGCTGGAGACCTTTACCGCCTAATGAGCGAAGAAGAAAGAACACGCCTAGTCGAAAACATTGTAAACGCAATGAAACCTGTTGAATATGATGAAATTAAGCTTCGTCAAATTCAGCACTTCTATAAAGCAGATCCAGAGTACGGAACACGTGTTGCAAAGGGTCTTGGCCTACAAGTTCCTGTTCAAGCTTAATCAAATAAAATGTATACACAAAAAAGTCGAATGTATCTCTTGATACATTCGACTTTTTTAATATAGAAATCTATAAAAAATAATGTCTATGAGTAGAATACACAGATCTTTTCTCGATTAATCTCCTCAATTTTAAAATCAATATCATATACTTCATTTAAAACAGTTGGGTTTATAATCTCATCTGTTGTTCCCTCTTTAATGACTCTTCCATCTTTCATCGCCACGATATAATCTGAATAACAAGAAGCAAAATTGATATCATGTATGACAATCACAACGGTTTTCCCAAGCTCATCCGCAAGACTTCTTAACGTTTTCATAATTTGCACAGAATGTTTCATATCTAGATTGTTTAGCGGCTCATCAAGGAGAACATATTCTGTATCCTGAGCAATAACCATCGCAATATAAGCACGCTGTTTTTGCCCACCACTTAGTTGATCTAGATACTTATGTTGAATATCTTCTAATTCCATGTAACGAATGGCTTCATTTACGAGCCGACGGTCTTCTTTCGTGAGCCTTCCTTGTGAATATGGGAATCGGCCAAAAGACACGAGCTCTTTTACCGTAAGACGTACATTGATATGGTTTGATTGCTTTAAAATAGAGATTTTCTTAGCTAAGTCATTGTTCTTACAACGTGTAAGGTCCATGCCATCAATATAGATTTCCCCTTCATCCTTAGCGATTAAGCGACTAATCATTGAAAGCAGTGTACTTTTACCTGCTCCATTCGGTCCGATAAAAGAGGTAATTTTTCCTTTGGCAATTTTAACTGAGACGTCTGTGATTACATTCTTTTTGTTGTATCCTTTAGAAACGTTCTTAACATCTACCATGATTTACTCTCCTTTAACAACAGATATATGAAATACACTCCACCAACGAAGTTGACAATAACGCTCAGTGTTGTATCAAACGTAAAGACTCGTTCAACAATCAATTGCCCGCCTACTAAAGCAATAATTGAAATAAAAACGGAACCAATAATTAAGTAGCTATGTCTGTACGTATTCAGAAACTGGTGAGCAACATTTGCGACCAATAAGCCGAGAAATGTAATAGGTCCCACTAGAGCGGTTGAAATCGATACAAGAATGGCAATGACGACTAGTAATCTTTTTACAACGTAATCATAATCGACCCCAAGGTTTACAGCCTGGTCCTTCCCTAATGACAAAACATCTAAGTATTTAATCAGTTTCACGGAATAGAGTGCAACCAATATCACCGCTATTGTGGCAATCAATAGCAAGTCTGTCTTAACATTGTTAAAACTAGCGAACATCCTATCTTGAACAACCATAAATTCATTTGGGTCAATTAAAACCTGCATAAATTCTGTTATACTCCCAAAGAAGGTCCCAAAAATAATTCCAACTAACAGGAGAAAATAGATGTTTTGGCCGTCTCCTCGAAACAACATTTTATATAGAAGTCCGGCAAACATAACCATTAGTCCAACCGAGATCAAGAAGTTCACATTCTCATTTGTAACGAGTGAGTTCATTGAGCCAAATACAAATATGAGAAAGGTTTGAATCAATAAATACAAGGAATCAAGGCCAATAATACTAGGTGTTAAAATACGGTTATTCGTTATCGTTTGAAACACTAGTGTTGAAAAGGCGATAACGCCTCCAGTTAGAATAATGGCATAGACCTTTTTCAATCTTCTAGGCAGCGCATAATCCCAATTATTTCCTAAGTCAATAAATATAAATGCTACAGCCAGCAAAATAGCCACAACGGCTAATCCGATCAATTTACTCTTATTACTCATATGCCTTTCTCCTCATAATCATGTAAAGAAAAATTCCGCTCCCTATTACCCCGACAGTTAGACCGATAGGTACCTCGTAAGGATAGATAACGACTCGACCTAATATATCACAGGCTAATACGAAAACTGCCCCTAGTAGTGCCGTATGAGAAAGGCTTTTTTGTAAATGATCTCCCCGGTACATCGTTACGATGTTGGGGATAATCAATCCTAAAAACGGAATCATTCCTACCGTTAGCACGACAATTGCCGTAATCAAGGCAACAATCATAAGACCGATGTTCATGATTTGTTTATGATTTAATCCAAGATTGACTGCAAACTCTTCTCCCATACCCGCAATGGTGAACTTATTAGCAAACAGGTAAGCGATAACGATTAGAGGAATACTAATGTATAAAAGCTCGTAACGCCCTTGTATCATCATCGAAAAGTTCCCTTGCAACCATGAAGACATATTTTGAATTAAATCTTCCTTGTAAGCAAAGAAGGTCGTAATAGAACCTACAATACTACCAAACATCATACCAACAAGAGGGATGAAAATCGCATCCTTGTATTTGACTTTATCTAGTAGTTTCATAAAGATAAAACTTCCTAAAAGAGCAAAGAAGAATGCAACCAACACTCTAACAAATTGCCCCGCTCCTGAAAACAGCATCATGGACACTAAAATACCAAATCGTGCTGAATCTTCAGTTCCTGCTGTAGTTGGGGAAACAAACTTATTTCTTGTGAGCTGCTGCATAATCAACCCACAAATACTCATCCCAACACCTGCTAAAATAATTGATAGTAATCGCGGGACTCTGCTTACTAATAATACATGTATTTGCTCTTCAGTTAGTTGGAACAAATCCAGTGGCGATATATTTTGCACTCCGATAAACAGTGAAGTGATCGCTAATACAATAAAGCTAATGACTAAGTAGATAAGTTTCATAATAGGTTCCTAACTCTTTCTATGAATTGCGCCAGTCGATTTTGAAAAATGTCTATCCAGAAATGAACATTCTATTGAGCTAATAATTGCTTATAATTAAATGATAATGATTTTCAATGTCGAATGCAATGACTATTTTATGACAACGTTAACTTTCTTACTATTAGACAGTGAAAACATGGAAAATAGCAAAAAAAGCTGCCTATGTTAGACATAGGCAGCTTTTTTAATTCTATTTCGTTTCTGGTACAGAACCTTTATTTGCATAATTATATTTAGAACGATCTACCGGTGTAAAATCACCTGGTGTATAGAAACGTAATAAATCACCGTTTACCACTTTATCAGAGAGCTCTAATTGCTGTCTGACGATTTGATTCATTTGTTTAATTTCCTCAGTTTCCTCTAGCAATTCACCCGTTTTAGGATCGTAGTACTTTTCGTTAACTGCAGTAACAGTTGGGCTAACAAAGTCTCCGTTACGGAATGCTACAAGCTCACGGTGGTCCTCAGAAAGCAAGTCCGTTCCTAAATGAACAAACTCTTCTCCTTCAACTCCAAGAAGATGAAGAAGTGTAGGTAATAGGTCAATTTGTCCACCATATGTGTGATTCACCCCACCTTTTAGTCCAGGCGAATGAATAATCAATGGAACTTCTTGCAACTCTGCACTAACTTCTGGTGTTACTTCTTTCCCTAATACAGTTTCCATCGCTTTATTATGGTTTTTAGAAATTCCATAATGGTCACCATAAATAACAATAACGGAATTATCATAAATCCCTGATTCTTTCAGGTCATTGAAAAATTGTTCTAATGCCTCGTCTGAATAACGAGCCGTTTGGAAGTAATTATCAACCGTTTTACTACCTGTATCATGCTTTTCAATTGTTGTTTTCTCTTCGTCCATAGTAAATGGATAGTGATGTGTCAACATAATAAATTTCGAATAAAAAGGTTCTGGTAATGATTGAAGCAGTGGAATCGATTCTTCGAAGAACGGCTTATCCATTAAGCCATAATTCGTTACATTTTCTGGACTCATATCATAGTAACTAGAGTCAAAGAACTTATCCATGCCAAAAGATTTATAGATTTCATCACGATTCCAGAAAGACCTAGTGTTACCATGAAAAACAGCTGAAGTATACCCTTTCTGTTGAGAAAGAATAGCCGGTGCTGCTTGATAGGTATTCATTCCTTTCATCGAAAAAGCCGCTCCTTGTGGCAATCCAAACAAGGAGTTTTCTATCATGAATTCAGCATCAGCTGTTTTACCTTGTTCTGTTTGGTGATAGAAGTTGTCAAAATAAAGGGTATTGCTATCACGAGTTAATGAATTTAGGAAAGGCATTACCTCTTCCCCATGCAATTCATAATCAACTAAGAAGTTTTGAACAGATTCTAAGTGAATGTAAATCACATTACGTCCTTCTAACGCACCAAAATACTCTGGATTAGGCTCAGCAAACTGAGACTGAGTGTAGTTAATCACTTCAGTGATATCATTACTGTCAGCCATAACACGCTGCGCAGAAGCCCTCGTACTTTGAACAGCATCGTAAACTGTGTAATTGTACATTCCTAAATATTTAACAATATAGTTTCTGTCGAATGTTCTAGTTAATAGTTGGGGGCGGTCTGCTTCCGCCATTCCAAGATTCGCACTGAAAATAGCAAGTCCTAATAATAAGACAGCCGCAATCTTCCTTCCGCTAATCTTAGAGGTATCAAACTTAATAAAGTTAAAGCGTTTAGACGCTAGGACAGCCAGCACGATAAAATCAAGAAAGAAAAGAAGATCATATGGCTTAATTAGAGTATATAGACTTGAACTTACGTCCCCGAAGTTCTGCGTTTGAAACAGTGTCGGAAGAGTAATAAAGTCATTAAAGAAACGATAATACAGCACATTTGCATATAATAAAAAACTAAGGACAAAATAATTAATAAGGAGCCAGCGATATTTTTTCTTATCTTTCTTAAACATAGCAAGTCCAAGGAATAAGACTGCAGAAGCAAGTGGACTTAAGAATAATAGAAAGGACTGAATGGAATTTTCGACTCCTAAACTGAACTGCGTTACTTGTACGGCATATGTTTTAATCCAGAGAAGGAATACGGCTAAAAAGAAAAACCCCATATAATTATTAAGAGTCTGTTTTCCAAAATTAATGATGCTTTTCATTTTTTCACCTGCTTTTTAATTTAGAGTTTAAAGGAAACTTTTCTACTATATTAATATTATACTTTACGGTTCTTCATAGAGGAAACTCGTGCTACAAAGAGATAATATACTCTCTTTTCCCTAAAATGTAAAGTGGAAAATGTACTCCTATTTTTTTCCACTCCCTATAAATCAGCTTCTTTTACAGGACCTTTGTCCTGTTTTTTTATCTTGAAGAAGATTCACGGAAAAATCCTTTTTCGTCTCGAACTCTGTATAAACCAATTACATATAGTAAATAAAATAAGGTATAACTGTGAGGTGATGAAAATGGGGCTTTTGAATGTCTATCAAGAGTGGAAAAACTCTCGATACCAAAAGCATGTGTCTAATATGAAAGAACAAGATAAATGCCCAGACTGTTTTGGCAGAGGCTATCACATATTCCCTGCAACTGAATTTGTCTATAATGTAACCCCATATGACTGCCAAGGATGCGATGGCACAGGTAGTTTTCAACAATGGACAAACCTCAGGTGAGACAACTTGATTTTATGAGTGTAGTGTCCTAAATATGAATCATTTCTAAGACCTGTACTCTTTATGTACTGGTCTTTCATTTGTATAATAGACACTATTATGTCAAAAGGAGGAACAAAATGAAAAATAGCAGTCAGCTTTTCTACGGGTTTATCGGTACATACACAAAGGGAAATAGCAAAGGAATTTACTCCTTTCAATTAGATCCCCAGGCAAAGGAGATTTCAACAATACAGCTAGCTGCTGAAATAGAGAATCCAACTTATTTAACCATTACGGAGGACCAACAATTTCTATACTCTGTTGTAAAAGAAGGGGAATCCGGCGGAGTTGCAGCTTTTCGTCTAGGAGAAGAGGCTGCACAACTGCAAGAATTAAATCGAACCATAGAAAATGGGGCATCCCCTTGCCATGTCTATACAGGTCCCAATCAATCTGTTCTAGCGTCGAACTACCATAAAGGGACGGTCACGTACTATAAATCAAAAGAGGATGGTGCGATTACCGCTCCTCTATCTGTTGCAAAACATGTGGGCTCTGGTCCTGATCCTCGCCAAGAAAAAGCCCATACCCATTATTCCGGCTTTACCCCGGATGGAAAATATATTGTTGTCGCTGAGCTCGGAATTGACCAAATTATTACGTATCAACTAGTTAATGACCAACTAGTAGAGGTTACAAGATTGGCAACGAAGCCCGGCAGTGGTCCAAGACATCTTACATTCCATCCAATAGAGCCCTATGCCTATGTTATGACTGAATTTAGCTCCGAAGTTATTGTTTTAAAATATAATCATACCGATGGAAGCTTTGAACAACAGCAGGTCATTTCTGCTCTTCCGAACTCCTTTACGGAAAACAACCAAGGAAGTGCTATCCATATCACATCTGATGGTAAATTTGTGTATGTAGCCAATCGTGGGCATGATAGTATTGCTGTATTTGAAGTGAATCAGGAAAACTTTCAGCTAAGTTTAATTGAACATATTTCCACTGAAGGGAATTGGCCGCGTGATTTTATGTTAGACCCTTCAGAGAACTTCCTTGTCGTCGCGAATCAGAATTCTAGCAATCTTGTCCTCTATTCAAGAGACCAAACTACTGGAAAGCTGAGACTACTGCAAAATGATATAACTGTCCCCGATCCTGTATGTGTGAAGTTCTTAAACCATTGAGTTAACTAATAATTTTTAAAAGTAATTAAAGGGCTGAGAATCCTTCTCCTCAGCCCTTTTGCTTTACCCGTTTGCAAATAAAGTAAAATTGACAATTACTTTTCATAACTTTATTACAAAAGTTTGAATAACCAGAAAACGACCTTCCTTTCCCTTTTTAATTTGATATCTTAAAAGTGTAATAATTATTCATTCTAAAAAGGAGTGATTTTGATGATTGTCAATGCATTAAGAAAGAATAAGATTGTTGCTGGGATCCTTACTATCGTACGTATTTACCTTGGTTATGCATGGTTTACAGCAGGATATCATAAAATTATTGATGGGTTTGACGCTTCAGGCTACTTACAAAATGCAGCTGCCAACCCGGTAATGGGGCCTGATGGCACACCAGTTTACGCTTGGTATACTACTTTTCTTGAGGCATTTGCCATCCCAAATGCAGACCTCTTTAACTTCTTGATTCCGTGGGGAGAAGCTGCCGTTGGTCTTGGTCTTATGCTTGGTTGCTTAACAACCACTGCCGCTTTCTTTGCTCTAGTGATGAACTTCGCCTTCTTCTTTGCTGGTACCGTCTCTCATAATCCAACCGATATCCTAATGGGCTTCTTCATTGCCATCGCAGGCTACAATGCAGGACATTATGGCCTAGACCGCTGGGTCATTCCATTCATCCGCAAAACTGTTTTGAAACAAACTACCACATCCGCTACTAATGAAATCCTATAATGAATAAAGATCCCTTTTGGGGATCTTTTTTGTTTGATGTAGTTGGTTAGTCTAAGGTTAAGGAACTGTAACATAAATTACATACTTTTACGGTAATCACGCTTTGTATTTTTATAAAATTGACTTGTAGCCTTACCAATAAAAAAGGATGTGGACCATGTCTTATAAATGCCGTACCGAATCTAAAGAACTACAAGCACTAAAACTCTTAAACACTCGAATGGATTTGTCTCCTAAAGACAAGCAGCACTATTTAAACCTGAAGAAAGGTTTTGAGGGCGAGAGAAGGTTTGATTTACAAACAGAAACTCTTCAATGCGAATGCTTAATATTAAATGATTTACTTTTTAAAGTTAGTAATACCGTGTTTCAAATTGACTCATTACTTATTTGTTCCGAGACAATTTATCTCTATGAAGTGAAAAATTACGATGGGGATTATTTATATGAATTAGATAGGTTTTATACTAGAAATAAAACTGAGATTATAAATCCTCTGCACCAATTAAAGCGAAGTGAATCGCTCCTACGCCAGCTACTAGATAAACTTGGATATAAAATGCCGATCAACTCATTCGTCGTTTTTATTAACCCCGAATTCACCTTATATCAAGCCCCAATCACAATACCATTTATCTTCCCAACTCAAATTAATCGCCATATAGAAAAACTTAATATGATACCTTCAAAAATAAATGCTAAACACACAATGTTAGCTGACAAATTAGTTTCGTTACATCTTGAAGATCCACCTTATAATCAGTTCCCCTCCTATAATTACCAAAAAATGAAAAAAGGACTAAGTTGTGAGAAATGTAATTCTTTAACAACTTTTGTCGATGGAATGAGATGTTTTTGCAAGGAGTGTGGAGAAGAGGAACCTGTTACCACTTCCGTAATGAGAAGTGTAAGAGAACTACAACTGCTCTTCCCGAACCAAAAGATTACCACCAATAAGGTTTATGACTGGTGCAAAGTAATAACTTCAAAGAAAAGAATCTCAAGAATCCTCGAAAAGAATATGAAGGTGAGAAACGTTAGACGCTGGTCCTATTATGAATAGACTCCTAAGAGTATGAAAGTACCTTTTAGTTTAGACGGAAATTAGTCCTCGAGTGATTCACTCGAGGACTAATGCTTGTTATGGGATTAGTTTTGTCCTTGAGTGGGATTCTCATAGACATTTCTTTGCTTTCCTACAGAATTTTGTCCTTGAGCACAACTCTCATGGACATTTTCTTGCTTTCATACTTGATTTTGTCCTTGAGCAGGCTTCTCATAGACATTTCTTTGCTTTCCTACTTGATTTTGTCCTTGAGCACGCTTCTCAAGGACTTTTCCCTGCTTTCCTACTGGATTTTGTCCTTGAGCAGGCTTCTCATGGACATTTTCTTGCTTTTCCTACTTGATTTTGTACTTGAGCACATCTCTCATAGACATTTTCTTGCTTTCCTACTGAATTCTGTCTTTGAGCATACTTCTCATGGACATTTTCTTGCTTTTCCTACTTGATTTTGTCCTTGAGCAGGCTTCTCATGGACATTTTCTTGCTTTCCCTAATTGATTTTGTCCTTGAGCAGTCTCCTCATAGACATTTCCCTGCTTTTGCTACTGGATTTTGTCCTTGAGCAGG
>Ga0180215_1000357_pt1 | contig 60702 bp, 55 predicted proteins | sample eDN3rd37CBELigBY_FD_128871 | JGI IMG/M metagenome (GOLD analysis project Ga0180215, IMG submission 128871) | Enriched backyard soil microbial communities from Emeryville, California, USA - eDNA 3rd pass 37_C BE-Lig BY (version 2) (version 2) | ecosystem: Environmental > Terrestrial > Soil >... | reverse complement strand
GCAGCTCCTGTAAGGAGGGAAAAAGATTGACTCGAAACAAAGTAGAAATTTGCGGTGTGGATACTTCAAAGTTGCCAGTTTTGAAAAACGAAGAAATGCGTAAACTTTTCAAACAGATGCAAAGTGGTGATTTAACAGCAAGGGAGAAGCTTGTAAATGGAAACCTACGGCTAGTGTTGAGTGTCATACAGCGCTTTAACAACCGTGGAGAATTTGTAGACGATCTATTCCAGGTGGGCTGTATCGGACTTATGAAATCAATAGATAATTTTGATTTAGGCCAAAATGTTAAGTTTTCAACGTATGCTGTTCCAATGATTATCGGGGAAATTAGGAGATATCTACGTGATAATAATCCAATTCGAGTATCACGCTCACTCCGAGATATCGCCTATAAAGCACTACAGGTTAGAGAAAAGCTTATGAGTGAAAGGTTAAGAGAGCCTACAGCTGAGGAAATTTCCAAAGTACTAGATGTCCCGCATGAGGAAATTGTCTTTGCTCTGGATGCAATTCAGGACCCTGTATCATTATTTGAGCCCATCTATAATGACGGTGGCGACCCAATTTATGTTATGGATCAGCTTAGCGATGAGCGGAACAAAGATATTAATTGGATCGAAGAAATTGCCCTTAAAGAAGGGATGCGCCGTTTGAATGAACGTGAAAAATTGATTTTGAGAAAACGATTCTTCCAAGGCAAAACCCAGATGGAAGTGGCTGAGGAGATTGGGATATCACAAGCACAGGTTTCAAGGCTTGAGAAAGCCGCTATTAAACAAATGAATAAAAATATCCAAAACTAATAACTGTTTTCGATATGGGACAAAGGCTGCCGATTTAGGCGGCTTTTTTATTTTGGTTTTGTTGATCCTGAGTTTTATACTTCGTCGCATTTACGGTGTAAAAAGAACAAAGTACCAAAGGCTTTATACTAAAATGGAAAGGCTAGGCATGAATAGCCTCCTTTCCTTCATATATTTTAATAAGTGAGGGTAGTAGGGAGGAATCAGGATGTTAAAGGTTTCAGATTTTCAAATAAAAGATGTAGTGAATGTCTCTGATGGGAAACGGTTAGGAAATATAGATGATATTGATATCAACCTTGATACAGGGAAAATTGAATCGGTTATCATCGGGGGCGTAGGCAGGGTGCTGGGTTTTTTTGGGAAAGAAGAAGAGGTAGTAATTCCTTGGCAGAACATATTAAAAATAGGTGAGGATGTTATTCTTGTACGATATAAGGGCTATGGTGAAATAAAAGACGTCAAAGATGAGACGGAATAGCCGTATCGCTTCAAGCTAACGTGTCCTTATGCTAAACTAATAGTAAAACTTCCATCAGAGGGGGGATTCCTCCTTGATGGTTGTTTATAGTGAGGGGAAAAATGGAACCATTTAAGATAAAATCTCCAAAATATTTTGCCGTTGAGTCATGGATGAATGAAAATCCTGAATTGATTGCTGGTTTTTCTACGAAAAGTGGTGGTGTTAGTCAAGGTGCCTTCTCAGGATTAAACTTTGGCTTTCATGTTGGCGATCAATCATTGTCTGTCCTCAAAAATCGTGAGTTACTTTCACAGGAAGTGGTATTTCCACTAGAATGTTGGATAGGCGCTGAACAGACTCATGAAGTTCGTGTTCAAAAGGTAACAAAGTCGGACAGGGGAAAAGGTTCTGATCGATATGAAACATCCTTTCCAAGAACGGACGGTTTTTTTACGGATGAAAAAGGGATCATGCTAACACTCTGCTTTGCTGATTGCGTTCCGCTCTTTTTTATCGATAAGGAAAAGGGCTTTATTGGTGTGGCACATGCTGGTTGGAAAGGGAGCGTTGGTGGAATCGCAAAAGAAATGGTGTCTGTTTTTGTCCAGAACGGCAGCCATCCATCGGCAATTTCTGTGATAATTGGTCCTTCTATATGCAAAAAATGTTATATTGTAGATGAGCGAGTTATCAAATTAGTAGAAAAAGTACTAGAAGGTGTCGAAAAAAAACCATATAATCAAATTAACACTGTTCAATACTCACTTGACCTAAAGGAACTTAATAAACAAATTCTTTTAAGAGCCGGTGTACAGCAAGCAAATATAACCCTAACTTCCTATTGTACTAGCTGTAATAGTGAATATTTCTATTCACATCGTGGAGACAAAGGCAATACGGGGCGTATGCTTGCTTTTATTGGATGGAAGGAGGAGCTTCATTCCTAAATGAAAGTCTTAGAAAATCTTAAACAGATTCGCTCAAACATAGAAGAGGCATGTAAACAATCTGGTCGTACTCCAGAAGAGGTAACCGTTATTGCGGTTACTAAATATGTTAGTGTAGAAAGAGCCCAAGAAGCAGTGGGAGCAGGTATTCTTCATCTAGGGGAGAATCGTGATGAAGGTCTCTTAAGTAAGTGGGATCATTTAGGAGACAAGCCTACCTGGCATTACATTGGGACCATGCAAACTCGTAAAGTAAAAAATGTCATTGATAAAATTACTTATCTTCACTCATTGGACAGGTTATCATTGGCGAAAGAGGTCAATAAACGTTCAAATCAGAAGGTTAAATGTTTTGTACAGGTTAATGTTTCAGGGGAAGAATCGAAACATGGGATAGCCCCTGAAGCAGTGCTTGATTTTATCAAGGACTTGGAGCAGTTTGAACATATTCAGGTAGAAGGCTTAATGACGATGGCTCCCTATACAAATGATGAGTCTCAGTTACGCCAGTGTTTTCGTCAATTGAAAGCACTTCAGCAGGAAGTTCAACAACTACACCTAGAATTTGCGCCATGCCGAGAACTTTCAATGGGGATGTCGAATGATTATCGGATTGCAGTTGAAGAAGGAGCTACTATGGTGAGGATTGGCTCAGCACTAGTTGGCGAGGAAGCGGAGGTGTAAAGGATGAGTCTGAAGTCAAAATTTAAAACCTTTTTCTTGTTAGAAGATGAGGAGTTTGACTATAAGGAAGAGGAAATGGTTGAGGAAAATTATGAACAACCAAAACAACAACAACAACATGTAAAGCAACCTGCACAGAAACAAAATGTTGTTAGTCTTCAAAGTGTACAAAAGTCCTCCAAAGTGATCTTAATGGAGCCAAGAGTTTATGCGGAGGCACAGGATATTGCCGACCATTTAAAAAACAGACGAGCCGTTGTTGTTAATCTTCAACGTATTGAATCAGATCAAGCAAGAAGGATTGTTGATTTTCTAAGTGGCACTGTTTATGCAATTGGTGGCGATATTCAAAAAATAGGATCGAACATTATATTGTGTACACCGGACAACGTAGAAGTATCGGGAAATATTTCTGAACTTTTGCATGAACGGGATTTACAAGAATCGAGGTGGTAGGGTTTAATGGATTTTCTACTAGGGATCATTCTTCAATTACTCTCCCTATATCAATGGGCGTTAATTATTTATATCTTTATGTCATGGTTCCCAAATGCGCGTGAGTCGGCAATCGGACAATTTCTATCACGAATTTGTGAACCGTATTTAGAACCTTTTCGAAAGTTTATTCCGCCGCTTGGCATGATTGACATCTCGCCAATTGTTGCTTTCTTAGTGTTAAATTTCGCCAGAAGCGGTCTTGTCCAGCTATTTCAATGGTTCTAATTCAAGGGTCTCTAGTAGACCCTTTTTGTTTTAATTTGGCTTTGTTAATCTAAGCTGTTGATTCCTTCCCGGCAGGAGTAGTCCTCGTGGTTCCACTCGGATCAACCAACTTTTAAGATCAACAAAGAGATTTAACAAAACAAATCCTTTAGTGTAAAAGGAGAAATATGGATGAATATTTATCAACATTTCCGACCGGAAGAACGGGAATTCATTGACCAAGTGATTGGTTGGCGAGAATATGTGGAACAAACATACGCCCCAAAATTAACAGATTTTCTCGACCCTAGAGAACAACAGATTGTAAAGACAATTATCGGAGCAAGAGAGGTAAAATGCTCTTTTTTCGGGGGAGCAGAAACGACCGAACGTCAGAGAGCATTGCTTTATCCAGATTACTTTGAAGCTAATCAAGGAGAGTTTCAAATTAGCTTATTCGAGCTCGAATATGCGAAGAAATTTGTCACAATTGAACATCGCCAGGTATTAGGAAGTCTTATGGGATTAGGGCTAAAACGAGGGAAATTCGGTGACATTTTGTTGAAAGGCGATCAAGTGCAATTTTTTGCTGCTGCAGAGGTTTCTGATTACGTCCGCCTTCAACTTGATAGTGTTGGGAGGGCCGGTATTACCCTTAAAGAAGTACCGCTAGAGAATGCCATACAACCGGAAATGAATTGGCGTGAGGTCTCTACAACTGCTTCTTCATTACGCCTCGATACCCTTATGTCGGCGATATACAATATTTCTAGGCAAAAGTCTCAAATCTACATTCAACAGGGTGTAGTGAAAGTAAATTGGACGGCCATTGAAAACCCAGCGTTTGAATGTGGGGAAGGAGATGTCATATCTGTTCGTGGATTAGGGCGGATGAAGATTGTGACTATTGAAGGAAAAACAAAAAAAGATAAATGGAGGGTTATTGCCGGCAGACAAAAATAAGGATATAGTAGAAATTAGCAGGAATTTTTGGTATCCTGTCGAATTATCCTCTATACATACTAGTTTTATACAAAATAGGAGGTGGCGTCATGCCTTTAACGCCGTTAGATATACACAATAAAGAGTTTAGCAAAGGTTTCAGAGGATATGATGAGGATGAAGTCAATGAATTCCTCGATCAAGTGATAAAAGATTATGAAATGATTATTCGTGAGAAAAAAGAGCTTGAGGAAAAGCTAAACGATATGAATTCACGTCTGGGCCACTTTACGACAATTGAGGAAACATTGAACAAGTCGATTGTCATCGCCCAAGAAGCCGGCGAAGAAGTTAAACGAAATGCCCAAAAAGAAGCGAAATTAATTATTAAGGAAGCTGAAAAGAACGCGGATCGAATCATTAATGAATCGCTATCTAAGGCACGTAAGATTGCCCTCGAAATTGAAGAATTGAAGAAGCAATCCAAAGTCTTTAGGAACCGCTTTAAAATGTTAATTGAGGCACAGCTAGATATGCTTAATAATGATGATTGGGATCATCTTCTCGAATACGAGCTTGATTCGACAGAATTAAAGTCCGCCGTTAAGGAAGAAGAAGATTCACTAGCTTGACGCTCCCGGATTAGTTCTATATAATTTCTTAAAAGTACATTTCATGATCGAAACAATGACAGGGACAGTACGAATTCTTCATTACTCAATACTCAGCGAATCAGGGATGGTGGAAGCCTGATATGAGGGAGAATTCGGAAGATCACCCGATAGTTCCAAGCTGAACGTTCTTAAGTGGGCTATTAAGTGCAGGCGAATCATTCACGTTAAGAATGCTTAAGTGGACAGTTCTGTATGTCAGTCTGTCTAGTAGGGTGGTACCGCGGGAAAACCTTCTCGTCCCTTTTTAGGGATGAGAAGGTTTTTTGTCATTTTCGGAATATGGAAAATAGTAGGAGGAAGAAAGATGGATTTTAAAGATACACTGTTGATGCCGAAGACTGAGTTTCCGATGCGTGGGAACTTACCGAAGCGTGAGCCAGATTTACAAGCAAAATGGGAAGAAATGAACATTTATGAAAAGGTGCAGAAACGGACAGAAGGACGCCCGCATTTTATCTTGCATGATGGACCTCCATACGCAAATGGAGATATTCATATCGGTCATGCCTTGAATAAAATTTTAAAGGACATGATTGTACGCTATAAGTCCATGAGTGGCTTCTCATCTCCATATGTACCTGGCTGGGATACTCACGGACTTCCGATTGAACAGGCGCTTACAAACAAAGGTGTAAAAAGAAAAGAAATGACGGTTGCCGAGTTCCGTAAGCTTTGTGAAAAATATGCTTATGAACAGATTGACAGTCAACGTACCCAATTCAAGCGACTTGGAGTCCGTGGTGATTGGGAAAATCCATATATTACGTTAAAGCCTGCTTATGAAGCACAGCAAATCAAGGTGTTTGGCGAAATGGCGAAAAAAGGCTATATCTACAAAGGTTTGAAGCCAGTATACTGGTCTCCATCTAGTGAATCAGCATTAGCTGAAGCGGAAATTGAATATCAAGATAAAAAGTCACCTTCCATTTATGTAGGCTTCAAGGTTAAACAAGGAAATAATGTCGTGGCTGAGGATGTTGAGATTGTTATCTGGACAACAACTCCATGGACCATCCCTGCGAACCTAGGAATTTCCGTTCACCCTGATTTAACCTATGTTGTGGTAGCGGTTGGCGAAAAGAAATATTTAGTTGCGGAAGCTTTATTAGAAACCGTTACTCAAGAAATTGGTTGGGAAAACCCTTCTGTTGTTCAAAAGGTTCAAGGAAAAGACCTCGAGAAAGTTGTCGCAGAGCATCCGCTTTACGGTAGAGATTCTCTTGTTATGCTTGGGGAACATGTTACAACAGATGCGGGTACTGGTTGCGTACACACAGCTCCTGGCCATGGGGAAGATGACTTCTTGGTTGGGCAAAAATATGGTCTTGATGTATTAAGTCCAGTGGATGATAAAGGTTGCATGACTGCAGAGGCTGAAGGGTTTGAAGGATTATTTTATGATCAAGCCAACAAGCCAATCACAGAAAAGCTTCAAGAAGCTGGTAAATTACTCAAGCTTTCCTTCATGACTCACTCTTATCCACATGACTGGAGAACGAAAAAACCGGTTATTTTCAGAGCGACAGCGCAATGGTTTGCGTCAATTAAAGATTTCCGTGGAGATCTTCTGCAGGCAATTAATGATACAAAATTTGTTCCGGCTTGGGGCGAAACAAGACTTTATAACATGGTTCGCGACCGTGGTGATTGGTGTATCTCTAGACAGCGAGCTTGGGGTGTGCCGATTCCAGTGTTTTATGCGGAAAACGGTGAGCCAATCATCACCGATGAAACAATCAATCATATTTCTGACCTATTTAGAGAACAAGGTTCAAATATTTGGTTTGAGAAGGAAGCAAAAGATTTATTGCCTGAAGGATTTACTCATCCAGGAAGCCCGAATGGTGAATTTACAAAAGAAACAGATATCATGGATGTATGGTTTGATTCTGGTTCTTCTCATCAAGCGGTCCTACTTGAGCGCGATGAACTAGATCGTCCAGCAGACCTTTATCTTGAAGGTTCTGACCAATATCGTGGTTGGTTTAACTCCTCTTTATCAACAGGAGTCGCAGTGACTGGAAAAGCACCTTATAAAGGGATTTTGAGTCATGGATTCGTTCTTGATGGGGACGGAAGAAAAATGAGTAAATCACTAGGAAACGTCGTTGTTCCTGCGAAGGTAATGAATCAGCTGGGAGCAGATATTCTTCGTCTTTGGGTTGCTTCTGTCGATTATCAAGCAGATGTCCGTGTTTCAGACCCAATTTTAAAACAGGTTGCGGAAGTATACCGGAAGATTCGTAACACGTTTAGATTCCTTCTTGGTAATCTTGCTGATTTCAATCCAGAAACAGATGCAGTAGCTTATGAAAATCTACGAGAAGTGGACCAGTTTATGCTTGTAAAATTAAATAAGCTAATTAAGCATACTCATCAATCATATGAAAGATATGAATTCGCTGGTGTATATCACGCTGTAAACAATTTCTGTACACTTGATTTAAGTTCGTTCTATCTTGATTTTGCAAAAGATATTCTTTATATTGAATCAGCAAATCATCCAGACCGTCGTGCAATCCAGACGGTACTTCATGAAAGTCTCTTGACACTTGTAAAACTTGTTGCGCCTATTCTTCCACATACAGCAGATGAAGTTTGGTCGTTCATCCCAGCTGTTTCAGAAGAAAGTGTTCAATTAACCGATTTACCTGAAGCAAAAGACATCCAGAATGCTGAACAGTTGGAAACAAAGTGGAACGCTTTCTTAAAACTTCGCGATGAAGTTCTTAAAGCACTAGAAGAAGCAAGAAACGAAAAGGTAATTGGGAAATCATTAACTGCTAAAGTGACCCTATATGTAAATAGTAAGACACAAGAACTTCTCAATTCGATTGAAGAAGACCTAGCACAGCTCTTCATTGTCTCTGATTTTGAAGTTGCGGGAACTTACGATCAGGCACCAGAAAGTGCCATTAAGCTTGAGCAAGCAGCAATCGTAGTTACAAAAGCTGAAGGTGAAACTTGTGAACGCTGCTGGGTTGTCACACCAGATGTTGGAAAAGTAGAAGAATTCCCTACTGTTTGTCCAAGATGTGCCAGTGTTGTAAAAGAACATAATGGAAATAGCTAAGAAAAAGGAAAGTGTCCCGAATAGGGACACTTTTTTGTTGTGCACCTAAACAGCAATGGAAATTAGATAGACGATTATATAGAAGTCCTCAATGTGCCCAAACATCAAAGGAATTCAGAGGGACTGTCACATTGAAGGTTCAGCGTGCCAAACAACAAAGGAAATTAGATAACCTGCAAACATTAATCTTTCAATTCCCTAATTGGGAAAAATCGTCTTTCACGGATAACCAAATTGTGCTTACTATAATAATAAAGGCTGTTTTCGTAAGGATTTTGCTGAAATTGTAAAAAACTTAAAGCCGATTTTAGCGTAAGAACAGCTAGTTAATGGGGGTTTCAATTCGTTTACAAGCTCTTTTCTCAACATAATTTCCTTATACAGCTCAGGATGAGCTCGGATTAAAGTTTTGCTCATTAAAAGCAGCTACGTTTGAGAAAAGAGCATAATAAAAAGAGTTTTGAAGGGGTTAAAACGTCGGAAAAAGAGGCGAATCCGAAATCATTAGATGTATACGGGATAATGGTAGCTTTTAAAATTTTCCTTCTCCGACAATTCTTGTTCTGCTTGTCAAAAGTTTATCCGAGTCATTGGAATAGAACGGGTAATAATAGCTTGTAAACAGGAACGGAGGCAGTGATATATATGAAGCGATATCATTTTATCTATGAAGAGCTCCGTCGCACGAAGGAGGAACTGCTGAATCGTTTACAAAACGCTGATAAAAACAGCCAAATCCTTCTCTATATTAAAGCGGAGCTTGATGATGTGGAACGAGCGTTAGCGAAGATGGAAGCTGGAGATTTTGGACGATGTGAGATGTCTGGGGAGTTACTCCCGGATGGACTAATTGGAATGGTTCCGACGGCAAGGACTGAAGAAGATATTAAAATGATGGAGGCTTACCTCCGAAAACCGCTCTATTCATAGGATAAAGAAAAGTATCACTGTAGTTTTTACGCGCGTTGTGCTAAAATGCAAAAGTAATCCATATTTAAGTTGGAGGTTACTTTTGTGTTTTATTACATAATCGCTTTATTGATCATATTATTGGACCAGCTGACAAAGTGGATGGTTGTGCATTATATGAAGCTGGGTGAAAGTATCCAAGTAATCGAAAATTTACTGTACATTACATCTCATCGCAATCGTGGTGCTGCTTGGGGAATCTTACAAGGACAGATGTGGTTTTTCTATATCATTACAGTCGTTGTTATGATTGGCCTTGTCTATTACCTTGAAAAAGAAGCCAAGCACAACAAATTATTTGGAATTTCGATAGCCCTTATGCTGGGTGGGGCCATGGGAAACTTTATCGACCGTGTCTTCCGAAAAGAAGTGGTTGATTTTGTGAATACGTATATTTTCACCTATGATTTCCCGATTTTCAATGTCGCTGACTCTGCTCTTGTAATCGGCGTTGGATTGGTCATGCTTCATATGCTAAGGGAAGAGAGAGAGGCGAAAAAGAACCAAGATGGAAAAACTAGAAATAATCATTGAGGAAAGTTTGGTAGGGGACCGGATAGATAAAGCTGTGTCGACGAAGAACGCAGAATGGTCTCGCAGTCAGGTTCAGCAATGGATAAAGGATGGCTTAGTGCTCGTAAACGGCAAGCCTGTAAAACCGAATTATAAATGTAGTTTAAACGATGTGATTGGAATCGAGATTCCTGAACCCGAAGAACTGAATGTAATCCCAGAAGAAATGGATCTCGATATTTATTATGAAGATGCAGATGTTTTAGTGGTGAATAAACCTAAGGGTATGGTTGTTCATCCTGCGCCGGGACATCTGACGGGTACACTTGTAAATGGCTTAATGGCTCATTGCAAGGATTTATCTGGTATAAACGGTGTGTTAAGACCTGGAATTGTCCATCGGATTGATATGGATACATCAGGGCTATTAATGGTTGCAAAAAACGATTTGGCACACGAAAGCCTTGTGAATCAACTTGTTGCAAAAACAGTAACGCGTAAGTATCGGGCCATTGTTCATGGCGTTATTCCGCATGATTATGGCACCATTGAGGCACCTTTAGGAAGAGACCAAAAAGATAGGCAGAGCATGGCCGTTGTTGACAATGGGAAGCATGCGGTTACTCATTTTAATGTTCTTGAACGGTTTAAAGATTTTACATTGATTGAATGTAAGCTTGAGACAGGGAGAACCCATCAAATTCGTGTCCACATGAAATATATTGGATACCCTCTTGTTGGCGATCCGAAATATGGGCCAAGGAAGACGCTTGAACTTGGTGGACAGGCTCTTCATGCAGGAATCTTAGGATTTGAGCATCCACGAACTGGACAATACCTGGAATTTGAAGCACCGCTACCGGAATACTTTGAGAAGTTGCTTGATGATTTGAGAAATAATCGTTGACAATTAGTGGAGCTTCTAATAAGATTAGCTTAGTTGAATTAGACCTTTAAAGACAGTCCCGAGAGGCTGAGAAGGAACGGATCGTAAGCTGGGTAGAACCCGCTTGCACATTTAATGCATTCGTCTATCCTCTCACCTTAGGTGAGAGGATTTTTTGTTTTAGGCCGTTTCTAAAAAAAATCTAACAACGTTGAAAGGGGCGTAGTGATTTGTCACAAAAAGCAGTTGTCCTTGATGAACAAGCAATCCGCAGAGCCTTAACAAGAATTGCGCATGAGATTATTGAGAAAAATAAAGGAATTGAAGGCTGTATACTAGTAGGAATTCGCACTAGAGGAATATATCTAGCAAATCGCCTGGCCGAGCGAATCCAACAAATAGAAGGAAAAGAAATTGCAGTAGGGGAGTTAGACATCACCCTTTATCGTGATGATTTGACAACGAAAACTGCCAATCAAGAACCACTAGTAAAGGGTTCCGATATACCATATGTAATAACAAATCAAAAAGTTATTTTGGTTGATGACGTTCTCTATACAGGGAGAACGGTTAGGGCCGCACTAGATGCACTAGTAGACATTGGCAGACCTTCCTCGGTGCAGTTAGCAGTCTTAGTAGACCGCGGACATCGTGAACTGCCAGTTCGGGCAGATTATGTTGGGAAAAATATCCCAACTTCAAGCTCAGAAAAGATTGTTGTCGAGTTAACAGAAGTAGACCAAAATGACAGAGTCAGTATTTATGAAAAATAATACCTTTTAAGAAAGTCCAGAGAGGCTTGTAAGGGGATATAGTAAAATAACCATTTTACAATTTCCTTAACCCTCTTTGTGTATTCAAAGAGGGTCTTTTACTACACTAAGGAGATGTGAAACCAATGACGAGACCAGTTTTAGATATTCAAGATAAACCAACGATTCCACAATGGGTCACCTTAAGCTTTCAGCATATGTTTGCTATGTTTGGGGCTACGATACTAGTACCAAAATTAGTCGGATTAAGTCCTGCAATTGCGCTTTTAACAAGCGGGATTGCCACCATCATTTTCCTCTTGATTACCCAATTTAAGGTACCAGCTTATCTAGGGTCATCCTTTGCCTTTATCGCACCGATTATCATTGCCTCGAATGGAGGAGAAAATCCTGGGAATGCAATGATCGGGGCAATCGCAGTAGGAATCACGTATGCAATCGTTTCGTTAATCATTTGGAAAGCAGGATATAAATGGTTAATGAGACTTTTACCACCAATCGTGGTTGCACCAGTCATCATGGTTATTGGTTTAGGCCTAGCTGGAACAGCTGTTGACATGGCCATGAATGTAAACGGAGAATATAACTTCTTACATTTTTCCGCAGCGCTTGTTACATTATTTTCAGCCATTATCTTTACCGTATACTTTAAAAATATTTTAAGTGCCATGCCGGTCCTTTTAGGATTAATTGTGGGCTATATCTACTCAAGTTTAGTCGGAATTGTCGATTTCACTGCTGTAAAAGATGCAAAATGGTTTGCTATGCCAGAGTTCTTAATTCCAGGCATTCATTATGAGTTTAATGTTACCTCAACGATTTTGCTAGCAATGGTGCCAATTGTGTTTGTAACGATATCTGAACATATTGGGCACCAATTAGTACTAGGAAGAATTGTGAATCGAAATTATATTAAAGACCCTGGGCTTCACCGTTCGATATTAGCAGATGGGTTAGGGACCTTTATTAGCGCATTTATTGGTGGACCACCTAAGACAACATACGGTGAAAATATTGGTGTTCTAGCAATTACCCGAGTTTATTCAGTATATGTCATCTTAGGAGCGGCTGTGATCGCGATTCTCTTCTCCTTTATAGGAAAGGCGATGGCGTTGATTCAAACAATCCCAACAGCTGTCCTTGGAGGAATTTCCATCCTTTTATTTGGAATCATTGCCTCTAGTGGGTTACGGATGCTAGTTGAACAAAATATCGATTTTGGAAACAACCGAAACTTAGTGATCTCTTCTGTTATCTTAGTCATTGGAATTGGCGGTGCTGCTCTAAAAGTAACAGAAGCCTTTGCGATAGAAGGAATGGCGCTTGCAGCCATTATCGGTGTCATTTTGAATCTTGTGTTACCGGGAAGAGAAAAAGTTACCGATGAGAGTCTTGAAAAAAATGTAGGATAAAAATATATCACCTTTTAATGAAGTCCAGAGAGATTTGCAAGGGTGGGAAAATGAGGTTAGCTCTATTCAATTGTAGAAGAGTGCGTCTTTTACATGGCTAACAAACCTTAAAACACCCTGACCTTGTTCAGGGTGTTTTTTTATAAGGCTATGGGAAAGGTACATTGTTGATTGTTTACACGTTGATTGGAGCGGAAGGAACGAATACTCTTGCGGGCGTGCCGAGAGCGGAGCTTAGTCACAAGCAATAAGGAATGAGATCAGTTTTTTAATCAAAGGGGGATTTATATATGAACCATTTGTTAACGACAACAGCCTTAACCATTGAGGATATTAGTAACATTCTAGAGGATGCACAGAAATTTGCTGAAGGCGAGTTATGGCAACCACGGAAACAAACATTTGTAGCCAATTTATTCTTTGAGCCGAGTACTCGTACCAAGTCGAGTTTTTATATGGCTGAAAGAAAGCTAGGCTTAGATGTGATCCCCTTTGAAACCGGCACTTCAAGTGTTCAAAAGGGAGAAACCCTTTATGACACTGTTCGAACATTAGAGGCGATTGGGCTTGATGCCGTGGTCATTCGACATCATGAGAATCAGTATTTTGATGAATTAGTGGGGAAAATCAATATTCCAATTCTTAATGCAGGAGATGGATGCGGACATCACCCAACACAATCACTTTTAGATTTATTTACGATAAAAACAGAGTTCGGACACTTTTGTGGACTAAAAGTTGCTATCATCGGCGATCTCCGCCATAGCCGGGTAGCAAGATCAAATGCTGATGTTTTACAAAGATTTGGAGCAGAAGTAGTATTTTCTGGACCAGAAGAATGGTTTGATGAAGATCTACTGAAATATGGGCGTTATCAGCCTGTTGATGAGGCAATGGAAACAGCGGATGTTGTGATGTTGTTACGGATTCAGCATGAGCGTCACGAAGACGGTGGAAGCAATTTGCCTGGTCACTACCACCAATCCTATGGTTTAACGGTTAACCGCGAAAGAAAAATGAAACCTAGAAGCATCATCATGCATCCTGCTCCAGTCAATCGGGGAGTTGAGATTGCCGATAGTTTAGTAGAGTGTGAGCGGTCGCGTATCTTTCAACAAATGGAAAACGGTGTATATGTTCGGATGGCTGTATTAAAAAGATCAATCATTCAAGGGGGAGTCGAAAATGTCAATCATCATCAAAAATGGTCAGTTGCTAACTAGTGAAGGGGAATTAATGAAAGCTGAGCTTTATATAGAGGATGGAATCATTAAAGAGATTCATGACGAAATTACAAAACCGGCAGATGAAATCATTGATGCAAACGGAAAAGTCATCTCACCAGGTTTTGTAGACCTTCATGTACACCTTCGTGAACCAGGTGGCGAAAAGAAGGAAACAATTGCTACTGGAACACAGGCAGCAGCAAGAGGTGGCTTTACAACCGTTGCAGCGATGCCAAATACTAGACCCGTACCTGATTCAAAAGAACAGCTTGAAAAGATTCAGGAGAGAATTAAAGAAACAGCAGCAGTTAGGGTTTTACCCTATGCTTCCATTACAGTTAGAGAATTAGGGCAAGAGTTAACCGATTTTGAAGGCTTGAAAGAAGCAGGAGCATTTGCTTTCACCGATGATGGTGTAGGAATCCAAGAAGCTGGAATGATGCTGAAAGCCATGAAAAAAGCAGCAGCATTAGATATGGCCATCGTGGCACATTGTGAAGACAACACTTTAATTAATCAAGGTTCTCTCCATGAAGGCAAGAAATCAACCGAATTAGGTATTAATGGAATTCCTTCCGCATGCGAAGCCGTACATATTGCGCGTGACGTACTACTTGCTGAAGCAGCAGATTGTCATTACCATGTTTGCCATATCAGTACAAAAGAATCGGTTCGCACGGTTCGAGATGCGAAACGCAATGGCATTCGGGTAACAGCAGAGGTTACGCCGCATCATTTATTACTTAACGAAGAACATATCACAGGAAATGACGCAAACTTTAAAATGAACCCTCCATTACGAAGCAAGGAAGATCATTTAGCCTTAATTGAAGGCCTATTAGATGGAACAATCGATTTCATCGCAACTGACCATGCCCCTCACACAAGTGAGGAAAAGGCGGAAGGGATTGAGTTAGCTCCATTTGGGATTGTCGGTCTTGAGACAGCTTTTCCACTTTTATATACAGAAATGGTTGAAAAAGGCATTTTGACGCTAAAACAATTAATTGATTTCTTAACGGTTAAACCAGCTGAAGCGTTTGGATTATCGTATGGAAGACTAGCTGTTGGTGGAGTTGCCGACATCGTCCTACTAGACCTTCTTCACGAAGAAAAGATTGACCCGACTACATTTTTATCAAAAGGAAAAAACACACCATTTGCAGGATGGAATTGTAAGGGATGGCCAGTCTTGACGATTGCATCAGGAAAAATTGTGTGGAGTAAAGAGGGGGTAACAGCATGAAGAGACAGTTAGTTCTTGAAGATGGCACAGTATTTAACGGGGAAGGCTTTGGAAGTGAAAAACAGGTAACGGGAGAAGTGGTATTTAACACCGGAATGACAGGTTATCAAGAAATCCTTTCCGACCCTTCTTATTGTGGGCAGATTGTGACGCTTACCTATCCTCTAGTTGGGAACTATGGAATCAACAGAGATGACTTTGAATCAATTAATCCAGCTTTTGCTGCTTTTGTTGTAAAAGAAGTAGCAGACTTCCCTTCGAACTGGAGAAGTGAATTAAGTCTAGATGAATATATGAAAATGAAAAATATCCCTGGCATTTCAGGGGTGGATACAAGAAAGTTGACCAAAATCATTCGTCAACATGGTACCTTAAGAGGCGCCATCTGCAACGGGGATGAAAACCCATTGGAAATGATTGAAAGATTACGGGCAACTAAGCTACGCAATGACCAAGTAAAGCAAGTTTCAACTAAGAGTGCATTCCCGTGCCCGGGGAGAGGACATCGAATTGTTTTGGTTGACTTTGGCATGAAGCATGGGATTCTCCGGGAATTGAATGACCGTGGCTGTGATGTGGTCGTTGTTCCTTATCATACAACTGCAGCGGAAATTTTGGCTTTGAGTCCAGATGGAATCATGCTTTCGAATGGACCTGGAGATCCAAAGGATGTTCCAGAAGCAATTGAAATGGTCGAGCGAGTACTCGGAAAAGTCCCATTGTTTGGGATCTGCCTAGGGCACCAACTATTTGCTTTAGCTTGTGGAGCAGATACAGAAAAAATGAAGTTTGGACACCGCGGTTCAAACCATCCGGTAAAAGATTTAAAGACAGGGAAAGTTGCCCTTACTTCACAAAACCACGGGTATACAGTTAAAGAAAGCTCGATTGTTGGAACTGAATTAGAAATCACACATATCGCCTTAAATGATGGAACCGTTGAAGGACTTAAACATAGAACAGCAAGAGCTTTCACTGTTCAATACCATCCAGAGGCTTCACCGGGTCCAGAAGATGCAAATGAATTATTTGATGAGTTTCTAAGTTTAGTAGAATCAGCGAAACAGGAGGATACAAAATATGCCAAAGCGTAAAGACGTCAAAAGTATTTTAGTCATCGGGTCTGGTCCAATTGTCATTGGTCAGGCAGCAGAGTTTGATTATGCAGGAACGCAAGCTTGTATCGCCCTTAGAGAAGAAGGCTACAAAGTGATTCTAGTAAACTCAAACCCAGCAACGATTATGACAGACACGGAAGTTGCCGATGTTGTGTATATCGAACCCATTACACTGGAATTTGTTAGTCGCATTATTCGCAAAGAGCGTCCAGATGCCCTTTTGCCAACGCTTGGGGGTCAAACTGGGTTGAATATGGCAGTAGAACTTGCGAAGTCAGGAATCTTGGAAGAATGTGAAGTTGAAATCCTAGGTACGAAACTTGAAGCGATTGAGCAAGCTGAGGATCGCGAACTATTCCGTAACCTGATGAATGAATTAGGACAGCCAGTCCCAGAGAGTGAAATTATTCATAATCTTGAAGAGGCCTATCAATTTGTAGAACAAGTAGGCTATCCAGTAATTGTACGCCCAGCGTATACGCTGGGTGGTACAGGAGGCGGAATCTGTAGCAACGAGGAAGAACTTATTGAAATCGTAACAAGTGGGTTGAAATACAGTCCTGTTACTCAATGCTTGCTCGAAAAAAGTATTGCTGGATTTAAAGAAATCGAATATGAGGTTATGCGCGATGCAAATGACAATGCCATTGTTGTATGTAATATGGAAAACTTTGACCCGGTTGGGATTCATACAGGGGACTCGATTGTTGTCGCGCCGAGTCAGACGCTGAGCGACCGCGAATACCAATTACTACGCAATGCATCTTTAAAAATCATTCGTGCACTTAAGATTGAAGGCGGCTGTAATGTTCAGCTGGCACTCGATCCAGATAGCTATAACTATTATGTAATTGAAGTAAACCCGCGAGTTAGCCGTTCCTCAGCGCTTGCGTCAAAGGCAACTGGATATCCGATTGCGAAGTTAGCAGCAAAAATTGCTGTGGGCCTAACACTTGATGAAATGATTAACCCTGTAACAGGAAGCTCATATGCTTGTTTTGAACCGGCGCTTGATTATATCGTGACAAAAATCCCGCGCTGGCCATTTGACAAGTTTGAATCTGCGAACCGAAAGCTTGGCACGCAAATGAAAGCAACAGGGGAAGTAATGGCTATTGGTCGGACTTTTGAAGAATCGCTCTTAAAAGCAATCCGTTCACTTGAGGCAGGAATTTACCACTTTGAGTTAAAGGATCATGAGGATTTCGACGATGCATTAATTGAAAAAAGAATCCGTAAAGCTGGTGACGAGCGCTTATTTTACATCAGTGAAGCTCTTCGTCGCGGCATAACGATTGAAACAATTCATGAATGGAGCAAGATTGATTTCTGGTTCCTTCATAAATTAAATAAATTGATCCAATTTGAAGAGAGGTTGAAGCAACAACCATTTGAGGCTGAAATTGGAAGAAAAGCGAAACAATTAGGTTTCTCTGATAAGGCTCTTGCGACCATTTGGAGTTCTGATGAAAAAACGGTATACCAGTGGAGAAAAGGTGCAAGGATCATCCCAGTGTTTAAAATGGTTGATACGTGTGCGGCAGAGTTTGAATCACAAACCCCTTATTTTTATAGCACGTATGAAGAGGAAAATGAGTCGGTTAAAACAGAGCGTGAAAGTGTAGTTGTTCTTGGGTCAGGACCAATTCGAATTGGTCAAGGAGTAGAGTTTGACTACGCAACGGTCCATTGTGTAAAAGCAATCAAAGAAGCGGGTTATGAAGCCATCATTATCAATAATAATCCAGAGACCGTTTCAACGGATTTCAGTATTTCTGACAAGCTATACTTTGAACCATTGACTGTAGAGGACGTCATGAACATTGTCGACCTCGAACAGCCAAAGGGAGTTGTCGTTCAGTTTGGCGGACAAACTGCGATTAATCTTGCAGAGGGTCTATCAGACTTAGGGGTACAAATTTTAGGGACATCACTAGAAGCAGTAGATCGTGCCGAAAACCGTGATAAGTTTGAGCAGGCAATGCTTGAGCTAGCTATCCCGCAACCGAAGGGGAAAACGGCGATGTCTGTAGAGCAGGCAGTCTCGATTGCGACAGAGATTGGTTATCCAGTTCTTGTACGTCCATCCTATGTGTTAGGTGGTCGTGCTATGGAAATTGTTTATAAGGAAGAAGAGCTTCTTCACTATATGGAAAATGCCGTAAAAGTGAACCCTGAACATCCTGTTCTCGTGGACCGCTATTTAACTGGTAAAGAAATTGAAGTTGATGCAATTTGTGATGGAGAAACAGTGGTCATTCCAGGAATCATGGAGCATATCGAGCGCGCAGGCGTTCATTCTGGGGACTCCATCGCGGTGTACCCACCACAAAGTTTAACAACTGAAATAAAAACTAAGTTAATTGAATACACCAAGAGGTTAGCAAAAGGATTGAATATTGTCGGGCTCCTAAACATTCAGTTTGTGGTATCAAAAGGAGAAGTATTTGTTCTTGAAGTAAATCCGCGTTCAAGCAGAACGGTTCCTTTCTTGAGCAAGATTACCCATGTACCAATGGCCAGCATTGCCACCAAAGTCATCTTAGGTCAAACCCTCCAGCAACAAGGATATGAAACAGGTCTTGTCCCTGAACAAGAAGGAGTCTATGTTAAGGTACCTGTGTTTTCGTTCGAAAAACTAAGAAGAGTGGATATTACCTTAGGACCTGAAATGAAATCTACAGGAGAAGTAATGGGAAAAGACATCACCCTCGAAAAGGCTCTTTATAAGGGGATGATTGCGGCTGGCATGAAGTTTAAAGAATATGGCACAGTGCTTTTAACCATTGCGGATAAAGATAAGGAAGAAGCGTTATCTTTGGCGAAACGCTTTGCAGATATCGGCTATCAGCTAGTTGCGACTAGCGGTACAGCTGGATACCTAGAATCAGCCGGGGTTAAAGTGAAAACTGTAGGGAAAATTGGTGCAGAAGGACCCAATCTGATTGACCAAATTCGCGGAGGAAAAGCACAACTTGTTATCAATACGTTAACGAGAGGGAAGCAGCCTGAACGAGACGGTTTCAAAATTCGCCGTGAATCCGTTGAAAATGGTGTACCATGCTTAACCTCCCTAGATACGGCTGAGGCGATTTTAAGAGTGCTAGAATCAATGACCTTCTCAGCAGGAGCTATGATCCATCCAACATCCCGTCATGAAGGTGTTTTAGTATGAAAAAGGAACTCTGCCAAGTAGTCAGCAATCAATCTATTGCTGACTCCATCTATGAACTTACCTTATCAGGTTCCATGGTTGAGGAAATGAATGAGCCAGGTCAATTCGTGCATATAAAGGTCTCAGGTGGACTTGATCCAATGCTTAGAAGACCAATCTCAATCGCGTCTATTCATAAAGAAAAAAGTGAATTCACGATTATTTATCGGAAGCAGGGGAGGGGAACCTCCCTTCTAGCTGAAAAAAAACAGGGGGAGCTTGTTGATATTTTAGGACCGCTAGGAAACGGTTTTCCCGTTGAAGAGGCAAGTGTTGGCGACACCGCCATTCTAGTTGGCGGAGGAATTGGGGTTCCCCCACTTTATGAATTAGCGAAACAGCTTGTGAAAAAAGGGATAAAGGTCATTACTATACTTGGGTTCCAAAATGAAAGTGCTGTTTTCTATGAGTCTAAGTTTGCTGAATTCGGTGAGACCTATATTGCAACAGTGGACGGCTCGTATGGAACAAAAGGGTTTGTGACAGATGTTCTAAGTACCAAGAATATTCGTGGGGATATCCTCTATTCTTGTGGGCCAACACCGATGCTAAGAGCCATAGAGGTTTCTTCTTATGCCCCAAAGGTATACCTTTCGTTAGAAGAGCGAATGGGCTGCGGAATTGGTGCATGTTTCGCTTGTGTGTGTCATGTGAAGGATGATCCAGATGGTCATGCTTATAAAAAAGTTTGCAGCGACGGACCTGTCTTCCGTGCTGGGGAGGTGGCAATTTGAGGTCATTATCAATCAAGCTACCAGGTTTATCATTGAAAAATCCAATAATGCCTGCCTCAGGTTGCTTTGGATTTGGAAAAGAATATAGTCAATTATTCGATTTAAATATTTTAGGTTCGATTATGGTCAAAGCAACCACACCAGAACCTCGTTTTGGAAATCCAACACCACGAGTAGCAGAGACACCAGGTGGAATGCTTAATGCAATTGGCTTGCAAAATCCTGGTCTTGACAAGGTCGTTTCAGAGGAACTCCCATGGTTAGAAAAATTCGATGTACCAATTATTGCCAATGTTGCCGGCTCGACGGAGGAAGATTATGTTCGCGTTGCAGAAAGAATTTCAAAAGCACCGAATGTGCATGCACTTGAATTAAATATTTCTTGTCCAAATGTGAAAACAGGCGGAATAGCTTTTGGGACTGATCCTGAAATGGCAAAGGACTTAACGAAAAAGGTTAAAGCTGTTTCAGATGTACCGGTGTATGTAAAACTTTCCCCGAATGTGACGGATATTGTAAAAATTGCGAAGGCTGTGGAAGCTGGCGGCGCTGATGGGTTGACCATGATCAATACGCTAGTAGGGATGAGGATCGACCTTCATTCTGCACAACCGATTCTTTCTAACCGCACTGGTGGGCTATCTGGATCAGCTATAAAACCGGTCGCGCTGCGGATGATTTATGAAGTAAGCCAACAAGTGGACATACCGATTATCGGGATGGGCGGCATTCAATCAGCGGAGGATGTCATTGAATTCTTTTATGCAGGAGCAAGTGCAGTCGCGGTTGGAACCCAGAACTTTGTAGATCCTTTTGTTTGTCCGACCATCATTGAGGAGCTTCCAGCGCTTTTAGAAAAACTAGGGTATGACCATATTTCAGATTGTATAGGAAGGAGCTGGAAGAAGCATGAACAACCCGCTTATCATCGCGCTTGATTTTTCAGACAAACAGCAGGTCGTTGACTTCTTAAAGCCTTTTAAAGATGAAAAATTATTTTTAAAAGTGGGAATGGAATTGTTTTACGCCGAGGGTCCTGCCATTGTGCAATTTATTAAAGAAGCTGGTCATGAGATTTTCCTAGATTTGAAGCTTCATGATATTCCGAATACTGTAAAAGGTGGAATGAAAAGTTTAGCTAGGCTTGGGGTAGACATGGTGAATGTCCATGCTGCAGGTGGTCGTGAAATGATGGAATCAGCTCTTGAGGGACTTGATTGCGGGATTAAAGCCGGTGTGAAGCGACCGTATTGTATCGCAGTCACACAACTTACTAGCACTTCAGAAACCCAAATGCAATGTGAGCAATTAATAGACGTTTCACTTCAGGAATCTGTTCTACACTATGCGGAGCTTACGAAACTGGCGGGGCTAGATGGAGTTGTTTGTTCTGCTCAGGAAGCGGGTTTGATTCGCTCACGTATTGGAAAAGAGTTTTTAACTATTAGTCCTGGAATCCGTCCAGCGGGAAATGGCATCGGTGATCAAAAACGCGTGGCAACTCCACAATTTGCGAAAGAGCAGGGAGTTTCTGCAATCGTCATAGGCAGACCAATTACTCAAGTCGACAACCCTTTAGAAAGCTATTTATCAATCAAACAAGAATGGGAAGGTGTATTATTATGAAAAAAGAGATTGCTAGCAGCCTATTGGAAATTGGAGCTGTAACATTAAAACCAAATGATCCTTTTACCTGGTCATCCGGTCTGCAATCCCCAATTTATTGTGATAACCGCCTTACCCTATCCTATCCAGAGGTACGCGGGAAAATTGCTGAAGGGTTGCAGGGACTAATTGAGAATCACTTCCCTGATGCTGAAGTTGTTGCAGGGACGGCTACGGCTGGGATTCCACATGCAGCATGGGTGAGTGATCGCATGAAATTACCTATGAGCTATGTACGTTCCAAGGCAAAAGGACATGGAAAAGGAAATCAAATTGAAGGAAAAGTGACACCTGGTCAAAAGGTCGTTGTAGTTGAGGATTTGATTTCAACTGGAGGTAGTGTCATTAATGCAGTAGATGCGCTCCGTGAAGCAGGTTGTGAGGTTCTTGGAGCGGTGGCTATTTTCACCTATGAGCTAGAAAAAGGGAAAGAATTGGTTCATGAAGCCGGAGTTGAAGTTCACTCATTAACAAACTTTACAACCCTAGCGGAAGTAGCGCGTGAACGAGATGAAATTTCTGCAGAAGAATTAGCGAACCTCGCAGCTTGGCGCAAGAACCCAGCTGAGTGGGGATTAATTTTAGAAAAGAAGTAATTACTCTCAAGGACTAGAGAGACCCTTAAGAAGGGGAGTATTGTTTATGACAAGGGGCTCATGGACATTTCAACCAAATATAGGGAAGGTTTGTCCATGACAGGTGATCTCAGGAACGTTTTACCATGATGCAGGTAAGATTTGTCCATGACGATTGATCTCAAGGACATTTTAAGCATGAAAGAGGTAAGATATGTCCATGACGCGTGGTCTCAAAGACATTTCAACCATGCAGCAGGAGAGATTTGTTCATGACAAGGGTTCTCAAAGACATTTCAACCATGAAGCAGGAGAAATTTGTTCATGACGAGTGAACTCAAAGACATTTCAACCATGAAGCAGGCGGGATTTGTTCATGACGATTGATCTCAAGGACATTTTAAGCATGAAGCAGCAAAGATTTGTCCGTGATGATTGATCTCAAAGACATTTCAACCATGAAGCAGGCGAGATTTGTTCATGACGATTGATCTCAAAGACATCACAACCATGAAGCAGGCGAGATTTGTTCATGACGATTGATCTCAAAGACATTTCAACTATGATGCAGGCAAGATTTGTCCATGACGATTGATCTCAAGGACATTTTAAGCATGATAGAGGTAAGATATGTCCATGACGCGTGGTCTCAAAGACATTTCAACCATGCAGCAGGAGAGATTTGTCCATGACGATTGATCTCAAGGACATTTTAAGCATGAAAGAGGTAAGATATGTCCATGACGATTGATCTCAAGGACATTTTAAGCATGAAAGAGGTAAGATATGTCCATGACGAGTGGTCTCAAAGACATTTCAACCATACAGCAGGCGAGATTTGTTCATGACGATTGATCTCAAGGACATTTTAAGCATGAAAGAGGTAAGATATGTCCATGACGCGTGGTCTCAAAGACATTTCAACCATGCAGCAGGAGAGATTTGTCCATGACGATTGATCTCAAGGACATTTTTAGCATAAAGCAGGCAAATTCTGTCCGTGATTGCCATACTAGTTAGCTAAAGTCCCCAACTAGAAAATTAAAAAGACTTGGTTCTAAAAAGTTAGAACCAAGTCTTTTTTTGTGCCAAAATTTACTTTGCCCCAAAAAGTTCTACTAGATTATTTCTTCAATGCCAGCACAAGATCTTCATCTGGTGTTACATAAACGGTTTGTTGTTGCTCATAAATAACAAAACCGGGTTTAGCGCCTGAAGGTTTCTTTACATGCCGTACCTTGGTGAAATCAACCGGTACAGAGCTAGAGCTACGTGCTTTACTATAATAAGCAGCAATGGTTGCCGCTTCAAAGATGGTTTTGTCAGCAGGCTCCTTGCTACGAATCACGACATGTGAACCTGGAATGTCTTTTGTATGCAACCAGATATCATCACGTGCTGCAGCCTTGTTTGTTAGATAGTCATTTTGCTTGTTGTTTTTTCCAACAAGTATTTCAGTTCCATCTGATGAAGTATAATGTTCAAGGACTATTTTCATTACTTGATTTTTCTTATTTCCGCGCTTTTGTCTTTGCCTAATATAACCGCCTTCTACCAATTCATCTCTAATTTCTTGGATATCTTTAGGGGATGCGGCTTCCACTTGTTGTTGTAATCCTTCAAAATAAGCAACTTCTTCTCGGGCATGATGAATTTGTTCTTCAACGATTTTTAAGGCGTTTTTGGCTTTTTGATAACGAGTGAAATATTTTTGGGCATTTTCTGAAGGCGTTTTTCTTGGGTCGAGTGGAATGGTTATGTTAGAACTGTCCTCTGAATAATAATTTAAGACAGTAACTTCCTTCATTCCTTTTTCGATAGCGTAAAGGTTAGCCGTTAGTAATTCTCCAAACAGCTGGTATTGATCTGCATTTTTTGCCTCTACTAATGTACGCTCAAGTTTTTTAATTTTTTTCTCGTTTTTTTCTTTTTCGTTTGTAATAAAACGTTCTAAGTCATTGGATTGTTGTTTTACACGGTCTCGTTCTGCTTTTCCAAAATAGTACCGATCAAGTAACTCTCCAGTTGAATCAAAAACGCGGGTTTCTTCACTTAAATGCTTAAGAGGGAACAGATAAAAAGAATCCCTACCCTTAAATGTAGTAATCGCCGGCTGATAATGATGTTGTTTTACATCATTCATTAAGCTTAAAAAGGCCTTCGGGAGAGTTGTTCGATTCGCGAGTCCTGCATGAAATAAAATTTCCTTAGCCATAAGCGGAGAGATTCCGGAAAAATGCTGAACAAGCTGTTTGTCTAAAAGTCCAGCATTAAAATCAATGGTTCGTAGAATTTCTTCCTCATCTACCTCAAATGGATTTTTTTTATCCTGAGCAGGTGGCATGATGTATTCTTGTCCCGGTTGAATGGCTCGGTGTGTGTTCATAGCGAAGGAAACATGCTTTATGCTGTCTAGAATCATATTTCTGCCCTTATCAACAAGGACGATATTGCTATGTCGACCCATAATTTCCACGATGAGTTGTTTATAAGAAAGGTCCCCAATTTCATTTCGGCCTTTTACTTCAAACACGATCATTCTGTCGAGCCCCACTTGATGAATATCCTCAATAATATAGCCTTCAAGATGTTTTCTTAGCAACATGCAAAACATTGGCGGCTCGCTTGGATTATCATATTGGTCGTTGGTCAACTGTACTCTAGCATAGCTAGGATGAGCGGAAAGGAGGACTTTGTGATTGACTCCTCCTGCTCGAATGACCATGATAATTTCATTTTTGAATGGTTGGTGTATTTTATTCACACGTCCACCTTTTAAAAGGGTAGACAGTTCGTTCGTCACGGCTCTGGTAAATAATCCGTCAAATGACATTGGCAAAACATCCTTTTCATTTTCTTCTCTATCATAATAGCATTTTTTTGGACAGGGCTGAATAAGCTTTCACTATAGATTACGACAGATATGAACAGTCGCTGAAAGGGGAAGTGAGTTGGCCCGATGAAGTTCCATGAAATGAATAAGAAAGAAGTTGCAGAAGTCCTAAACACTGATTTTACAGAAGGGCTTGTAGAAAAGGAAGTAAGCAATAGGCAAAAGCAGCACGGGCTTAATGCATTAGAGGAAGGCGAAAAACCGTCCGCATTACTTCTATTCTTTAACCAATTTAAAGATTTTATGGTTTTAGTTTTACTTGGAGCCACTTTGATTTCTGGTCTTCTTGGAGAAGTGGTCGATGCGATTGCGATTATTGCAATCGTGGTTATCAACGCGTTTCTTGGCTTTTTCCAGGAACGGAAAGCAGAAAAATCACTTGATGCGCTCAAGGAACTTTCTGCTCCACAAGTGATGGTATTAAGGGAGGGAAGTTGGGTAAAAGTCCTTTCTAAGGAGGTTGTCCCAGGGGATATCATAAAATTCTCCTCGGGTGACCGAATTGGGGCAGATGTAAGGTTAATTGAAGCAAATAGTTTGGAGATTGAAGAATCTGCCTTAACTGGTGAATCAGTCCCAGTGTCAAAATATACGGATACCCTGACGATCCCAAACCCTGGTATCGGTGATATGGAAAACATGGCCTTTATGGGAACACTTGTTACCAGAGGAAATGGTGTCGGTGTTGTTGTCGGCACAGGGATGAAAACAGCCATGGGTCAAATTGCTGGTTTGCTTCAATCAGCAGAAACGATGGAAACTCCACTTCAACGAAGACTTGAACAGCTAGGGAAAATCCTGATTACGGTTGCTTTGTTCCTCACCGTTCTTGTTGTGGGCGTTGGGGTCTTACAAGGGCATGACTTATATACAATGTTCCTCGCTGGAGTATCGCTTGCAGTCGCCGCTATTCCAGAAGGACTACCAGCAATTGTAACCGTTGCTTTATCTCTGGGTGTACAAAGAATGATTAAGCAAAAAGCAATCGTTCGTAAGTTACCAGCTGTCGAAACATTAGGATGTGCCTCTGTTATATGTTCAGACAAAACAGGGACGTTAACACAAAATAAGATGACCGTTACCCATGCTTGGAGTGGCGGGAAAACGTGGACCATCGATGGTGTAGGGTATAATCCTCGAGGGGAATTTTACTCAGATGAGAGAACCGTTAACCCGAACTCTGTTAAACCACTTCAACAGCTCTTGACATTTGGAATGCTTTGTAATCATGCAGAGCTTATTGAGAAAGAAAAGGAATATGTCATTGATGGGGATCCGACGGAAGGTGCTCTTTTGGTTGCAGCCATGAAAGCAGGCTTAACACGTTCGGGGTTACTGAAGAATCAATTTGAAATTGTGAATGAATTTCCTTTTGACTCTCAACGTAAGATGATGAGCATGATAGTAAAAGATAGAAATGGCCGCCAGTTTGTTGTAACGAAGGGTGCACCAGATGTATTGATTGGGTTAAGTCGCTCTATCCTATGGGATGACCGCCAGCAACATTTAACCAAGGATTTGACGGAAAAAGTACAAGGGGCGATTGACGGTCTAGCTGAAAAAGCTTTAAGGACCATTGCTATTGGCTTTAAACCATTACCAGCTAATACAGTGGTGCTAAGTGAGAAGGAAGCCGAACGAGATTTAACCTTCATTGGTCTTCAAGGAATGATTGATCCACCTAGACCTGAAGTGAAGACTGCCGTCAAGGAATGCCGCGATGCAGGAATAAAAACGGTGATGATTACAGGCGACCACCTTATAACAGCTAAAGCAATTGCAACTGAGCTTGGCATTCTTACAAAAGGGAGCCGTGTAATGGATGGAGCTACACTCTCGAGCTTATCGGTTGAAGAACTAGAAGAAGTTGTTGAGGAAGTATCAGTATTTGCGCGTGTATCACCTGAACATAAATTGAAGATTGTTAAAGCTTTACAAAATAAAGGACATGTTGTGGCGATGACAGGGGATGGCGTAAACGATGCGCCTGCGATTAAGGCGGCGGACATTGGTGTAGCCATGGGAATTACCGGAACCGATGTTGCCAAAGAAGCTTCCTCCCTTGTTTTACTTGATGATAACTTTGCGACAATTAAGGCTGCGATTAAAGAAGGTAGAAACATCTATGAGAATATTAGAAAGTTCATCCGATATCTTCTTGCATCGAACGTCGGTGAAATTCTAGTCATGTTGTTTGCGATGCTTCTTGCATTGCCTTTGCCACTCGTTCCAATTCAAATACTCTGGGTGAACCTGGTGACAGACGGCTTACCAGCCATGGCCCTGGGATTAGATCAACCAGAGGATGATGTTATGAAACGAGCACCTCGTCATCCGAAAGAAGGAGTGTTTGCAAGAGGGTTAGGCTGGAAGGTCATTTCTCGCGGCTTCTTAATTGGTTTGGCTACTTTGATTGCATTTATGACAATCTATTACCGAAACCCAGATGATTTGGCCTATGCACAAACCATTGCCTTTGCAACCCTTGTTTTAGCACAGTTAATTCATGTATTTGATTGCCGAAGTGAAAAATCAATCTTTTCTCGTAATCCTTTTGGGAATAAATATCTTGTTTGGGCGGTTATTTCGTCCTTGGTTCTTGTGCTCGGTGTCATCTACTACCCGCCACTTCAGCCAATTTTCCATACAGTCTCGATTATCCCAATGGATTGGTTGCTGATTATCGGAATGGCCTCTTTACCGACTTTTTTACTAGCTGGTTCATTTTTAGCAAGTAAAACAAAGAAGAATATGATATAATCCGTAAGGTAATAGAGAACCCCTCTATTGCCTTTCTTTTTTGCCTTGAAGGGTAATACATAAAATAAAACTGATTTAGGATGAAACGACTCTAAGAGAATGGATGTGTTCTGGATGGTCGTAAGCATGACCGGTTTTGGTCGAGGTACGGTGGAAACAGAGCAGCTAGGAGTGACAGTAGAGATTAAAAGTGTCAACCATCGCTTTTGTGAGTTCCATATACGGATGCCAAACCAACTTTTAAAGATTGAAGCTAACTTAAAAAAGAGCCTCGCCACCCATATTAAAAGAGGAAGAGTTGAGGTCTATGTAACGCTTGATGGCCAAGCGGCTGTCAACCGAGGTGTAAAGATAGACTGGGAGCTCCTCAATCAATATTTCCGCTACATAAACGAAGTTAAAGATAAATACGGTCTTTCCGGTGAGGTAACGCTGAGTGAATTGGTAAACAGACCTGAGCTTATTCAAATTGAAGAGAAAGATACAGAAAACGAATTTCTTGAAAGCCTGGTATTAAAAGCACTATCATTAGCTATTGACGAACTTGTGCAAATGCGAATCCGTGAAGGGAAAGCTCTTGAACTGGATGTAAAAAGAAATATTGAACATCTTCAAGCACGATCCTATAAGGTTAGGCAATTTGCCCCTATTGTGGTTGAGCAATTTCGCGATAGGCTTACGAAGAAAATGAATGAATTCGTAGGTGGCCAATTAGAGGAGACTCGTATATTGACCGAAGTAGCCATTTTTGCTGACAAAGCAGATATAAATGAAGAATTGACGAGGCTAGAAAGTCATATTGAACAATTCCTTACCATTCTTCAACTTTCAGAACCGATCGGCAGAAAGCTAGACTTTTTAGTTCAAGAAATGAACCGAGAAATTAATACAATTGGCTCAAAGGCGAATGATTCAAAGATTGCCATGGAGGTTGTCGAAATGAAGAGTTTGCTTGAAAAGGTTAAAGAACAGGTTCAAAATATTGAATAGAGTTTAGGAAGCTATGTACAGGGGCAAAATACAAAAATGATGAGTGGGGGAACATCATGGGAATTAAGCTTATTAATATTGGATTTGGCAATATTGTATCGGCTAATAGAATTATTTCGATTGTAAGTCCAGAATCCGCGCCAATTAAACGAATTATACAAGATGCTCGAGATAGAGGCTCGTTGATTGATGCTACCTATGGACGGCGTACACGTGCCGTGATTGTAATGGATAGTGATCATGTTATTCTTTCCGCAGTACAGCCAGAGACAGTGGCTGCACGCTTAAATGACCGTGATGATATAACGGATGAAGGGTAGGATTTTATAAATGCAAGAAAAAGGATTATTGATTGTTCTTTCAGGGCCATCTGGTGTTGGAAAAGGAACGGTTCGAAAAGAAATCTTTTCCCAACCAGATACCGCTTTTGAATACTCAGTTTCGGCCACAACGAGGAAACCGAGAGAAGGGGAAATGGATGGAGTCGATTATTTCTTTAAAACAAGAGAAGCTTTTGAGGAAATGATTGAAAACGATCAGTTGCTTGAATATGCAGAATATGTAGGCAACTATTATGGTACTCCTGTGGATTATGTAAGGAAGACACTCGATGAAGGGAAGGATGTTTTTCTAGAGATTGAAGTTCAAGGTGCTGGTCAAGTTCGGAGAAAGTTTCCAGAGGGGTTGTTTATTTTCCTAGCGCCACCGAGCCTTTCCGAATTAGAGAATCGAATTGTCACGAGAGGAACAGAAACAGAGGACCTCATTAAAGGGCGAATGAAAGCAGCTCGTGAAGAATTGGAAATGATGGAATTATATGATTATGTGGTCGAAAATGATAAAGTGGAATTAGCTTGTGAGCGAGTTAAATCCATTGTCGTTGCCGAGCACTGTCGTAGAGAACGAGTTCAATATCGTTATAAAAAAATGTTGGAGGTCGATTGATTTGCTTTACCCATCCATTGATTCATTGTTAACAAAGATTGATTCAAAATACTCATTAGTATCCGTTGCAGCAAAGCGTGCGAGAAACATGCAAATTCAACAAAACACTCTGCTTGATAAATATGTTTCTCATAAGTATGTCGGCAAGGCGCTTGAAGAGATTCATGCTGAAAAGCTTCATTTCAAAACAACAGCTGGTCAGGAAGACACATATGCAGCCAAATAACAACCTACTCTAGGTTGTTATTTTTATTTTATTGGCTGTGTTAAAGGTGGGGGTTGATTTACGCTCCAGTCACTTCGCTTTCCGCGGGTGTGGCAGAGAGCCTCCTTGGCGCTTAAAGCGCCTGCGGGGTCTCCCCTGCCCCGTACTCCCGCAGGAGTCTTCGTGCCTTCCGCTCCAATCAACGTAAGAAAAAAACAATGTACTTAAACACAGCCATTTTATCAAAATGAACTGCAAGATCTCTTGTACATGGGGCATAGCATTGATATACAAGTGTATGACTAAGGATTTGGAGGCTTCTGACGGCCTAGAATAGCAAAAGGGTCTATAGCAGAAATTATCAATCAAGTCTATTTTATAGATTTCGAGAAATACCTAGTTTTTATAGATGAAAAAATACACATATTCAATCATAATGTAACTAGAAGTTAAGTTAGCCATTGGGGGTACTATGAATGCTGAATGGGAAAAAAATCTTGCTATGTGTGACCGGGGGAATTGCTGTCTACAAGGCAGTTGCGCTTACAAGCAAATTGACCCAAGCCGGTGCAGAAGTAAAAGTCATTTTAAGTGAATCTGCTGCAAAGTTTGTCACGCCTCTAACCTTTCAAGCGATGTCTCGTAATGAGGTGTATACAGATACCTTTGATGAAAAAAATCCAAAGGTGATCGCTCATATTGATCTAGCTGACTGGGCCGATTTCATTCTAGTTGCCCCGGCAACAGCAAATACAATAGGGAAACTTGCAAATGGGATCGCTGATAATATGATCACTACGATCCTTCTTGCGGCAACTTGCCTTGTTTGGATCGCTCCTGCAATGAATGTACATATGTATGACCACCCTGCAGTCATAAAAAATATGACGGTACTTGTAAATTATGGCTATCAATTTATAGAGCCTGGGGAGGGGTATTTGGCCTGCGGTTATGTTGGGAAAGGTAGGCTCGAAGAACCTGAAACCATTGTTGAATTGCTGAGTGAAAAACTCAAGCCTGCTCAAACTCCATTAGCCGGGAAAACGATTGTGATCACAGCAGGCCCAACTAGAGAAAAAATAGATCCGGTTCGGTTTTTAACAAATCACTCAACAGGAAAGATGGGGTATGCAATTGCGGCCGAAGCAAAGAGATTAGGTGCAAAAGTTTATTTGATAAGTGGACCAGTCACGCTAACTCCTCCAGCAGGTGTGGAGACGATTAATGTAGAAAGTGCGGAAGATATGTATCAGGCCGTCTTTGAAAAATTTGATGATGCTGATGTTGTGATTAAAACAGCAGCGGTCGCAGATTATCGTCCTAAAACTACCTATGATAACAAGATGAAGAAACAAGATGGTGGGCAAAGCCTTGAACTTGAACGAACCAAGGATATCTTATTTGAACTTGGACAGCAGAAAAAGCAGCAACTATTAGTAGGATTTGCAGCTGAGACAGATCAGGTCGAAGAATATGCTCGTAAAAAGTTAATCAAGAAAAATGCCGATATGATTGTGGCCAACAATGTCAAACAAGAAGGTGCAGGCTTTGGGACGGATACCAATATTGTCACGATCTTCAAAAAGGATGGGAGTCAAGTGAATCTCCCATTAATGACGAAAACAGAGGTAGCCACCCATTTGTTGACCGAGGTTGCGAAACAACTTAAGAAGGGCGACTTGAAATGAGAATTGCCAGTGTCATTGTAGATGTACCGGCAAAACAGACAGACAAAACATTTGATTATCTTGTACCTGAACATCTTGATAATGTAATTGTACCAGGGGTTCGGGTGAATGTTCCATTTGGCCCCCGTAATATTCAGGGGTTTGTCACGGACCTGAAAAAGGAATCTGATTTTAAAAAGTTAAAAGAAATTGTGGAACCACTAGACTTAACGCCAGTTTTGAATACAGAGTTGCTCACTCTGGGTGATTGGTTAACTGAGCATACGCTTTGTTATAAAATTTCTGCTTTTCAAGTGATGCTTCCAGCCGCTTTAAAAGCGAAATACGAAAAAAAAGTTATTTTGTCTGCCCATGTAAAGTTGGAGGAACTTCAAGAGGAAACCAAGGCTTTGTTTATGGGCGGGAAGGAAGCAACCTGGCAAGAGGTCGTAGACAGAGGGCTTGTTTCAATGTTAAAGCAGGAAGCTGAACGAGGATATGTAGAGGTTATTTATCAAGTAAAGGATCGTGTTCGTAAAAAAAAGGTAAAACATATCCAGTCACGTTTGGATCGGCCGCAGCTTTCAGTCGAAATAGAGAATCTATCCTTACAAGCAAAAGGGCAGAAGCAGGTATTAGAATTTTTTCTTGATCACACTGGACCAATTGAACTAAAAACTTTATTAGGTGATACAGGTGTCTCACAGGCATCTGTGAAAGCTTTGGTAAAAAAGGGGATCCTGAGTGAGGAATATATGGAGGTTTACCGTGACCCATATGCTGATAGGGAGTTTAAACGTCAGGGACCTCTACCTCTTACTGGTGCTCAAGAAAAGGCGATTATGCCAATCCTCTCATCTATTGAAGAAGAACGTCATGAAGTGTTCTTATTATACGGTGTTACTGGAAGTGGGAAGACAGAAATCTATCTTCAGTCCATTCAAAGTGTTCTTGAAAAAGGGAAAGAAGCAATCGTACTTGTACCCGAAATTGCGTTAACTCCCCAAATGGTCAAGCGGTTTAAAGAACGGTTTGGGGATTTAGTCGCAGTTATGCACAGTGGGTTATCTGCAGGTGAAAAATATGATGAATGGAGAAAAATTCAGCGGCGTGAGGTTAAGGTCGTGGTTGGCGCACGTTCGGCGATTTTTGCACCCTTTGAGAATCTGGGGATTATCATCATTGATGAAGAACATGAAACAAGTTATAAGCAGGAGGAAAACCCCCGGTACCATGCGCGAGATGTGGCGATTAAGCGAGCCGCGACTCACCGTTGCCCTGTAGTACTGGGGAGTGCGACCCCTTCCCTTGAGAGCTTTGCACGGGCACAAAAAGGAGTTTATACCTTGCTTAACTTGCCGAGTCGAATGAATGAACAGCCGTTGCCTTCAGTTGAAATTATTGATATGAGAGAAGAATTGCGTGAAGGCAATCGGTCAATGTTTTCGCGCGTACTTTTTGAAAAACTTCAAGATCGCATTGAGAAAGGCGAGCAAACCGTCCTGTTTCTAAATAAAAGAGGACATTCCTCGTTTGTAATGTGTAGGGATTGCGGGTTTGTTGTGAACTGTCCGAATTGTGATATTACCCTTACCTATCATCGGTTCCAGGAGCTAATGAAATGTCATTATTGTGGTCATGAAGAACGAGTACCGACGATCTGTCCAGAATGCAATAGCGAGCATATACGCTATTTCGGAACGGGAACGCAAAAAGTCGAGGAAGAGCTAACAAAGCTACTCCCCGAGGCCAGGGTAATCCGAATGGATGTAGATACAACTGGACGAAAGGGGTCGCACGAAAAGTTATTAAATGCTTTTCAAGAAGGAGAAGCAGATATTCTACTTGGTACGCAAATGATTGCCAAAGGGTTAGATTTTCCGAATATTACTCTAGTTGGGGTTTTGAGTGCGGATACGATGCTTCATTTGCCAGATTTGCGTTCTTCAGAAAAAACGTTTCAACTATTAACGCAAGTAAGTGGACGAGCCGGGCGTCATGAGCTTCCAGGTGAAGTGGTGATTCAAACATATACCCCAGAACATTATAGTATTGAACTGGCAGGTACTCAGGATTATGATCGTTTTTACAATCAGGAGATGATGGCAAGGAAAATCCATAAGTATCCACCTTTCTACTACCTTACGCTTGTTACGGTTAGCCATGAAGAGCTAATGAAGGCAGTTTCCGTAACGGAAAAAATCACCCGTTTTGTCACCACCAGGCTTTCTCAGGAGGCTGTTGTCCTTGGACCCGTAGCTTCCCCAATCCCTAGGATCAAAAATAGATATCGGTATCAATGTTTGATAAAATACAAAAAGGAACCAGAGCTGAAAACAGCTTTAAAAGCCATTCTTGATCATTACCAGCAGGAAACAGCTACTGGAAATCTACAAATTTCAATGGATTTAAACCCCTATATATTAATGTGAATTTGTTTTGATAGAGAATCGTTAAAATCCATTAGCTGATTTTAACGAAAGAATAGCTAGCTAGTAATTAGTCTTTAAAAACAATCGCTTTATCATCAATCAAGTTAGGTTAGGTTTGTATAAATCAATTGGCGATTAGCTCCTAAAGCAAAAAAGTTTAAGAAAAGAGCCTAATGTTATAGTATGGAACTTATTTATTTTGTGGAAACATGGAAAGAGAAGGACCAAGTAATTGAATATTGGAGGAACAAAATTGGCAATCCGAAAGATAATAATGCATCCAGCTGAGATATTAGAACAGGAATGCAAACCTGTAACACTTTTTGACAAAAAGTTAGGGAAACTCCTGGATGATATGTATGAAACCATGATTGAGTTTGATGGAGTGGGACTTGCTGCTCCGCAAATTAATATAGATAAACAAATTGCGATTGTCGATGTGGATGATCACCATGGGACAATTGAATTAATTAATCCAGAAATTATAGAAAGTACCGGAAATCAAACAGGACCAGAAGGCTGTCTTAGCTTTCCGGGGCTTTTTGGTGAAGTGACCAGAGCCTTTAAAATTAAAGTGCGGGCCCAAAATCGTAAAGGGAAATCCTATGAGATGGAAGCTGAAGACTTTTTAGCGAGAGCCATTCAACATGAAATTGATCATCTCCATGGCATTTTGTTCACTTCTAAAGTTAGCAAATACTTAGATGAAAAAGAATTAGAGGAGTTGAACGAAGAATGACCAAAATTGTCTTTATGGGTACCCCTGATTTTTCAGTTCCGGTCTTGCAGCAGCTTATCCACGATGGTTATGAAGTCATAGCAGTAGTTACCCAACCCGATCGCCCAGTGGGGAGGAAGAAAGTGTTGACTCCTCCGCCAGTGAAGGTGGAAGCAGTACAACAAGGAATTCCTGTCTTTCAGCCAGAGAAAATTCGCCAGAAAGATGAATTGGAAAAAATTCTGTCATTAAAACCAGATCTTGTTGTTACAGCGGCTTTTGGGCAAATCTTGCCAAAAGAGCTTTTAGAGGCTCCAAAATTTGGGTGTATTAACGTCCATGCTTCCCTACTACCTGAACTCCGTGGTGGTGCGCCAATCCATTATTCAATTATCAACGGGCATGAGAAAACAGGTATTACAATTATGTACATGGCCGAGAAACTTGATGCCGGCGATATATTAACACAGGTAGAAGTTCAAATTGAAGAAAATGATAATGTTGGGACCCTTCATGATAAATTAAGTAAAGCAGGAGCGAAGCTGTTGTCAGAGACGGTACCAAAGCTTTTGAACGGAGAACTAACTCCGATAAAACAGAATGATGAGGAAGCAACTTTTGCTTGGAATATCAAACGCGAGCAGGAGAAAATTGATTGGAGCAAAACAGGTGCAGAGATCTATAACCATGTACGCGGGATGAATCCTTGGCCAGTTGCGTACAGTACTCTTAACGGCTCTGTTTTAAAAATCTGGAAAACAGAAAAACTAAAAGTATCTGTTGGCGCTGAACCTGGAACAATCCTTTCGATAGAGGATGACGGCTTTGTGGTTGCAAGTGGTGACCAAACAGGCATTAAAGTTACAGAGCTTCAACCGGCCGGAAAAAAACGGATGGATGCAGGGCAATATCTCCGTGGAGCCGGAGCTCAGATTGAAGCAGGTATGAAGTTAGGAGAGAATCATGGCCAGTAAAAAAAATGTCCGGGAGGTTGCACTTTACCTTCTGGAAAGTATTGAAAAAAATCAAGCCTATAGCAATCTCTTGCTCAATGATGCAATTGAAAAAAATAAAATAGATAAGAAAGATATTGGGCTCCTTACAGAAATCGTGTACGGAACACTACAACGGAAACTAACACTCGATTTTTTCTTAAAGCCATTTATTAAAAACAGTCGCAAACTAGAAGGTTGGGTTTTACAGTTATTACGGTTGACCTTATATCAGATGGTATATTTAGATCGAATCCCGGAAAGAGCAGCTATTTATGAAGCCGTTGAAATTGCTAAGCGACGAGGTCATAAAGGAATTGCCGGTGTTGTAAACGGCGTTTTAAGGAGTATTCAAAGGGATGGCCTTCCTTCATTGGATGCCATTGAAGATCCTAGCGCACGGCTAGCGATTGAAACAAGTCATCCTGAATGGCTTGTCAAAAGATGGGTCAGTCAGTTAGGCTTGGAAAAGACAAGAGAAATGTGTGAACTAAATCTTACGGCACCTTTGCAAACAGCAAGGGTGAATGTGACGAGAATTTCAGTGGAAGAGTGTCTAACCTTATTAGAGGAAGAAGGCTTTGCTGTTGAGTCAAGTCCAATTATCCCTGAAGCAATAAAATGCCTACGTGGCAATTTAGCCTCTTCAACACCGTACAAGTATGGGATGTTAACAATTCAGGATGAAAGTTCAATGCTTGCAGCCTATGCTCTCGGGGCGGAAAAAGAGGAGAGCATTCTGGATGCCTGTGCAGCACCAGGTGGAAAATCTACTCATATAGCTGAAAAACTAGACAACTCCGGCAGTGTTATTTCACTTGATTTACATGAGCATAAAGTGAAATTAATTAAAGATAATGCAGCTCGTCTTGGCCTTGAAAACATTGAGGCAAAGAGCTTAGACAGCCGAACTGTTCAAGAGCATTTTGAGGCAGAGTCGTTTGACCGTATTTTACTAGACGCACCTTGTTCGGGATTAGGTGTCATGCGCCGAAAACCAGATATGAAATATACAAAAAAGGAAGAGGATCTAACCAGACTTCAAGGAATTCAATTGGCATTACTTGAAGCTGTCGCTCCGTTGGTAAAAAAAGGGGGTACCCTAGTTTATAGCACATGCACCATTGACCGTGAAGAAAATCAAGAAACCGTAAAATTATTTTTACAAAAACAAGCTGACTATATAGGCAATCCTACATTTTCAGAAAGAATGCCTGAAGCCGTTCGTCCTTTGATTAATGACTTTGAACTGCAAATCCTTCCACAGGATTTTGGTTCAGATGGCTTTTATATCGCTTGTTTAAAAAGGAAGGTGGACTAAAAAATGGAACAACCAGCAACTAGAAAAAGAAAAACAACAGCATATGAACCCGAAAAGCCTTCCATTTATTCTCTTAGGCTTGAAGAGCTAAAGGAATGGCTCGTGTCTAAAGGAGACAAGGCCTTTCGAGCAGAACAAATATACGATTGGCTTTATAAAAAAAGAGTAGGGTCATTCGAGGATATGACTAATCTTTCTAAATCACTCCGAGACGAACTAGAGAATAGCTTTGTCTTAACGACCCTAAACACAATTATTCAAAAAACATCCACAGATGGTACAATTAAATTTTTATTTGAGCTTCAGGATGGCAAATCAATCGAAACCGTTCTGATGAGGCACGAATACGGAAATTCAGTCTGTGTCACGACACAGGTAGGGTGCCGAATTGGATGTACGTTTTGTGCATCTACGCTTGGAGGGTTAAAAAGAAATTTAGAGGCTGGAGAAATTGTTGCTCAAGTAGTGAAGGTCCAACAGGTCTTAGATGAAACCGATGAGCGAGTGAGCTCTGTGGTTATCATGGGAATTGGGGAGCCATTTGACAATTATGACTCTATGCTTTCCTTCTTGAAAATTATTAATCATGAGAAGGCGCTAAACATTGGGGCACGACATATTACTGTGTCTACTAGCGGCATTATTCCTAAAATTTATCAATTTGCTGATGAGGATATGCAAATTAATTTTGCCATCTCTCTTCACGCACCTAATTCTGAGTTGCGAAGCCGCCTAATGCCAATTAATCGTGCATATAAGCTCCCAGATCTCATGGAGGCCGTTCGCTACTATATTGAAAAGACAGGTAGAAGGATTTCTTTTGAATACGGCTTGTTTGGAAATGTAAATGATCAGGTGGAACATGCAGAGGAATTGGCTAACTTGGTCAAAGGAATTAAGTGTCATATCAATTTAATTCCTGTCAATTATGTCCCAGAACGTGATTATGTTAGAACGCCAAAAGCACAAATTTTTAAATTTGAGAAAGCTTTAAAGGACCGTGGAGTAAATGTGACCATTCGTCGTGAACAAGGACATGATATTGAAGCCGCGTGTGGCCAGTTACGTGCGAAGGAACGGCAGGAAGAGACGAGGTGAGAGGATGAACGCTGTTTTCAAAACAGATAAGGGAAAGGTTCGACTCCATAATGAAGATAATGGTGGGATTTTTACTAACAAAGAAGGTCAGTTCCTTGCCGTCGTAGCCGATGGCATGGGCGGCCATCGCGGCGGAGATGTCGCAAGTGAAATGACCATTCATTTTTTAGAAAACGAATGGGCTAATACTGATAAAATAGAGACAGCCGAAGATGCAGAAGATTGGTTAAGAAGCAAAATAGTCCAAGTGAATCAGCTAATATTTGAACACTCCAAGCAAAACAGCGAATGTGAAGGCATGGGGACGACCGTGGTCGCAGCAATTTGCACGAATCTGTTTGCAACCCTAGCCAATATTGGGGATAGTAGGGGATATATCTTAAATGAGGCTGGATTTCAGCAATTGACTGAAGATCATTCGCTTGTTAATGAATTAGTAAGAACTGGGCAAATTTCAAGAGAAGATGCTGAACATCACCCGCGTAAAAATGTATTATTAAGAGCCCTTGGCACGGAGGAAACTGTGGCCATGGATACCAAAACAATCATTTTTGAGGAAGGAGATTTTCTTTTCCTTTGTTCGGATGGTCTTTCAAATAAGGTAAACGAGGAAGAAATTAAGGGAAATCTCACTCAGAGTGGGAGCTTAGATGAAAAGGCGTCAAATTTGGTGACACTTGCCAATCAAAATGGCGGAGAGGACAATATCACTCTCGCAATTGTAGAATACTCCGATGTCGTCGTAGAAGGCAGGTGAGCACATAATGATTGGTAAAAGAATTAGCGGTGGCCGATACAAAATCCTCAGCACAATTGGTGGCGGGGGCATGGCAAATGTTTATCTTGCTCATGACATGATCCTTGATCGAGACGTTGCTGTTAAAATGTTAAGGCTAGATTTTGCTAATGACGATGAGTTTATCCGGAGATTTCATCGGGAGGCCCAATCGGCAACAAGTCTTGCTCATCCGAATATCGTCAGTATTTATGATGTCGGAGAAGATGACAATTTATACTATATTGTTATGGAGTATGTTGAAGGGCAGACATTGAAACAATACATACAGCAAAAGGCTCCAGTTCCAGTGGAAAAAACCTTGGATATTATGAAGCAATTAACTTCGGCCATATCTCATGCTCATCAGAACCACATCATACATCGGGATATTAAACCACATAATATTTTAATGGATGATCTAGGAAACGTGAAAATCACCGATTTTGGAATTGCAATGGCTCTTAGTGCCACTAGTATCACCCAAACCAATTCTGTGCTAGGTTCAGTCCATTATTTATCACCTGAACAGGCACGTGGTGGAATGGCCAATAAAAAATCAGATATTTATTCGCTCGGAATTGTTATGTTTGAGTTATTAACCGGAAGGCTCCCTTTTTCAGGTGAGTCGGCAGTGTCTATTGCCCTCAAACATTTGCAATCTGAAACCCCTTCGTTAAAAAGGTGGAACCCAACTATTCCACAAAGTGTTGAAAACATCGTCTTAAAAGCAACGGCAAAGGATCCGTTCCATCGATACAATGATGTGTATGATATGGAAGAGGACTTGAGATCAGCTCTTGACGATGACCGACTAAACGAAAGCAAATTTGTAATCCCTGAGGACGATGAAGCAACGAAGGCAATACCAGTCATAACAAATGAACGTCCATATCGAAATCTTGATAATACAATGGTCCATGGGGAAGAACAGGAAGAAGAGTTAGATCAGGACGAAGAAGAAAGTGTAAGTAAAAAGCAGAAAAAAAAGAAGAAGAAAAAAAAGCCAAAGAAAAAGAGTGAAAAGAAATGGCCCATTCTTTTAACCACCTTGTTTGTGCTTCTTGTTATCGCTGGCTATTTATTTGTAACGAAGGGACCTGAATGGTTTGGACCTAAAGAAATAGCGGTTCCAGATGTTAAAGGCATGGAGATAGACGATGCCTTATCCGATCTATTAGCTTCAGGGTTTGTCATTGGAGAAAAGAAGGAAATCAGTGATGAAGATGTTGAAGAAGGCTTAATTATTCGAACAAGTCCTCAGGCTGGAAAAATTGTTGTAGAAGGTACGGAAATTGATTTGTATATCAGTCTTGGAAAAGAAAAAATTGAGCTTTCTGATTATCAAGGCAGGATGTTTGAGGATACTGTCCGCAGACTAGAAAATGAAAATATTAATTTTAAAGATATTATCAAGATTGAAAAGTACGATGATAGTGAGCCTGGTACCATTATTGAACAATACCCAGGAGAAGGGGCATCAGTCGTTCCTAGTGAGACGGTTGTTGAATTTACCGTTAGTAAGGGGCCAGAATTAATTACCTTGATTGATTTAAGCGGATATACTGCAAAAAGTTTTGAAGACTACGCCAAAAACAATAACCTAGAGTATGAAATAGTCGAGGAATATAACGAAAGTGTCGATAAGGGCTTAGTATATTCACAAGAACCTAAGGCCGGCGCACAATTGAAAGAAGGAAACAAAGTTAAAGTAATCATTTCTAAAGGGAAGGAAGAACTCCCACCTAAAGAGGTCACCGAAGAAATTGGGATTGTCTATGATGAAAGTTTAAATGGAGAACCACAGTTGGTTCAAATCTTTATTGAAGATATGGAGCATAGCATAAACGTGCCAGCAGACGAGTTTGAAATTACTCAAACGACAACTAGAAAGCTAACCTTTAGGATTGCACCAGGTGAAAAAGCAGCATTTCGCGTTATAGGAAATGGGAACGTAATCCTTGAAGATGAAGTTCCTTACCCTGAAAATGAGTAAAGAGTTCGTACATGCATATAGAAGTCTGTTTTCGATAAAGATTTTTGCTAAATTAGAGTGGTCGATTTTACAGATCATTTGATGTTTTAAATATGGTTTCAAGCTCTTTTCTCAATATTAAGTTTCTTTTATCGATTAGAACTGAGATCAATCAAGGTCTTCAAAAGCAACAATATGAGAAAAGAGCCTAAAGGGAAAAATGGTTTTTATTGATGACAAGGAGTGATGCTATGCCGCAGGGCAAAATTATCAAAGCGTTAAGCGGTTTCTATTATGTTCTCGGAGAAGAGGGAACTGTACAGTGCAGAGGAAGGGGGGTATTTCGGAAGAATAAAGTTACTCCTCTAGTCGGAGATGAAGTCGTCTACCAAGCAGAAAATAAAACCGACGGTTACATCATGGAAGTAAAGGATCGGAAAAATGAACTAGTTCGGCCTCCTATTGCCAATGTAGACCAAGCAATCCTTGTTTTCTCCGCTGTAGAACCAGAGTTTAGTACCGCCCTTCTTGATCGGTTTTTGGTCCTTGTTGAATATAATCAAATTCGTCCGTTGATCTGTATAACCAAAGTCGATCTCCTTGATGATGGACTCACCAAGCTTGAACAGTATGCAGAGGACTATCGAAACGCTGGGTATGAAGTAATCTTTACCTCTTCTGAAACAGCAGAAGGCCTTAAGGAGCTATCTCCCTATATCGAGGGGAAGATATCCGTCTTCGCAGGGCAGTCTGGGGTAGGAAAATCCTCCCTTTTAAATGCATTAAGACCAGAATTGGCATTGAAAACAAGTGGCATTTCTCATCATCTTGGTCGTGGGAAACATACGACAAGGCATGTGGAATTAATCAAAATTGGAAACCATGGATTAGTTGCAGACACGCCTGGGTTTAGTTCGCTAGAGTTTACGGAGATTGAAGCTACAGAGCTAAATTATTGTTTTCCGGATTTCGCCAGAGTGAGTGAAAATTGTAAATTTCGTGAATGTCTGCATATTAGTGAACCAAAATGTGCGGTAAAAGCGGCAGTGGAAGAGGGGAAACTTCCTGAATATCGCTACCAACACTACAAAGACTTTTTGCAGGAAATTAAAGATAGAAAGCCGAGGTATTAGGTATGGTTAAAATAGCGCCTTCGATATTATCAGCTGATTTTTCTAAGTTGGGTATGGATATAATCGATGTGGAGCAAGGGGGAGCGGATCTTATCCATATTGATGTAATGGATGGACACTTTGTTCCCAATATTACCATTGGACCACTAGTTGTTGAGGCAATTCGTCCGATAACGGATCTGCCTTTAGATGTTCATTTAATGATTGAAAACCCCGATCAATATCTTGATGCCTTTGCGAAAGCTGGGGCAGATTATATTACCGTCCATGTTGAGGCGTGTAGGCATTTGCATAGGACCATCCATCAAATTAAAGAACTTGGAGTAAAAGCGGGGGTCGTGCTCAACCCGGCTACACCAGTGGAGTCGATTCTTCCAATTATTGATGATGTCGACATGGTGCTATTAATGACTGTTAATCCAGGCTTTGGCGGACAAAAGTTTATTCATTCTGTTTTGCCAAAAATCAGGCAAGTAAAAGAGTTGGCCCTTTCACGCAATCTTGATCTTGAGATTGAGGTAGATGGAGGAGTCAATGAAGAAACGGCAAAACTTTGCATTGAAGCTGGTGCAAATGTCCTTGTCGCGGGGTCTGCGGTTTACAATCAGAAAGATAGACGCGAGGCTATTGCAGCGTTAAAAAAGTAAGCTTAAATGGGGACTGACTTCTTTGTTCAGTTCCCTTTTTGTATGGTGAATCCAGACTATTAAGCCATGAATGAGGTGTTACGTTTGATTATCAATATATTAGGTGGAGGCCCCGTAGAGGCACTTCCTGACCTTCAGCCTTTTGATGGGGAGGATTGTGTATGGGTAGGAGTCGATAGAGGGGTATTCACGCTCCTTACTTTAGGAATTACTCCCGATTACGCCTTTGGAGATTTCGATTCTGTCTCACATGAGGAATGGGCACTAATTGAAGATAAGGTGGCAAATCTACGCAAATACAAGCCGGAGAAAGATGAAACAGATATGGAGCTTGCCCTAAATTGGGCGCTAACAAAAGAGGCAACTAAAATCCAGATGTTTGGTGCTACTGGAGGTAGACTGGATCATTTTTTAGGGAATGTCCAAATGTTGCTAAAAGCGGAACTTCAACACTTAAACACCCATATCGAAATCATTGACTGTCAAAATCAGTTATATATTAAAGGACCGGGGCGTCATCAGGTTGAGAGACTGCCTGAAAAAAAATATATTTCTTTTATTCCGGTTACCCCTGATGTGAAGGGGCTGACGCTGGAAGGGTTTAAATACGCACTGAGCAATAGGCATATTTCCCTTGGTTCCACACTATGTATAAGTAATGAACTCCTAAGTAGTTCTGGTACTTTTTCGATTACAGAAGGCATATTAATGGTGATAAGAAGTAGTGATTGATTGAAATGTCTTCTGCGTTAAGCAATTATTTCTCTTTCCTGAATATAATGTAAAGTCGAAAATTCTTCAGCTTGGTTTTAAGGACAGTGAGGAGGGACAGTATGAAATTCTATACTATTAAACTGCCAAGGGTTTTAGGTGGTCTTGTCAAGGCAATGTTAGGAGCTTTTAAAAAGGGATAAATAGACAAAAAAGGAATAATAAAAAAATGGAGCACCCACACACCGGGTGCTTTATTTATTATTTTTATGACGAAAACTAAAAAAGCACCCCAATTAAGGATGCTTTTTTAATAAAAACTTCAACGCTTTGCTTTTGGCATGCGATGAAGTTTTTCATAATTAAACGCGCTCTACTTTACCTGATCTTAAAGCTCTTGCAGATACCCAAACACGCTTAGGCTTTCCATCAACAAGAATGCGAACTTTTTGTAGGTTAGCACCCCAAGTACGCTTGTTAGCGTTCATTGCGTGAGAACGAGCATTACCTGAACGAGTTCCTTTACCAGTTACAACACATTTACGTGGCATGTTTATTTCCCTCCTTACTTACGTAAGCTAATACTATTTCGATGCAAAAATGCATTTTTTCGTCAGAACAGCTAAACTTTTTTGTGGTACCGTGTTTCTGACAGTCAAACATACTTTAATAATTTATCACACAAATATTTGGATTGCAATACTATTGATGAAAGGATATCAAGAAAAAAACCTTGACATAACCTTGTAAATCTTGCTCTATAATAAGGGTGGGATAGAATGACTTTCAAAATCATTGCGGTTATAGTAAAATAGCTATAGTCTATTAGCAATATTCCAAAGGGGGAACGACCATGTCCATAGAGTTACAAACAAAGTTCGGACAAATCGATATATCAAATGATGTTATCGCTACAATTGCAGGTGGTGCCGCTGTTGACTGCTACGGGATTGTTGGAATGGCTTCTAAGCATCAATTGAAAGATGGAATTGCTGAAATGCTACGCAGAGAGAACTTTTCGCGTGGGATAGTCGTTCGTCAGGAAGACGAAGAAGTACATATTGATATGTATATTATTGTAAGTTATGGAACGAAAATTTCTGAAGTTGCCCATCAAGTACAATCAAAAGTAAAATATACGCTTAACCAAACGGTTGGACTTGCGGTTGACTCGGTTAATATTTACGTTCAGGGAGTTCGAGTAACGAACCCGTAAGTTCGTGAACGACCTTAGTGAGGAGGAAAGATTTGTGTCAATTAAAGTTCTAGAAGGAAAACGCTTCGCAGAAATGGTCATTCAAGGAGCCAATCACCTATCAGCCAATGCTAAAATGGTGGATGCGTTAAATGTTTTCCCTGTTCCTGATGGCGATACCGGTACAAACATGAATTTATCGATGACGTCCGGTGCCAAGGAAGTTAAAAATAATGTCCAGGAACATATCGGTAAGGTAGGTTCCTCCCTTTCAAGAGGCCTTTTAATGGGGGCAAGAGGAAATTCAGGGGTTATTTTATCCCAGTTATTCCGCGGTTTTTCGAAAGCGATTGAACAAAAAAATTCAATAACTGCCAAGGAATTTGCTCAGGCTCTTGATGCTGGTGTAACGACTGCTTATAAAGCCGTAATGAAACCTGTTGAGGGAACAATCCTAACAGTGGCAAAAGATGCGGCAAAAAAAGGAGTTCAAGTGGCCAAGAATCAAGATGATATCGTCATCTTGATGGAGGAAGTCTTGAAAGAGGCGCGTGCATCATTAAACCGAACACCTGATTTACTTCCAGTTTTAAAAGAAGTAGGGGTTGTTGATAGTGGTGGACAGGGACTTGTCATTGTATATGAGGGATTCCTGGCTGTTCTTAAAGGCGAAGCACTTCCAGAGGGACCATCTGCTATCGAAACAATGGATGATATGGTGAATGCAGAACATCATAAAAGTGTTCAAGGACATATCAATACAGAAGACATTGAATTTGGCTACTGCACTGAATTCATGGTTAAGCTTGAAGGGAAACGACCATTTTCTGAGGATGATTTCCGTCAGGACTTAAGTGAATATGGAGATTCACTCCTCGTAATTTCTGATGATCAAGTAGCAAAAATCCATGTGCATACTGAACGTCCTGGTGAAGTATTAACCTATGGACAGACGTATGGAAGTCTTATCTCCATGAAAATTGAGAATATGCGTCAGCAGCATTCTGATATTGTTGGAGAACCTGCACAGACTACTAAACCTGTATCCAAAGAGAAGAAAGAGTATGGGATTGTAACTGTCTCAATGGGAGCTGGTATTGGGAACCTGTTCAAGAGCATCGGAGCAAGTGTTGTGATTGAAGGCGGCCAAACGATGAACCCAAGTACTGAGGATATTGTTAAAGCTGTGAAAGACACAAATGCAAAGAAAGTCATTATCTTGCCAAATAATAAAAATATTATTATGGCTGCCGAACAAGCTGCTGAATTAGCTGAAGAAGAGGTTCTAGTGATTCCTTCTAAAACAGTTCCGCAGGGGATGACTGCGCTCCTAGCATTTAATCCATCTGCAGATTTAGTAAATAACCAAGATGTTATGACAGATGCTATGCAGCACGTTAAAACAGGGCAACTAACCTACGCTGTTCGTGATACGAGCATTGATGGTCTTGAGATTGAAAAAGGCGATTTCATGGGCATAGCTGAAGGGAAAATTATCTTAAAGGATAAAGATAAAGTGAAAGCAGCAACAGCATTATTGGAGAATATACTTGATGAGGATTCAGAAATCCTTACCATCCTCAAAGGGGAAGATGCAACTCAGGAAGATCTTGATACCCTAGTTGAGTTTCTAGAAAAGCAATTTGAGGATGTTGAAGTTGAGATTCATGATGGCGGGCAGCCACTTTATCCATTTATCTTTGCAATAGAATAAAACCAAAATAGAAGGGGAACCCCCTTCTATTTCTTGTTTTAAGGGATAAGCAATGGAGTTATCTTCTAAAAATGGAGAATCGGCAAGGAGGGCTGTGGCATACCGACCGCAAAGGAGCTGCACTTAAAAAAGTCGGTTGTTGCAATAGTATCGTGAGTGATTTAGGAAACCAATCTGTAACATCTGTCAAGGGCATCGGCGCAGAGATGGGTGCTTCACTAGCGGAAATGAATATAAAGAGCATTAAAGATTTGCTAGAATATTTTCCTTACCGTTATGAAGATTACCGACTCCGTGATTTAGCAGAGGTAAAACATGAAGAAAAGGTTACCGTCGAAGGAATGGTTCATGGGGAGCCTTCCCTTATGTACCATGGACGAAAAAAATCACGTCTTACCGTGCGGTTGCTTGTGGATCGATACTTAATTAAGGTGGTGTTTTTTAATCAGCCTTATTTAAAGCAGAAATTCAAAGTAAATGAAGCGGTAACAGTAACGGGGAAATGGGATCAGCATCGCCAAACGATAACAGCGAATGAAATGTCAGTAGGTGGCTATCAAAAAGAGAAAGAGTTTGAACCTGTCTACGCGGTGAAGGGGAAAGTAACGGTAAAAGTCATTCGAAGACTCATACACAATGCATTTGTTCAATATGGCCATGAAATTGAAGAAAACCTTCCAGAAGAGTTAATACTACGGTATAAACTGATGGCAAGAGGCGAGGCCATGAAGATGATGCACTTTCCTTTGGGCGCTGAAGATGTGAAGCAAGCTAGAAGAAGGTTTGTTTACGAGGAATTCCTCCTATTTCAGTTGAAAATGCAGGCCTTAAGGAAGTTTGAACGTGAACAATCCCTAGGAATCGCTCTAAGCTATCAACTACCAAAAGTAAAAACGTTTATTGAGAGTCTCCCTTTTCCGTTAACAAACGCGCAAAAAAGAGTGGTCAATGAGATTTTAGCAGATATGAAAACACCATATCGAATGAATCGTTTGCTCCAGGGTGATGTTGGCTCAGGGAAAACAGTGGTTGCGGCCATTGCGATGTATGCAGCAATCACAGCAGGATACCAAGGAGCTTTGATGGTTCCGACTGAGATTCTTGCAGAACAGCATGTTGAGTCATTGACAGCTCTGCTTAGCCCTATAGGAGTTCAATGCCGACTGTTAACGAGCTCTGTTAAAGGAAAGCGACGCAAAGAGATATTGGCAGAAGTAAGCGAAGGTACGGTAGATATTCTTATCGGTACACATGCCTTGATACAGGATGAAGTGAGTTTTCAAAAGCTTGGTCTTGTCATTACAGATGAACAACATCGCTTTGGCGTAGAGCAACGAAGGGTTCTTCGAGAAAAGGGCGAAAATCCAGATGTATTATTTATGACTGCGACTCCAATACCAAGAACACTTGCGATTACTGTTTTCGGTGAAATGGATGTATCGGTTATAGACGAAATGCCAGCAGGTCGGAAAATAATTGAAACGTATTGGGCTAAACATGACATGCTGGATCGTGTTCTGGGGTTTATGGAAAAAGAGTTGGCACAAGGAAGACAGGCATATGTAATTTGCCCATTGATTGAGGAGTCCGACAAAATCGATGTGCAAAATGCAATCGATGTTCATCATACCTTAAGTGTCTATTTTGGGAGCAGGTATAAGGTTGGTTTAATGCATGGAAGACTAAGTTCTGCTGAAAAGGATGCAGTCATGCAAGAATTTACTGCGAACCAGGCTCAAGTGCTGGTATCAACAACAGTGGTTGAAGTGGGTGTGAATGTTCCTAACGCAACCTTTATGTTGATCTATGACGCAGAGCGCTTTGGACTGTCCCAGCTCCACCAGCTTCGTGGGCGCGTGGGCAGAGGAAGTGAGCAAAGTTACTGCATATTGCTCGCGGATCCTAAAAATGAGGTCGGCAAGGAACGAATGAAAATAATGACCGAGACAAATGATGGCTTTGCTTTAAGCGAAAAAGACTTAGAGTTACGGGGACCAGGAGATTTCTTTGGCAAGAAGCAAAGTGGAATGCCAGAATTTAAGGTGGCGGATATGGTTCATGATTATCGGGCTCTTGAGACTGCTAGAAATGATGCTTCTATCTTAGTTCAGTCTGAAGCCTTTTGGCAGTCTGATAAATACATTAGCTTAAGAGAATCTCTGAAAGACAGTGGAGTCTTATCTGGAGAAAAACTTGACTGATATAGAAATAAAGCCTGAATCGAGACCGAAATAAGAGGGAAGCTCGCTTCATGAGGTGGATGAAGCCGGAATCGAGCAGGAAAAAAGGGAGAAACCTGCTTCATGAGGTGGATGAAGCGGGAATCGAGCAGGAAAAAAGAGAGAAACCTGCTTCATAAGGTGGATGAAGCCGGAATCGAGCAGGAAAATAGAGTGGAACCCGCTTCATAAGCATGCGCGCCAGGTATGAATGGAAAGACCACCTTCTAACCTGACGCGATCTTATGCTTGTCGCCCTGGACAGGAGCTTCCACATTTCTACTTGCAATTTGTGCTTCTTTTATTTATATTACTATTAGGACCTAGTCATAATACTGCGGATGTGATGATTGATGAGACGAAATAAACGGGAACGGCAGCAACTACTTGTTGGGACAATTGAGGAGAATCCGTTCATTACCGATGAAGAACTGGCTGAACGCTTTTCTGTCAGTATTCAAACCATTAGGCTCGACAGACTAGAACTATCGATACCTGAGTTACGAGAAAGAATAAAGCATGTTGCGGAAAAGCGTTTTGAAGATGAAGTTCGCTCATTGCCTCTTGAAGAGGTTATTGGCGAAATAATTGATATAGAATTGGATCGAAATGCGATTTCTATTTTAGATATAAAGCAAGAGCATGTTTTCGTAAGAAACAAGATTGCTCGTGGGCACCATCTATTTGCGCAGGCGAACTCCCTAGCGGTCGCTGTCATAAATGATGAGTTGGCCTTAACTGCAAAAGCGAATATTCAGTTCACCCGTTCAGTGATGGAAGGGGAAAGGGTTATCGCTAAAGCTAGAGTATTAAATATTGATGAACAAACAGGTAGAACTTTGGTTGAGGTAAAGAGTTACGTGAATAACGAACTTGTGTTTAACGGGGAATTTAAAATGTACCGTTCGCAAAAATAATACTAAAGGATGAAACATATGAGACTAGCAATTGATGCAATGGGTGGCGACAATGCACCGAAAGAAATCGTCCTTGGAGCTATGAAGGCTGTTGAAGCCTATAAAGATATACATATTGTTCTTGTTGGTGATGAAAGAAAAATTCGCGAACATCTCACCAGCGAGGATAGAATCGAAATTATCCATACGGAAGAAGTTATTCTTGGTACAGATGAGCCAGTTCGGGCGGTCCGCCGTAAAAAGGATGCTTCGATGGTATTAGCAGCAAAGCAAGTTACAGACGGGAAAGCAGATGCTTGTCTTTCTGCTGGGAATACGGGTGCATTAATGGCCGCGGGGCTGTTCGTTGTCGGTCGGATTGAAGGGATTGAACGTCCTGCACTTGCCCCAACTCTACCTACAATTGGAGGCGAAGGCTTTCTCTTATTAGATGTAGGAGCGAATGCGGATGCCAAACCAGAACATTTATTGCAATACGCACTCATGGGCTCTATATATAGTGAAAAAGCTAGAGGATTAAAGAATCCTCGTGTTGGCTTGTTGAATATCGGGACTGAAGAGAAAAAGGGAAATGAACTGACTAAAAACTCTTTTTCACTTTTAAAGAATGCCGATATCAATTTTATCGGGAATGTCGAGGCACGGGATTTGCTAGACGGAGCTGCTGATGTAGTGGTGACCGATGGCTTTACTGGGAACATGGTGTTGAAAACCATTGAAGGTACGGCGATGTCTGTTTTTAAAATGCTAAAGCAAACGCTAATGTCGAGTGTAAAAACAAAGCTTGCAGCAGCCGTACTTAAGCCCGATTTAGCGACAATTAAAGGGAAAATGGATTACACCGAGTACGGTGGTGCAGGTTTGTTTGGGCTTAAGGCCCCTGTTATTAAGGCGCATGGTTCATCAGATGCCAATGCCATCTACAATTCAATTCGCCAAGCGAGAGAAATGGTGGCTAATGATGTCGCTGGCACAATCAAAAAAGCAATTGAACAGCATGATTCACAAACCCAAAAAAACTAGAGGGGGATGAATATGGGGAAGATTGCATTTCTATTTCCAGGACAAGGTTCACAACAAGTTGGAATGGGAAGAGAACTAGCAGAAGTTAGTGAGCAGGTTAAGGAATATTTTGATAAAGCAGATCAAGTATTAGAAGAGAGTTTAAGTGCAACGATATTTGAAGGTCCACAAGATAAATTGACTTTAACGGTTAATGCGCAGCCTGCCCTTCTTACAACGAGTATCGCGATTCTCGATTATTTTAAGAAATCAGGAATTGAAGCCGATTTTGTTGCCGGGCATAGTTTAGGGGAGTATTCGGCGCTTGTTGCAGCTGGGGCACTCCATTTTGAAGACGGGGTGTACGCGGTCCGTAAACGTGGTGAGTTGATGGAAAAGGCAGTACCAAATGGAGAAGGCACTATGGCTGCTGTGTTAGGTTTGGATCGGGACTCCTTAACTGCTGTATGTGAAGCTGTAACGGCGGCTGGAAACTCAGTTCAGTTGGCAAACTTAAATTGTCCAGGTCAAATTGTCATCTCTGGCTCCAGAAAAGGAGTGGAAGAGGCGTCCGTTAAGGCGAAGGAAGCAGGGGCAAAGAGGGTTCTTCCATTGAATGTTAGTGGACCTTTCCATTCGGAGTTGATGAAACCAGCAGCAGTTGAGTTTAAGGACATTCTGAACGGTATTCAAGTAGATTCTGCAAAAATCCCAGTCATTGCGAATGTAACAGCGGAGCCAATGCAGGATGCTGAGGAAATCAAAGAAAAGTTAATTGAGCAGCTTTATTCACCGGTTTTATGGGAAGATACTGTTGGCAAAATGATTGAACTAGGGGTCGATACTTTTATTGAAATCGGTCCAGGGAAGGTTTTAGCTGGATTAGTCAGAAAAGTTGATCGCTCTGTTAAAACTCTTGCTGTATATGATGTAGAAAGCTGTGAGGCAGCAATTTCCGCCTTGAAGGAGTGAAAGTAGCATGAAATTAGAAGGAAAAGTAGCACTTGTTACGGGGGCATCCCGTGGCATCGGTAGAGAAATTGCTCTCGAATTGGCAAGAGAAGGTGCAAATGTTGCCATTAACTATGCTGGAAGTGAAGCAAAAGCCCTAGAGGTTGCAGCAGAAATTAGAACAATGGGCAGAGAGGCTATCACCATTCAGGCTGATGTTTCTAGTTCGGAATCTGTTGATTCCATGGTCAAACAAACGATTGAAGCTTTCGGGAAACTAGATATTCTTGTGAATAACGCTGGGATTACCAAAGATAACTTGTTGATGAGAATGAAAGAAGCAGATTGGGACGATGTGATCAACATTAACCTAAAAGGTGTATTCCTTTGTACCAAGGCGGTAACGAGACAGATGATGAAACAGCGCAGTGGTCGAATCATTAATATTTCTTCGATTGTTGGTGTGAGCGGAAATGCTGGACAAGCTAATTATGTTGCGGCAAAATCTGGTGTCATTGGGTTGACAAAGACCACTGCCAAAGAACTCGCGACAAGAGGCATTACAGTTAATGCTGTCGCACCAGGATTTATTACTACAGACATGACGGACAAACTAAATGATGAAACAAAGAATGAAATGTTAAAGCAAATTCCTTTGGCTCGTCTAGGGGAACCAACTGATATTGCGAAAACAGTATTATTCCTTGCTTCTGATGATAGTCGCTACATGACAGGGCAGACCCTCCATGTAGACGGCGGCATGGTGATGTAAAGAGAAGTATTGATTAAAGACTGTGATAATGTAGATTGCAAATTGATTTGAGCTTGCAAGGCTCATGACGCGCATACGAACCGCTCGTAATGGTGAAATCAACAGCTACCTTTAATCAGTGCTTTTTTAAAACGATATACCCTTTATTTCTCATATGCTATCATCTATAATGACTTGAGGGGAGGTGACAAGCATGGCAGAAGTTTTAGAACGTGTAACAAAGATTATTGTAGACCGTTTAGGTGTAGATGAAGCTCAAGTTTCACTAGAGGCATCTTTTAAAGATGATCTTGGTGCTGATTCTCTTGATGTTGTTGAACTAGTAATGGAGCTTGAAGACGAGTTCGATATGGAAATCTCTGATGATGATGCTGAGAAAATCGCTACAGTTGGTGACGCTGTAAATTACATAAATAGCAAAAAGTAAACTGTTGGATTTGCTCTGAAGCTCCGTTTTTTAACGGGGCTTTCTTCTGTATTTTAGACACCGTTTATTCAGCTTCTTATGTTTATTTTTTCAGGAAAAATTCAAGGTTTTTTTGCCTTTAATGGGTTCTTTTTTGTAAACTAGAACTAGTGTGTAAATTTTGAGCAAGGTGGAATTTGAAAATGCGCCATACCGGTAGAGATAAGGATAAAAAAAATTTTCGGGCAAAGGATCAAAAATTTAAAGAATTTCAAGCGAGAATTGGAATTCAGTTCCAAAATGAAAAGCTTTTAAAGCAAGCATTCACCCATTCATCTTATGTGAATGAGCATCGCAGAAAGCCCTATGAGGATAACGAAAGGCTAGAGTTTCTTGGAGACGCCGTTCTCGAATTGACTGTTTCGCAGTTTTTGTATAAAAAATATCCAATGATGAGCGAGGGAGAGCTAACCAAGCTACGAGCGGCTGTCGTTTGTGAACCATCTCTAGTGGAATTCGCTAATCAGCTCAATTTTGGTGAAGTGGTTCTTCTTGGAAAAGGGGAGGAAATGACCGGTGGACGTACACGGCCGGCGCTTTTAGCGGATGTATTCGAAGCTTTCATAGGGGCTTTGTATCTTGACAAAGGAATTGAAACAGTCATTACTTTTTTAGAGAAAGTGGTATTTCCAAAAATTGATGCAGGTGCTTTTTCTCATGTGATGGATTTTAAAAGTCAGCTCCAAGAACTCGTTCAGCGGGATGCTGCAGGAACAATTGAGTATAAGATTTTATCGGAAACAGGTCCAGCGCATAATCGTGAGTTTGAGTCTCTAGTGTCCCTAAATGGGGAAAATCTCGGAACAGGCAAAGGTCGTTCCAAAAAAGAAGCAGAACAGCACGCAGCCCAAATGGCTCTTGGAAAACTAAAAGCACATATGGAAGCGATCTCGAAGCAAAATGACATCATGAGTAAAGAATAACCGAAAGGGAGAGCTAGGTAGTGTTTCTAAAACGTTTAGATGTGGTGGGCTTCAAGTCCTTTGCAGAGCGAATTGGTGTTGAATTCGTTCCCGGAGTGACTGCCGTTGTGGGTCCGAACGGTAGTGGGAAAAGCAATATAACAGACGCCATTCGTTGGGTACTGGGAGAACAATCAGCAAAATCACTGCGTGGTGCAAAGATGGAGGATATTATTTTTGCTGGCAGTGATACAAGAAAGGCCTTAAACTTCGCTGAAGTTACACTCACCCTAGACAATGAAGACCAGTCCTTACCAATTGACTATAGTGAGGTCAGTGTCACAAGACGGGTTTACCGCTCAGGTGAAAGTGAATTTTTAATCAATAAACAAAATTGTAGGCTTAAGGATATTGTTGATTTATTTATGGATTCAGGTCTTGGGAGAGAAGCGTTTTCTATTATTTCTCAAGGAAAAGTCGAGGAGATACTGAACAGCAAGCCGGAAGATCGAAGAACCATTTTCGAGGAAGCAGCCGGTGTCTTAAAATACAAGACAAGAAAGAAAAAAGCGGAAGCGAAGTTATTTGAAACACAGGAAAACCTGAACCGTGTTGCAGACATTCTCTATGAACTAGAGGGGCAGGTTGAACCATTAAAAATCCAAGCTTCATTGGCACGTGATTTTCTTGAGAAAAAAGAAGAATTGGAAAAAATTGAAGTGGCTCTCACCGCATTTGAAGTTGAAGAACTTCATGGAAGATGGGAAAAACTCACAAACGAGTTAGAGCTGCACAAGGAAAGTGAAATAAAAATGTCGGCAACCCTTCAGAAGAAGGAAGCTGACATCGAAATGCTACGAGATGAATTAACCGCTTTGGATGAATCTGTTAGTAGCTTACAAAATGTCTTGCTCCATGCAAGTGAAGAGTTAGAAAAGTTGGAAGGCCGTAAAGAAGTGTTGAAGGAGCGGAAAAAGAATGCGGCCCAAAACCAAGATCAACTCAAAAAAACAATCTCGGAACTCACCGAAAAAATTGCACTGCTCCAGAAAACAAGGCTGACACAAGAACAAGCTGTTGCTCACTTAAGCGATGAGGCGGCAGAACTTGAAAATGGATTAAATGAACGTCAGCAACAGCTAAAGCTATACAATGAGGATATCGAGGGCAAAATTGAATCGTTAAAAAGCGATTATATTGAAATGTTAAACCAACAGGCTAGTGCTAAAAATGAGCTGAACTATATCGGGCAGCAACTTTCTCAGCAAGAAGCAAGAAGTACAAAGGTGCATGGAGAAAATGACCGTTTTCTCCAACTGCGATTAGAAATCAATCAAAAAAAGGTTGCGACACAGGAGCAACTGAAAAATATTAAACAAACCCTTGAAACTGAGGTACAGCAATTTTTACAAGCACAGCGCAAGTTAGAAGCTCTAAAAAATAATATTGAGAAGCAAGAAAAAACACTCTACCAAGCCTACCAATATGTGCAACAAGCAAAGTCCAAAAAAGAAATGCTTGAGGATATGGAAGAGGAGTATACCGGGTTCTTTCAGGGAGTGAAAGAAGTTTTAAAAGCTCGGGGTACTAAATTACAGGGAATTGAAGGTGCTGTCGCCGAACTGATTAAGGTACCTAAAGCCTATGAGATGGCAATGGAGACTGCCTTGGGGGCTGCGATGCAGCATATTGTTGTGTCTAATGAAGAAAATGGACGAGCAGCGATTCATTACTTGAAAAAAAACTCCTATGGGCGCGCTACCTTCTTGCCACTCAGTGTCATAAAAGGGAAAAGTATAGGAACTCAATTATTAAAGTCGATAGAAGGACATAGTTCGTTTGTCGGAACAGCCGTTAGCTTACTAGATTTTGATGAAAAATATAAAGAAATCATTTTTAATCTTCTAGGGAATGTGGTTATTGCCAAAGATTTAAAGGGCGCAAATGAATTAGCACGAAGTCTCCAATATCGAAGCAGAATTGTCACACTTGACGGTGACGTAGTAAACCCTGGCGGATCAATGTCTGGAGGGGCAGCCAAGAAGAATGCATCCTCTCTTCTGAGTCGTAAAGGTGAATTAGAGGAGTTAAAGGGAAAGCTTGTCGAAATGGAAGAGAAAACTAGACAGCTTGAGTCTCGTTTCAAATCAATGAAGGCAGAGCTTTTGTCAGAAACAGAAATTCTTGAGGACTTGCGTAAGCGGGGAGAAAAGCTTCGTCTAGAAGAACAATCTGTTAAAGGAGAGCTTCGTGAAATTGAGATTGAAGAAAGAAATATTAATGACCGACTTGCCGTATATGATTCAGAGCAAACTCAATTTGAGGAAGAACGAGTAAGACTCACCAACCGGGAAGCCGAACTATTAAAGCAAAATGACCAACTCAAAGTGGATTTAGAGAAGTTAGACCTAGAGATTGCAGAATTAACGAACAGAAAAAATATGAATCTGACATCTAGAGAAACGCTTGTGACTGAGATTGGTGAATTAAAGGTCGCATTTGCAGCTAAAAGGGAACAGCTACAATTTGCGAAAGAAAGACTAGAAACTACTGTGAACGACATTCACGATCAATCCAGTCGCTTAGTTGCAGCAGAAGAGGATTTAGCTCTTCTTTCTTCGGAGATGAATAATAGTTCCTCAGGTGAAAACCAACTAGAAGAAGCCTCACAGAAAAAGCTTGAAGATAAAAATACCACGCTGGAGCTCATTTCTTCTCGACGCGAGGAACGTTTGAAAAGACAAGCACAACTTGAGGATCTTGAGCTTGAAACGAAGGAATTAAAACGTCAGCATAAAGGGATAAATGAGGTAGTAAAAGATGAAGAGATTAAGCTTAATCGATTGGATGTCGAGTTAGATACACGATTAGCTCATCTTCGTGAGGAATATCTTTTATCCTTTGAAGCAGCAAAAGGACAGTATCCTTTACAGATTCCTGCTGAGGAAGCGCGTAGAAAAGTAAAATTAATCAAGCTTGCGATTGAGGAACTTGGAACTGTGAACCTTGGCGCAATTGATGAGTACGATCGGATTTCAGAGCGTTATGAGTTCTTGAATGAACAGCGAAGTGACCTTCAGGAAGCCAAGGATACATTGTTCCAGGTAATTGATGAAATGGATATAGAGATGAAGAAGCGCTTTGAAGAGACATTTGTTGCAATTCGTTCCCATTTTGAGCCAACGTTCCAAGCTCTTTTTGGCGGTGGACGCGCAGATATTAGACTCACCCACCCAGAGGATCTGTTAGCTACAGGTGTAGAGATTGTTGCCCAACCACCAGGGAAGAAATTGCAAAATCTTGGATTGCTATCAGGAGGAGAACGCTCCCTAACAGCCATAGCCTTGTTATTCTCTATCCTTAAGGTTCGCCCAGTTCCATTCTGTATTCTGGATGAGGTGGAGGCGGCTTTGGATGAAGCAAATGTATTTCGTTTTAGTCAGTATCTTAAACAATATAGTTCTGAGACTCAATTCATTGTCATTACGCACCGTAAAGGCACGATGGAAGAGGCTGATGTTCTCTACGGAGTTACAATGCAGGAATCTGGAGTATCTAAGCTAGTCTCTGTGAAACTTGAGGAAACAAATAATCTGGTTAAATTGCAATAGGAGGAAAAACGGTGAGCTTTTTTAAAAAATTAAAAGAAAAGATTACAAAGCAGACCGAAACCGTTAGTGAGAAATTTAAAGATGGTTTGACGAAAACAAGAGATAATTTCTCGGGCAAGGTCAATGATTTAGTTGCACGCTATCGCAAGGTGGACGAGGATTTTTTTGAAGAGCTTGAAGAAATCCTTATCGGTGCGGATGTTGGCTTTGAAACAGTTATGCAATTGATTGACGAATTAAAACTTGAAGTAAAGCGCAAAAACATCAAAGACCCAGCTGAGGTCCAATCCGTTATTTCAGAGAAGTTGGTCGAGATTTATGAGAAGGCTGGAAAAGAAGAACAAAGTGGGTTAAATATCCAACCTGATGGTCTTACTGTTATTCTATTTGTCGGCGTCAATGGAGTAGGAAAAACAACGACGATTGGCAAGCTTGCTCATAAATTTAAAACAGAGGGAAAAAGTGTGTTGCTGGCAGCTGGAGATACGTTCCGTGCGGGTGCGATTGATCAGCTAGAGGTATGGGGCGAGAGAGTCGGTGTCGATGTTATCAAGCAAGCAGAAGGCTCAGACCCAGCTGCTGTCATGTATGATGCAGTACAGGCAGCAAAATCTCGGGGAGTCGATATTTTATTATGTGATACAGCTGGAAGATTGCAAAATAAAGTAAACTTGATGAAAGAGTTGGAAAAGGTAAAACGCGTCATTGAACGTGAAATTCCGGGAGCCCCGCATGAAGTATTGCTTGTGCTTGACGCTACAACAGGACAAAATGCACTTATCCAGACAAAAACCTTTAAAGAAGCAACAGATGTTAGCGGCATTGTTCTAACAAAACTAGACGGAACAGCAAAAGGTGGTATCGTCCTAGCTATCCGAAATGAACTGAATGTCCCGGTAAAATTTGTTGGTCTTGGAGAAAAAATGGATGATCTTCAAGAGTTTGACTCAGAGAAATATGTCTATGGACTATTTGCAGACTTAATAGAGAAAGAAGAAATCCAATAAGTTAGTGTGAAAGGCATTGTTAATCAGAGTTGTGAAATATTTAGACCGTTATTGAAGCGGAATTCAACATCCCAATATAAAAGAAGGCCATTGTTTGCTTTCATGGCCTTCTCATATTGACATGAAGAGTCTTACTGTGTACACTATTCCTATGTAAAGGCTTTTCACTTAACACCTTGGGGGGATTGAAAATGCTTGAAAAAACAACCCGAATGAACTATCTTTACGACTTTTATCAAGCCTTATTAACTCCCAAACAGCAAAGCTATATGTCCCTCTACTATCTAGATGATTACTCTCTTGGTGAAATTGCAGAGGAATATAATGTCAGCCGCCAGGCGGTCTATGACAATATTAAAAGAACGGAAGCAATGCTGGAAGAGTATGAAGAAAAGTTACTGCTCTTTGAAAAATTTCAGGAGCGTAAAGTTTTGATTACAAGAATAAAAGAATGCTTGAATGAAAAACCAGAACTTCAATCTCTTTCTGATTATGTTGCAGCGATTGAGAAATTAGATTAGGAGGCGGCACAAAATGGCATTTGAAGGATTAGCCGACCGACTGCAAAATACGATGCAAAAAATCCGTGGAAAAGGCAAGGTTTCCGAAGCGGATGTCAAAGAAATGATGCGTGAGGTCCGTCTTGCTTTACTTGAGGCAGACGTTAACTTTAAAGTAGTAAAGGACTTTATCAAAAAGGTAAGTGAACGATCAGTTGGCCAGGAGGTCATGAAAAGCCTAACTCCAGGTCAACAAGTCATTAAGGTCGTTAAAGAAGAATTAACAGAGTTAATGGGTGGAGAAGAAAGTAAAATAGCGGTTGCGAATCGTCCGCCAACCGTCATTATGATGGTAGGTCTTCAAGGTGCTGGTAAAACAACCACGACTGGGAAGCTTGCCAACCTTTTACGCAAAAAGTATAACCGCAAACCAATGCTTGTAGCCGCTGATGTTTATCGTCCTGCTGCGATTAAACAGCTCGAGACACTTGGCAAGCAATTGGATATGCCTGTTTTCTCACTTGGCGATCAAGTGAGTCCAGTTGAAATTGCCCGTCAGGCGATCGAAAAGGCAAAGGAAGACCATAATGATTATGTCATAATTGATACGGCTGGTCGTTTGCATATTGATGAAAAGCTAATGGACGAGCTAAAAGAAATCAAAGAGCTATCAAATCCTAATGAGATTTTCCTCGTGGTTGATGCGATGACAGGTCAGGACGCTGTAAACGTCGCCCAAAGCTTTAATGAGCTTCTAGGTTTAACGGGAGTCGTTCTTACCAAACTTGATGGCGACACTCGTGGTGGGGCAGCCTTATCAATTCGGGCAGTCTCGAAAACACCAATCAAGTTTGTTGGTCTCGGGGAAAAATTAGATGCATTGGAAACCTTTCACCCAGAACGAATGGCATCCCGAATTCTCGGAATGGGCGATGTCTTAACTCTGATTGAAAAGGCCCAAGCGAACGTCGATGAAGAAAAGGCTAAAGAGCTAGAGAAAAAAATGCGTACTGCATCCTTCACATTGGATGATTTCCTTGAGCAGCTAGGTCAGGTCCGCAATATGGGACCACTAGACGAATTGCTAAAAATGATGCCAGGGGCCAATAAGATTAAGGGCTTGGACAATCTACAGGTTGATGAGAAGCAAATCTCGCATGTAGAGGCGATCATTCAATCGATGACCAAGGAAGAAAAAGAACATCCAGAAATCATTAATGCTAGCAGACGTAAACGGATTGCCAAAGGGAGTGGACGAACCGTTCCTGAGGTAAACCGATTACTGAAGCAATTTGAAGATATGAAAAAAATGATGAAGCAAATGACAGGAATGCAACAAAAAGGGAAGAAAAAGGGTGGTTTCAAGCTCCCTTTTAAGCCGTTCTAATCTTGTTTTTATCACCAAAATTAACCTGTAAAGAAAAAAACCTTTACAACTAAAAAACAATTTGTTATCATTCTATCTTGTGTGAAACTATTCGGAGGTGCTTATTTAAAATGGCAGTAAAAATTCGTTTAAAGCGTATGGGAGCAAAAAAATCTCCTTTCTATCGTATTGTTGT